>ERZ842401.2012-NODE-2012-length-27798-cov-4.260859_pt1 | contig 27798 bp, 34 predicted proteins | sample MGYA00521270_ERZ842401 | MGnify/ENA primary metagenome ERZ842401 (study PRJEB31892, sample SAMEA3878208) | bioreactor metagenome | biome: Moose rumen | place: Sweden | collected 2011-10 | study: EMG produced TPA metagenomics assembly of the PRJEB12797 data set... | reverse complement strand
CTTCGCTCAACAATATAACGAATACGGAATTCTTTGCCGGAGACATGAAGGATATTTTGACAGCCGACTTCATCCGCGAACATGGTCACCCAGACATCATCATCACCGACCCGCCCAGAGCCGGCATGCACGCCGATGTTGTACAGACTATTCTTAATGCCGCCCCCGATAAGATTGTCTATGTCAGTTGTAATCCCGCAACGCAAGCCCGTGATTTAGAAATGCTGACAACCGCGTACGACATTACCCGTATTCAGCCGGTAGACATGTTTCCCCACACCCAACATGTAGAAAATGTCGTGCTACTGATGTTGAAATAATGTAATATATTGATTTGGTAGTATTTATAAAATGTGCATTTGAGCTTTTGTGAGTAAATTGCTATGTTTTAAGCTTATAATATAAAGTAATGATTTATAATCTACTACATATTTACTACCTATTTACTACCTATTTGAAATTATAATAACATAGCAAATACATAGCAAAAAAATCATTATGGCAAAGGTTACAGTTATTTTGGATAAGCGGAATGGTGATAAGTTTGAAAGATTCCCAGTGAAGATACGTATAGTAGCAGGAAATACAAACACATCTATCTCCACCGGCGTATTCGTACCAGAGAATTGTTTCGTTGGTGATCCTGAACATGCGCTAAGCCGCAGTTTCGCCAACGCGAGGCAAGTTAACGCAGATATTAAGGAGATGTACTACTCTATCGTTAATGCCATTGTTGAACTCAACAAAAAGGGCAATGCGCGAGCATATACGGCCGCAGATATACGAAAGTACGTAGAACAGGGGAAGGAGTTCCGAAGTGAGCGGTCTTTTAGTTCAACATTAGAAGAATATCGTAATAGCAGACGCACTCACAACACAAAGCGCACATACGACTATACAATAGACCTGTTAAACGAGTATTCAAAAAAGCAAACGCTATTCTTTGAAGATGTCAACTTCCGTTTCCTTACGGAGTTTGAGAGATGGCTGGAAATAAATAAGGGCTTTCGTGGTGGAAGTAGAGAGATTATCCTGCATAACATCCGCGCAGTCTATAACTACTCTATCAATAATGATTATGTCAGTCTTTCTCTATATCCGTTTCGAAAATTCATAATTAAAAAATTCAGCAAGGAAAAAGAATATCTTAATGAATCAAAGTTCCGCGAGATACTTAACATGGATTTCATTGGAAGCAAGAAACACACTATTGAATTAGCGCATGATATATTTTTGCTTTCATTCTACCTATGTGGAATTAACACAATAGACCTATTTAACCTACAGAGCCCTAAAAACGGCGTTTGTTCGTTTATCAGGCAAAAAGTTAATAATACCAACCCTCAACAAGTTCATATATCTATTCAGCCCGAAGCGCAGGCAATTATTGATAAATATAAAGGAGAGGATCATCTTCTAAACTTTATTGAAAAATACGCAAACTACAATAGTTTTTACTCTAACCTATGCAGATATATGAAGGAATTGGCTGTTCGAATAAAAGAGCCTGATTGCACGCTTTATTGGGCACGTTATTCGTGGGCTACATACGCAAGTAAAATAGGCATTCCTGATTATGTAATTAGTAAGGCTCTTGGTCATGCCGACGCGACAATGGCGCAGCGAAAATATATTTCGTTTGACTGGAGTCAGGTGGATAGGGCTAACCGGCGTGTGATAGATTATGTGCTGTATAGCAAGACGGAATAAAAAAGTACCGCTGAATCACCTCGGCGGTACTCCAAAATCATTGCGCCTGTGAGGCATATAGGCATTTTTAGTGTAATTCGAGTGCATATGTACTACATTTTTTTCGGAATATGCAAACAAAATAAGAAAATCTTTGTAAAATTTTCTTATTTTGTTTGATTTTATCCTTTTAAGCGTTTCATAACAAACTTAAATAGACAAATAGTCGCGAATTGTGCAGTCACCAATACTTAAGAACAAGGAATGCGTGATGTTAATAAGCTGCTTGTAATGGAGCGAGCTGCCGAATCTTGCATACATAAAATTATATGCCACGTACTTATCCCAATCCGTCGTTGAATCAGTGTATTGGTAATTACTCGTCAGCTCAAGTACCTTTTCAAGTGCCCAATGCTCACCTGTATGTTCTTCGCCGTTTGCATCAACATAATGCAAATGAGAAACAAACTCTTTTGCCGCTTCTTCGTCGTAGTGTTTACCCTTTCGTGGACCAAACGGAGAATCGGTCGGAACAGACGGCGTAGTGCTGCCCCATCCACCGAACAATGAATTGTTAAAAAGTAACAAGAATAGCAGAATAAGCATCCAGGTGGACGAACTGCTTGAACCGAAATTTGAACCTTTCAATAGGTCCTCAATGCCTTTTTGTTCCATAATTGTAATGATTTATTATTTATTTTTGGTTACTCATGTTCGCTGCATTTCGGGCAGTCACAGACAATACGGAGGAGGCTACCGGCAAGGACGCAAGCCACATCGCCGGTGAGATACGCAATCTCTTCTCCGTGGTGCGGAATTGCGCAAGCCTCAGCCAAATCATCGCCAAGGTGCCGGAGTTCATGGCTGAAGGTATTGACCGTTTCTTTTACCGTTGTACTCCGTCCTATTACCATCACTGTTTTCCGAGTATCAAGGTTGGAATAGGTCATGCCGGTATTATCGCGGAACGCCTTTTGCAGATGCCGCTCGGCACGCATGTACTCCGATGCCAGGATGCCTATCTCGTCCAACTTTGCCAGTATCTCCGGCGCGTTGTCCGCAGCCGCAGCCATATAGACATAGACATGCCAGTCGTATCGTTCTATGATAATCTCATCGCGGATCATAGCATATCTTCCCAATAGACTATGCAGTCCTCTTTCATGCAGGTGTCAGCATAAAAGCGGACAAAAGGCATACCCTCGTAGCCGTCCGGGTCGTTGATGTAGTCGGACACATAGCGCACCAAGTGCAGTTCATCAGCGATAGACGAACCGTAGAAATCCGCCTTAGCCATGTTCGCCACATAGAGCGCATCATAGATATGCTTGGTCCGCAGTTCTATACCGGCATTCTTGAAAATCAATTCCAATCCCTCTTTGGTGATGGGTTTGATAGGACTGCCGGTCTTGTCGCGCATCATACTGACCGCCCACTCTAACATACGTTGGTTGAAATGCCAACCGTAGTTGCTCAGATACTGCCTCATGTCGCGAGGCATGTCTTCATATATTGCTTTACTCATAATAGTCAAAATTAAGGGCAGGGGTGGTCTGTGCGGAAATTGCATATACCACTCCTACCCGGTTACAGATTAGTAACCACCGTGGCGACGGCGCATTTCTGCGTCCTCCATACCGCGGCGATAGCCCTCACGGTAGGCATTATTGCCACGTTCGGCATACTCGCCACCTCCGTACTCGGCTTCCATTGCCTCGATATCCTCGCAGATTTCCGTTGCAAGGCGTTTGAGAGACTTGGCTTTGGCCTTGAACTCACGCAACTCATCCGTGTCTGAGCCTTCTTTCTTTCGAATGATCGTAAGTGACATAACTTATTTCTCCTTAGGTTTGTCGTCCAGAGTATGGGTAAGCATTGCCTCCATACGCCTGATGGATTCCTCCATTCCGCCGACACGAGACGATAAGGACCCGATCTCTTTCGACCACTCCGCCTCTTGACGGATCTGCGGATTGAGTTCAGCCAGCACCTCGTCGCACTTACGCACAATCTCTTTGTGCTGGTCAATGCTATTCAATATCTTCTGCGAGTTCCCCTTCAGAACGGCTACTTCGTTCAGCATGGATTCGCGGCTATCGCTAACCACAACACCATTGCTACAGTCCGTAATGGATAATGAGGTCAGCAGATTAGGAATCTTGACAACTCCACCGTCCAACTTGACTTCGACATCAATAACCGTTTGTTGAGGAGGAAGAACCCCCATATTGAAATTTTGAATCTGTTGAGGTCGTGGAGGGGTAACGGATATCACTTCTCCGACTTCCAGTTTCAACTCGTTTTTATGCAGCACATATAAAGGTGTGCCTACCCGTAAATTCTGAAACATGTTAATAACTTTTAATGATTTAACTTATGCCGGTACTACTCCCAGCAACTGGAAGGTGCTGTCCGCGCGGTTGTAGAAGAACTGGTACACGCCTGTCCCTTGCAGGTCGGCTACCGTCAAAGCCTCACCACCATACTTGGTGGCGGCCTGTGTGGATCCATTTGCACTGAAAACGATAGGAAGTGTAGCAGTTGTTCCTGTTGGTATCTCTTGTGAGAGGTTGAGGAACAACGTCCCAAAGTTACCCGGAGCACGGAAAGGCGGCAGGGAGATTGTGACCGCTGTAGTGCTGACCGCTATCGCCGTGGTTGGCAGTAGCAGAGAACCACCGCGGTTCACTCTACCCCAAGTGTTGAATGGAAAAATCCAGTTCCACATAGTCACCTCCCTTCTTGTTAAAAACCTTGACCTAAGAATCCGCCACCTGTAACATTTCCAATACCCGCTCCCGCAAGAAGGTTGAGAGCCGTACCTTGCTGCATTGCTACGTAGGGTGAATAGGGAACATTGACGGTGTAGGGTTGCTTGCACTTAATGTCGTCCACCTCTTTGCCGAGTGCGGCGAGTTGGGCGTTGATAGGTGCCAATGCCTGACCGACGAAGCCGGTGATGTAGGCGTTCTGCTGACCTTGCGAGATTTCCCCGCGGAGCTGCGTGTTCTCAAGACGCGATGCGTCAAGTTTGTTCTGCAACTCGCGCATTTCCAGCGCACAGAACTTGTCGTTGATCATCGTGGTCTGCTCGGCGATCTTAGCCGACAATGCGTCGGTTTGCTGGAGCGTGGCCAGACGGTTCTCAAAGCCCTGCGTGGTGATAGTGTTGCGGATGTCGCAGCATCCCGCAGACAATCTTGCTATGATGTCTGCATTACCTGCCTGAATAGCGTTGATGGTCTGCAAGCCGGACATGCCCACTTGGTTGCCTACGCTCTGAATACCGAGATTCATGGAGTTAAGCAGGTTCTGGATGGAAGCAATGTCCGTGTTGAGCATGCTGGCAAGGTTGTCGATAGCCTTTTGGTTACCGGCGATAGCCTGTGCCAGATAGTCGCGGCCTTCCGTGTTGTTGATCATGTTGGCAAGATTACCGCCGTTAGCTCCGTAACCGCCGTTATTCATCCACATGAACATGAAGAAGAGCCACAACCAACCGCTGCCGCCACCCATTCCGCCGAAACCGCCATTAGCAATGGCTAACAGGGTGCTGGTGTCGATACCGCTGCGCTGAGACAACGAAGTCAGCCAAGGGATCATGGCTGCGCTGCTGCTCTCCGGCGTGTAAATAGTTGTACTTTCTGCCATAGTTGTAATAATGATTTGATTGTTTCACATTGTGTCCTTGTGCGCACTTTCAAAAGACGGTGCAAAATTACTGCTTTTTTATGACATGAGGAAGGAGTTATTGACCGACTTTTGACAATGTTTTGTCAAGTTCGTGACGAACGGAAGAAAGTAGATAGCGAAAAGGTCTACTTGTATTGGATAGTATGTTAAACTGACGGCGGTGATAACAAACCGAACCATGAGAACGGAAGTTGAGAAATGATTGAACTTGTGCATTGGTAATGTCATATTCTTTGGCGATCCCGATTATAGCGCAACGGGCATACGTTACGTCCTCTGTGCGCTTGGAGGATAACACATCGGCTTCTTTTACTTCGGCAAAATCACATACAACCGAAAGAATTTCTTGAAAAATCTCACTCTTTTTCATAATAAATAGAATTAAATTTGCATATTTCATATATATTTTGTAATTTTGCACTCGCAAACGTACGGACATACTATACAAGAAGGCGCACAACCGCCGGTTTTGAGTGTAATACTCTCTGTCGTGGTGGTTGTGCACCTTTATGCTTTGACTAAGTACGTTTGCAATCTTTTTTAGCCAAAGTTCGGCAGGGAGTTTTTTTTATGCTCCCTGCGTTGTTTTTCTAATCAACTCTTATTTTTTCATGGTTTATCGTATTTTAGTATCAAGTATGCTCGGGTCGAAAGCAACCTCCATGTGGTCGATGCGGCTCTTGCCGGAGAGTTTACCTGCAAGGCACACGCGAAAAAACTTGATGTCCGTTCGCTCTATCTTGCAGCCGAGGTCCGTCCACTTACCTTTTCGCTCGTTGCCGCCTATCAATGCCCATTGACGCCCGTCGTAACTGCCAAAGACATACAGACCAAGGTGTGCGTTCCCTCCTACCGTCTCAAAATACCCGCGTATTACCAGTCTGTGCAGTTCCTTGAAACCGATAGAGTCTAACTTGATGATGTTCGACAGCCAGAAGATGCCGTTGTCGGCTTCCTTGCGGTGCTCCAGCGATGTATTGGCGTCGCCCTCATCGTCCACCTTGTAGAACGTGCCGCCTTCTACCCGGTAAGAGGTCGGATAGTTATTGACGTACTCGTCTGCCGTGAAACTGCGTCGGCTCCATTGACCCTCGCGGTCCATCACATAACTGTACGGATAGTTCGGGTTCGTCACCATCAACTCGCGCATGTTGTGGTTGTAGTTGATGATTGCGCCGGAGATATATGTCAGGAAATCCACGCCGTCTAACATACCCGCAGGCAGGTTGGCAAAGAAACCGGACGTGAACCGGTGCCACATGATCTTCTTGGCTACATACGGATGAGCATGGTCATACGGTGCGTCCTCGTAGTCCTCTATACGGAACACATCGCCCTCCGCCGGAGCTCCTATCTCCTGCACCTGCTCTCCGGCTATCTCCATCAGTCCCCGGTCGGTGGTAAACACTACGCCGGTGTTAATAGGTGTGACGGAGCGGGCATTGTTGCACACATCGCGGGCAAGGATTCGGGCATTCTTATACGCCATCTCGCCGGAAGCGTCCACATACAGCGCATAGATACCGTCCTTGCAGAACACATACAGCGGTGCCGCACCGGTCTGACCCGTACCCACCGCAATAGCGTTGGACATCAACGCCAGTATCTCCGCCGAGCCTACCTGATAGGCATTCTCCACAGGGAAGAACATCGGCTGATCGGTCTTGCTCACCTTCAGTCCGTTCGGAAAATGCTCCTCCGTATACTGTATCTCCGGCAGTGGATACCTACCCAATACGGCAGAGTGGGAGAAAGAAATAGGCTTGAGGTTGGGGGCAATGTAATAAGCTATGTTTAAGTATGGATGCGGTTTGAGGTCCATTTCTTTGTAGAATATCATATTACTCGTTGTACGTCCTAATACCACAATGGTCATATGTTTTGCCCTCGCATCCGGGTATGTCAGTATGGGATTCAGACTCTCTATGAAATCGGCACGACCATTCTCTGCGGATGATAAATCATACGGAGAAATATATCTCACCACGCGTTGCATACCTTGCGCGGTGTCTATATCTACAGAAACAAACGCATAATACCCCAATGAGTCATATGGTATAAAATTATGCTGTGTCCTCGGATATTGCAGATACGCATCGTTATTGTCTGCGAGGTTAGGTAGCACGCGCTTTCCTGCTTCGTCTGCCGGGAACCATGCGCCGTCCTCCACCTTCACGGAATGGTTATGCAGATGGAAAAGGTCTATCGGGTAGCCGAAGAACGGATGCGTCTTGTAGTTGGCAATATGCAGCCGACCGTTGTACATGTAACTCACCTTCGGCAAGTACGTCGTGCGGGAAGTGGACTCAATCGGCAAGCGATCCTGTTGGACAAGGTTGCTTAGTAAGGATTCTTGCTCTGTTAAATCAATCCGAGGATTATCTAATAGTTCGTTAGCCTCCTTATACTCTTTTAAGAGGAAGAATGGCTGTTTTGTTAATTCTTTAGATATTTCTTCCGGCGTTTTTCTTTTGAAGAATATCGTATCTCCTTGGCAATTTGATACGTATCCTGTCATTGCTCTTTTGAATGGAATAGCCTTGTCTTTATCAAAATCATATACAGAAACTTCTGGGGTAACGAATACGCATATTGACGAGAAAATATCGCTGTTTTGCTCCATCATATTTGCCAGTTCAGAATCTATACTGCACACAAGGTCAGAGCCTAATAATAATGTCATCCATGTTACGTGTGCATCGGTATATCCTACTGCTTCTGCTGAAACTATTCCTGCCATAAATGATGGTAGGTCATCGCGGGTATCATCTGTCCATGCAGGATTTAAGTTTTCCGGGAATTTAAAAAATCCGGAAACTGTCTCTTCATTTCTAAGTTCTTCGACCCAATGCCCATACTTACGTCCTACCCATGCAACACTTGTATTGTAATATACACCCGCAGCAGTTCTGCTATTCGACAAGTCGAAGCGTCGGTAATCTTCTAATCGAGCATCGTAATATCTTACTCCGCTTGAAGACACTTGCCTTGGATATAATAATACGGGGTTAGTAGCGTAAAGAAAAGAATCATCATACAACCGAATTGCAAGACAAGCAAGGAATGGATTTATAAAGATATTCTTCTTAGCTGCTCGTCCTAATGCTTCAATCGCATTTTCAGAAGGGACATCTGGTTTAACCCAATAAAAATCACTATCATGTTCCGTCTCTACACTCCCTGTTTCTATTAAGACGGCATGATCAAATGTATCTAAATTATTCGGTCGCCACGGAGAGTACAGATTAAAATGCACCTGCCCGAACGGATAGAGTGAGCGGTCGGTTGCCTTGCCGTTCACATCCATATTGACCTCGATATACTCTTTCGTACTGGTCTTGAAAACAAAGTGCTCAAAATCGTCTGCCTCGTCGATGATAGTCAGCAAGTGCCCCGTCTGCGTGATCCATAAATCACCATGCACCGTCGTGAGTTCTTTCGGCTCTGTCGGCAAACCCTGCATATCCTCCGGCCAATTGCCGCGTGCGGTAGTGCCGTCCAGAGGATAGAACGTCACGCCGTCCGTACCTATCTCCGCAAACCAATAGAGCGTGCCGCCTGACACGCCTAACAAATGGTGATAGACATTGGTATGCACATAGAGTTGGGTGTAACCGGTGCCGGAGAAGTTATCTATCAGCCTTCCGTTGCCGGATGCACGCCAGCTGCCGTCGAGGAAACGCAGATTGACGAGGTCGTCACTCTGCCCGTCCTGCACGCCTATCTTGGTCTGGTTGCGCACGATGCCTTGCGGCATGATCGCTTTCCTGTTATTTCCGTCTGCCATAGAAGAAAATATTACTAAAATTTAACACTTATTTGCATATTTGGTAAATTTATAATACACGCTCTTGGGTCTCTGGCGCAGACCGACGGTTATCTGTGTGGAGTTCTAAGATTCGGGCATTCCTCCCATAGCCGCAGCGCGGTTCTGTGCCTGCTGGATAAGTGCCTGCTGTTGATCCTGTGGAGTCAATGGCTGCTGCATCGGCGCACTTCCCTGCAATGCCGCTTGCTGTTGAGCCACCGCCTCAGCGTTCTCCTCTTCCTCTGCCTTGATAAGTTCAAGCATACGGTCAGCAAAGTAGGATGAACTGCACGACAGGTAAGTCTTCAGACTGATCAAGCCATTCTGCAACAGGAATTGCAGCGTTTGCTCGTTCTGCGCCCGGAATACACCTTGTGTCTCGCTCTCAATAAGCGAAAGGTCAAAGCGCGAATTACGAACTCTACCAGCGTCGTACCACTTGCTTTCCTCGCGGTAGTTCTTACCGGCGATGTTGATATAACGGACACCCTTGTAGTACTGCTGGATGACCATCATTATCTTGTAGTCGCGTTTGGCGATAAGTCCGTTGAACCAGCCGGATATATCCGCAATGTTCGTGTCGGAGTTCTCGGACTGCTGCGCATAGAGCGATGCCGGAGTACCGCTGCGCGGGGTTTCGCCTCGGAGCGCACTGTTGTTGCCGGAAAGTTTATCCATCATCAGAAGACAATCCTGCAGAGTCTTCTCGTCAACCATATTGTGCGAGTTATTGACAAACGGCTTGAATATCTCCTCGCCCGGCTCCCAATCGAGACTAATAATCGCAGCTGGGTCGGTATAGACTTGCGCAAACTGTTGCGCTGATACGTTGCTTCTCTCTAATACCTTTTTATTAGCAGCACCAGCACCTTTGGCTTGGTTCATGCGGATATAGCGGTTGCTGGTTAGCGTGGAGTTGTAGATGCGCTGGATGTTAATCAGTCGCTCCACCAGTGAATGCACCTTGCCGTGACGCAACGGATAAGCACCTACCACAAACGGATGCGAGCCATGGGCATACGGAGTAATCTCCTCTTTCAGCACATAGCCGTCCGGCGTGAGGTAGCGAACAACCCATTTCTTCTTACAACGGTACTTAACGAACTCAATCAGCGACGCATCCTCGGCATTACCGCCTGCTTCCACCATCTCCATGATACGGCGGTTATTCTCGGCGATAATATCAGGATTATCCTTGGTGTCCGTCAGTATCTCGATACCTTTCTTTATATCATGAAAAAGATAACCATCCTCATCGCCCTCAATCATCTCCAGCGTCCAAATCTCAATCACGCGGCAATGCTCCGGCTCTAACGGACGGAAGAAATCAATGCTGCGCTCTCCTTTTTCTTTATCGAACTGCTGCGACGTAGTAAAAGCATTCTTGCAATCCCTGTAGATATAGGCTATCTGCTCACGCTCGGCAGGACTTTTTGCGTATTCGGTGAGCACGTCCACCAGCGGCATGTCGTGGAGATAACCAATACGGGTGATGTTCTCGAAATATAAGCCGGAGGTGTTGCTGTCCCATGCCATGCGGTTCAACTCGCATTGCATCACCTTCACATCGCTTGTTTCTCGCTCGTCGTCGCGGTCATAGCCAACACGGAATGCCGCTATACCCGAACTCAAGAACTCCTCATAAGCACGAGTGTTCATCTCCGGCAGATTATGCGTCTCATAGACATACTCCATCGCAATAGTCATCATCTCGCCTAACTTCTGCTCGTCACGGTCACGGGCTACCACTAACGGCTCCATGTGCTTGCGGCGATAACGGCACACGATATTATTCACCGGCTCGGCGATGATGTTCACGGACATCGGCACCATGCCTTGGTCTCGGATATACTGCTCTTCCGTAATCATCCCGCAGCCGTTCGGGTTCGGAATCGTATCAGAGAGCTGGTCGCCGGACAGATACCTGTCACAACGATCCCAGTTGTTGCGTATCGTCTGCAAACTGTCATGGTCTCGATGAAAGCGGTCGAGCAGTTCACCCATCTTGCGGAACTGACGGTCAGCCGCAGCACCGGTCGGCCTGCTCCCGTCCGCACTGGGTAGCAGATTCTTCCGCGAGAACTTCTTGTAGTTATTTTTGGTTATCTTTGCCATACTCTTTTATACTTTGAATAGCACAACTTTGCTTTTGGAGCCGTCGTTGTATATATCGACATGCACCCAGTTCACGGCATCCTCCAGACGGATCGGGTGCGGCAGTTGACTCGCTTTCGCCTGAATCATACGCCGTACCTCCTCCGCTGTCATGCCCTTTGCGTCGAAGTCAAAGCCCTTGCCGGTGCTGTGGGCGGTCATGGTCTGTTTGCTCAGTTTGGTGTATTTCCATACCTCGGCAGACATGTTATGCCGCAGTCCGCGCTCGGAGAACTTGCCGCCGGTCATCCATGTGTTGATGGTCATCGGCACTTTCAGTATCTTGTCACGCAGCGCAAACAGCGTCTCCAACAACGCTGTGTCGAAGAAGTTCCATGCGAAATCGCCGTACTTCTTATAAGTCGGTTCATCCACCAACTCCCGCAGCGCAAAATACCGCTGCACCTCTTTGATTAGTTCTATCCTGGTCATTGCTTCTTTCCTTTCTTGTTTTTCTTTGCCTCGAACGATTGGAAGCCGCCGTTGAGATATTCGACCACATCGTGCAATGTATTAGCCTGCTGTTGCAGCACATCGTTCTGCCGTTTGTCCTCTTCCTCGATAATATCAAAGCGGTGGTCAATCTTCGCTTCTAACTCTTGGAACTCCTTCGACCGCACTGCATCGCCGCTGTCCATCCGGTCAAGAACGATACGTTGGAATTTCTCCATGATTTTCTCGGTCAAGTCCACTTTTGCCAATTGGGCATCGGTCTCACTCTTGCTTGCTTCTGCCTCCTTTGACTTGCGGTTCTGCCGCCAGTAGATGATGCTTCCGCCGCCGAAAGCACCCACCAAGCCGACTATCGCGGCTACGATTGCATTCAACCATTCCATAACTATTCTCCTTTCTTGAACTTCTTCTTGTGATACATCCAACGCACCCAGAACGGGCAATGCTTCAATAGGGACGCAATCCTCAAGTCCTGCTCGTTCATTTTGGCAAGGACATTGCGGTACGCCTGTGTCATATCGCCCAACTCTGTCTGCTTACTATTGTACCTATCAATGGCAGTCTGACGCTCTGCATCGGCTTGCAGATACTTGTCATTCCACTTGTCGCACTCTGCCTTGTAGTGTTCTATTACTCCGTGCGCGCTATCCAACTCCTTTGTGAGTTCGTTATGTTCTTTCTCTAATTCGGCATACTTGGTTTCTAACGCTTGATGTTCCCGAACTTCCTCGTTATACCTTACTTTCAGCAGCTCGTAGCCGCTCTTGTGCTTCTTGTCACTCATAATCGTATCATTTTGCTATTTTGAAAAACATTTTAATGGCAGTTGTATAGGGCTTGGTAGCCGGTATCTTGTCGCAGACCTTGAAGGCTACAATCAGCAGCAGGATAACCACCATGACCCAAAAGAACACGGAGCAGAACTTGTCATAGCCGCTGCGCTCGCGGGGAACGGAGAGTGTTTGCACTTGACGGGTGAGGTCAGTAATAATGCTGTCCTTCATATGGCAGACGATTTGCATACTATCCTCCTTGCAATCAAAGGCTATTTGTAGCCCTTTTGTAGTGCTATTTGTAGTAGTCTTTATCGTAGTCTTTGTCGTAGTCACATCGGCACGGATACGAGAGCCTTGCAGAGTGATCAGTTCGTCAATGACCACATTATAGGCACTATCGCAACGAAGCAGGGCATGGATAGAGGCACTATCGGCTTGGGTGGTGATAACGGTGTCGCGCACACGCACCTCCACCATCCGCTCCTTGTACTCTGCCTGCGTCTGCACGGTCTTGCAGCCGCTGAAACACAGGCAGAGAGTAATCATCAGCCCTGCCATGCAGACGGTTATGTACTTTAGTTTGGTCATGTTACTTTATGGTATGTTCTTTAAACTCCGCCACCAGCCGCCCGTTATGCTCATACTGTACCATAGTGGGGCTATGATAGAGTATATGTGAGTTTGGCGGGATAGCCTGCTGTGATGTCATAGGCATTAACCTCGTCCTCGGTTGTCAGTGCGTCAATGGCGGTCTTGTGCGCCTCTGCTGCAAGTTTGCAATCAACGGCATACAAGGTTATCTCATTGAGCATTGCTATCGCTTGTGTAATAGGCATAACATACCCCACACCGCCGATATAGAGCGTGGTGTTTACTCGCCCTGCCGCTTGTTCTTGTGGAAGGGATAGTAACAGTCCGTCACGCACATCTTTGGCGAACCACTGGTCGGTGCCGTTCACCTCAAAGGCGTGAGTGGTCTTGTAATACTCTGCCACATCGCCCTTGCGAGCCATTTGGCAGATATGCAACCATCGTGCCGCGAGGTTGGTTTCGTCCTCGGCGGTCGGCTCGTGGTCATACAACGCTTTAACGGAAGTGGTCATACCCTCACTCTCGACGGGTTGGATACGCAAGTAGTAATACTGATTACCCTTGCGCACAAACGCGGGCTGAATCTTTGCCCACTCGCTTGTAGGAATAATACTTTTTACCATGTCTGTATAATGTTTTTAGTTTGTTTATCGTCTTGTATCGGTTGCGCACTTTCAGCACGCTCATCTTGTCGGTCAGATAGACATATCGCTTTGTATCGTCGCTCAGTTCGTTCCATATCTTCCACCGGATAGCGTAACTCTTTCGGTGCTCCAGATAGCCCATATAGGAGTTGTAACGCTGCGCAAACTGCTCTATGTGTCTTTCCTTGTCTTTAATCTTGTTAAACTCTCTAACGAGATTGATGGCGTTGCTGACCGTCCTGTTCCCTGCATACAGCCTGCCCTGCTTGATAACCGTTCCGAGATACTTAACGCCGTGCCTTATCGGTTGTAGATACACTTTCTGCGGGTGCAACTCTAATCCCAAGTGTTGCCGTAGGTACTCCCTTATCTGTGGCAGCAGTTCAAGCAACTTGTCTTTCTCTCCGGCAATCAGAATGAAGTCATCTACATACCTGCCATAGCATATCCCCTCTATCTTAAACAGCCACTTATCTAATCCGCTCATGTAGTAGTTGGCGAATATCTGACTTGTGAGGTTGCCTATCGCCATGCCGTATTTGTCTCCATTTTGGAATAGCGATTTGCCTTCAGGCAGTATGTCCCATAACCTCAAATCGCCTTTCCGCTTGCAGTTCTTTTCGGGGCAATGCTCAACTATCATTCTCACCAACCACAGCACTTCTTCTATATCCGCTCCTTTGTATTCTTTGCGGATAAACGCCTCAAGCATATCTGCCAACTGCGGCTTGTCGATATTCATGAAGAAGCAGTGTATGTCGCATTTCATTACCCAGCCTTGCGGGTATCGCTCCATGAACTTTGCTATCCTGTTTATGCCATAGTCCGTCCCTTTGCCAACTCTGCAATTATAAGTATCTTCAATGAACGCTTTTTCAAATAGCGGTAGCAGTTTGAGCATCAGCAGGTGGTGTACCACCCTGTCCCGGAACTGTGCCGCAAAGACCTCCCGCACTTTCGGGCGGGTGACGCAAAACGCATCGCTCCTGCCTATCTCGTAGGTCTTGTTATTCAAGTCTTCCCAAAGGTCGTATATATTGGCGGCTTCGTTTGCCGCAAACCTCGCGTATGAGGTTGATTTGGATTTTCTTTTCTTGCAGTCAAGATAGGCGGCATAAACATCTTCTATTGAGCACCATTCTCTTTTCATAAATTTCGTAGGCGCAGAAGACATTGTTACTGTTCGTCTTGTTGTTGTTGTTGAAACCTCCGTTGTTCAGATTGACTGCGTTGGTAGCAGAGTACTGACACGAAGTCCACCAGTTACCACTGCTTGCTGTTTTATCTTGTTCTTAACTCTTCCGTTTGCGCGGATGGGAGTAAACAGCCACCTTTATTCAAGAGCACTCCCGGAACTCTCCGCTCCGACTCCGGCTGTCCCTATCGTAGCCTTGAGCCAACCTTTCGCCTGCCGGTGAGCCACACCTAACGGTTTGATGAACTCGATGTACAGGTTTTTGTCCTTGTGGCACATATAACCTCTCTTTTCGCACAACTCCAAGAGCGTGGAGAGGTTGTTGTAGCGTGTCAGGTATTGTTTCAGTTGGTCTGCTCGCTGTTCGGGAAAATCGTATGCCAGACTGACATTATCCAACATCCCGAGTACGATATTCAGCATGTGCTGTCCGATGGTATGCTTCCTATCTCGTTGCAAGAAATTCAGTAAATCATCCACTTTGTACAGCAGGTGCACCGTTGCCTTGTACAGCGGTGCTTCCCTGCTGTCGTTGTATCGTTCTTCTACTTTGCTCATATCTTTTTCATTGCGGCGGCAGGAATGCCGCCGAACCACTTAAAGCACAATCAAAGGTCGTAGGCGCAGAAGACATTGTAACTGAACGTCTTGCCGCTGCTGAAACCTCCGTTGCCCAGATAGACTGCGTTGGTAGCAGAGAACTGACACGAAGTCCACCAGTTACCACTGGTGATAGGGGGTGCAGTCTTGCCAAGTATTGCGTAAAAGTTCTGTAACTGCGCCATGTTTAATCGTAGTCGATAGATTTGTCCATATGCAAGGACGAAACCTTGCTTGTCAACCCCTCCGATAGTGAGCGTCTGGCTTCGTGCGGCTGTCGCCGCAGGTGTAGGCACATCCGGGTCGAACTCTTTTCCTATCTGGATAATGAGAGAGGTGTTATGGGAACCGGCCATGTCTTCAAGCGCAGCATTGTTGCTACTCCTGAATGGCAGCTTTGCCGTGTCAAACTCAACGTTGGATGAAGCCCATGCGTAACTACCAATCGATGCGCCATAATAATTGGTAGAAGATGAGTTGATTTTCCAACAGAATCCACATCCGTTTGTGCCGTCACCCCTGTCTGCGTTCTCCAAGCTGTCATCCGTATAGCCTGCGGCAACAATGTCGTCGGCTGTCAAAACCCCACCTTCTATAAGTGTCTCTATTTGAGATGCCGTGTAGTGATGTCCGTCCGCGGTTATGCCAAATACCCCTTGGTCATAGTTCCAGTAATCAACGACTATTTCGCGCGAAGGAACGCCCGCCGTATGGGTTTCGCCATTATGGTCATGTTTCCATCCCGGAAGGGTAGGAAGATTGATTTGGTATTCACTTCCATAAGGAATGCCTGTTATGGTAGCAACTCCATCTTGTATGACGGCAGAATAAGTGTGTGCAGTCCCGCTTACTGTGACCGCAGAGACTGTATATCCGTTCAATACAGATACGTCAGCATTCATTGATGATATGCCAAATCTTAAATCAAGCTGCTCGAAGTATTGCTCTTCGGCAGAGTAAGTATAATCTATAGGTCTTGCGACAAGACTTGCTGTATAGCGGAGAGATATAGGCTGTACATAACCATCTATTGTCGGAAGTTGGACTTCATAGATATGCCCCAATAGAATCTCTGCCGACGCTGCCCCTGATTGGTCTGGCGTAAGGGTTAATACGGTACCGCCTGATATGTCTTGTATAGTAACTGTGAGGGATGTCCAATCCACCGAAGTCGGCGAATGCATGCTGATACTGATTTTTTCAACATTGCCCCGTGTGCCGATATCCATTATAGTGCCATCAGCAAATTGCACTTTAGTTGCGATTTTCGTCATATTGTTAATTTAAAGAATTATTACGTCTCCATCTGCTTTCGCTGTTACAGGCAGCACGATAGTATAAGTATCCTGTCCGTCAGAGTTTTGAATATAATTGGCGGAATACAGCCTGCGCGTATCTGTCGAGGCAATCTCTTGGTATGAATCCGCCAACGCGTCATAGGACTGCTGTAATGTGCGGGCGTTGTTGATTTGTTGTTGTAAAGCACTCATATTCGTTGTATTTGATTGTTATTATTCTTCCGTTTCCTCGGAGGTCTCTTCGGGAGTTTCCTCGTTAGTCTCTTCCTCGGAGGTGTCGGTATCAACACCAAGGATAGCTTGCAACTGCGAAGCATAATCCCCCTCCAGCGTCTCGGTCATGTCCCCAATCGCTGCGAGTATGGCGGTGTTCGTGGCGGAGGAGTTCGTGCCTTGGAGGGCAGCAATCTTTTCCATTGACCACTGCTTGATATAGGCATCATAGAGTTGAAGACCATACTGGTCAAGGAACTTCTTGTCTCTTAGAGCCTTCAAGAACTCTTCATGCGTCATTTGTATATTCTCTTCCATATTTTTCATATTTAAGTGGTGGCACTTATAGTCCATGAGACGCCATCAAAATCAGCAACACCAGTGCACTCCCTGGTAGCCACATACGACGTATAATAACTTCCATAGACAATCAAGGTCTGTTTCATCTTGTTTCCTCTAAGGTCTTCCGATACAAATAGTTGAGCAGGATAGGTATTGTAGTGCCTATCACCTTGGCCGTCAGGAGCGTGTTTGAGCATTATATTATACACACCTGGGGATGTTAGGAAATCCACCGGATTACCGTCTTCCAATATGAGGGATGTGTTAGTAAAGCCACCATCTGTGGCTGTATTGTCACAGTAGATCGTATACGAGCCCGCGATGGGGGAATATCTCGCGTCATGGTCGTGCGCCTTATCCGCATACTCTATATCTTCCCAGGCGCTCCACTCCGCATCTGCTTGAAAGGTTTTATAACGGCGGCATATCTTTAAAGTGGCAGCGGCATCCATATAGAATAATGTCTGGCAGTAATGAAAGATACTTTCAAGTTGCACCGTGGCAACTGTTAAAATACCGCCGCTATATATTCCTAATGGCGATGCTGGAACTATTATGTTAACTCCATACACTCCACTGCTAACCAGTGTGCGGATGGCTTCATCGGTCAATGAATAGATATTGAGAATCTCCATTTTACCAATCAGCGAAGATGCGAGGTTGGTCACATCCGAAATGGCATGTGTATGTCCAGCAATCGAATATATATTTTCTGTCCACTCTCCCCATTCGCTCTCTGTAGTGTTATATGTTCTGGAGAAATATTTGTCCTTATATAGTTTCTGTTGAGTGGAGTTACCAGAACCGTCTACACCGATTGCCACTATTGCATAGGCACGGCTTTCTGTTTGCTCTTCCGTTTCGAGCATAAGATAAATACCAACATCGAATGTACTATCAATATCATCCGGACTGAGCGACTTAATACCGCTTTCGACAAGACGATAGATAGTGTCGGATGAAACAATCTTATCAGTATGACCTTCCGTTGGCGTCTGCTCAATAGCCGTTGAGAATAGCATATGGCTCTTTACCCATTGCCATATATAACTTAATCCGTTTAGTGAAAGAAAGTGTGTCATAGTCTTATTTGTATTATATGGTTACTAATTCTTCGAGTAGTTCTTCTGTAATTTCTCTTGAGTCATCCTCTTCTATTGCCGGCTGCCAATCGTCATTCAGCATAGCATCTATCCATGAGATGGGAATCTCTGCCGCATCGTCGGGCTCTGGTTCGGCCGTCTCTCCATTTAAAATATTCACAATATCTCCCTGCGTAATAGGAAAGAGTTGCGTGCTATCAAACAACGACCTCACGAATGTCTCTCCAATTGGTTTTATTGACTTATAAGTATGTATACAATCTTGATGTAGATGCCCCCAAACAGCCTTGAGAAATAGTTGCTCGTACTTAGCAATCATGCCGTCTAACTTGCTCGGCTTAATGTCTTGTGTGTTGCAACCGCAAGGCTTCTTGTTCGGGTCTTTATGGGTAATATTGTAGCTCATAATCAGAATAGTCTTGGAATACGATTAACGATTTGCGGACCGTTCAGGATGTTGCACCGGCTCTTAATAGCCGCCAAGTGCTCGTTCCACTCGTTCAGATACCTCGGTGCTTCGTCCGGGTAGGAATAGCACAGCCATTTGTAGATGATCCGCGCCACCAATGCCTCGAAGATAGCCGTATCAAGCGGTTCCACCGCATTGATATTGGAGTTGCAGCACTGCCAGTTAAGACCATAATGTATCGAATCACGGTAGTCCTCCGTCGGCACTAACTTGCCTGCGAAATCATTGGAATTGCCGTCCTCTATGGCTATATATAGTTCGCCATTGTACTCTACGTACTGCCCTGCATAGAAAGTAACTGGGGGGTCGGGTAGTTCAGGATCATCCGTAAATACCGCCGTATCCTTTCCCTCACGCCAGAACAAGGCTTTCTCACGCTTCGGCATGTAGGTATGCAGCACATCGAACACATCACTCATTGCCGCCTTGGCAAACGGTACGAACAAGTCTTTCTCGTCCTCCGTCATGGCGATAAGGTCCAGCAGGTGCTGCGCTTCCTCCGTACGGCGCAACTTACCAAGATACGACGACCGTTTCTCCACCTCCTCGCGCAGCACCGCCAGCTTGTACCACAGATGCAGTATCTCAAACGCTTCCCCGCCGCACAGCAGATTGCACCACGGCGTGCGGTACGCCGTAGTAGGCACGGAACAGTTACATTGGCAAATCTCTTTCATAACTTACTGGGTTATTGCTTGAAGTTTGGTTGCTTGCTCCTGACGGCATATCTGCGCGGTGGTCGTGTCGCCCAGTATCTCCGCCACCATCGCCGCACACTCCAGCACGATAAACTCGTCAATGGGTGACTCTACATGGTTGCTCTGGTCGCTGCCTGCGTTCTTCTCCGTGTTGATATAGAGCAGCACGAAATCGGTAGAGACCGCCAACGGGTCGAAGTTCTCCGCCATCTTGGGCTTGAACGAGTAAATCTCTATCTGCCCGGCATTGGTGCCGTTATGGAAACTCGCCAATACCGCCACCGGTTTGGCTGTCCCGCCGTGAACATGCCGGTTCTGCTGCACCAGGTACAACGGATCTTCGGACGAGATAAACGCCGTGATGTCGCGCTGCAAGGCCTCGTGCCGGAAACGGATATAGCGGTACGTGGCGTTGATGCCGGTCACGAAACCGACACCGTTCACATCCACCGTCATGCCGGTTGTCTTGCGCTGTATGTCCGCATGAAGCAGCGTCAGCGGCAGGGAACGCAGGCAGTTATGCGCCGCCTCGTCCAATGTCCGCTCGATATAGGAGATAATCGGCTTGACACTGCTGATAGCCGTGTCGGCGGCGGCGATGAAGCTGTCCGGCTCGCCAAACGAACTAATCTCCTCCAGCTTGACCTTTACGGCTTGTATGTATTCCTCGCGGGTCATATCTGCTTATTTGAGATTAGCGAACTCAATAGACATATCTTTGGCTACTTTCTTGATGGCAGCCCTGTTGGTGAGTTTCGTGGCATCTACGCCGTGCTTGCCCACCAGTATCTCTTTCGCCTCCTGCGGCTTAGTCACCTCCGGATAAGTGGCAATATAATTCTTCTCCTTGACCAGTTCGGCGGGACGGTCCGCAATCATACCCGTGCTATCCTCAATGAAGATTTTGCCATAGTTGGGATGTTTGTGCAGTGCTTTGGCTACCAGTGGGTCGGTGCAGATATAGCAGCCGTAGGCATAAGGAGCACCCTTCGGGGTAAAACGTACTGTGTGCTCTACTCCGTTAACAACGATAAATGTTGTATGGGTCTGAAATTTGCAAGTAAATACTGTATTCATATTTGCTTTGGGTTAGAATAAATAAAACAATAGGCGGCGGAATGCGCCGCCTATTGTTCGCGATTGATTACGCTTGCGAGCCGGATTCAGAAGAATCTACACTTGCTTCGGGTTTCTTACCTTTGTGGAAAATCCACAAAGCGTGGGTCTTCGGATATTTAACCACAGGAGCGGAAATCTCCGACCATACGGTACCATTACCATCGTATGCACCGGTCTTCTCCAGTGCCAACTCAATGTCCTTCATCGAGCGGAACACACGGCGACCGATGTACTGGCGATCCAAAACGAGCAGCCAGTTACGATAGAAACCGTTGCTGCGGTCAAACATCGGGTGATGCAGGAAGGCAATCTTGTAGCCGGTGATACGCAGACTCTCGAAGTCGTAGTCGAAGTTCTTGAAGTCTTCTACCTTGACTTGCTTTACGAAATCCTCAATACCCCAGATAGCAGGAGCTACCTCGCATCCGCCATAACCGTAGCGGCGGTTAGAACCACTGTTGCCCACGAACGTCTCCGTGGTGGCGTTCATCAGGTCGCGGAAGGTCAGACCTTCTTGATAGAGGTCTATAACCGGCGAACCGCCAAGAATCATCTGTTCAACGATACCCGAGCAGGTGCGGGTCTTGCGCTGGGTAACAGGATCGGTGATGTAACCTTTCTTACCCCAGATATAGCCACGCTCGATGTCCTCCATCAGCTGCTGAACAGCCAACTCGTCCTGATCGCTCTTGTTCCATGTAACCTCTTTGGCGGAACGCTCATAAACGTCACTGACTTGGGTCTGAATCATGAACTTCTGGGCAAACAGTTCTGTCGGCTCTGGCAGAGTTGCGATAGGTGCTACACTAGCGTCTTCCTCAGCCGCAGCGTGGCACAGAATCGAAATCGGCGTGTTAGCCGGAATAGTCTGACCTGCCGGATTGGCGTTAATGAACTGGGCGGTAATGGTGTTCTCACCCTTGATCTCACGGACAATAGCGGTCAGATACACATACGGTGTCTCTACTCCTGCTGCGGTATAACCGTTTACGCCGTCGAAGGTGATCTCGTCCGTTACTTGGAAATGGTAGGCATTGGCTACTGTCAACTCCACACGGGCGGGAATACTGCGACCTACCTGTGCGGCGGTTAGTGACTTTGCGCTGGTCAGCATGTCCTCCGTGACGCGCATATCTACGGAGTAGAACTTGAATACGGTGGAGTCAATCTTCTTGTACCCCATGTCGCGCATCATCGCGTTAATTGGAATAGAAGCCCATCCCATCTTCACGATGTCTGTGTCGTAGTCGTCTTTCAAAAGACCGGGAACAACCGCGCGGGTAAGATCGGCACTCAGACCTGCACCACTGTTAGGGTCATTACCATGCACCCCGTCAATGTGCTTGCCAGCACCATCAGCTCCATCGTTCACTTGCTGCTGGAAATTTACGCTCGAAGGGCTTGCACCGGGAGCGTTTTCTGTTGCTTGTACAGCCATCTCTTTGAATTTTAATTGTTAATAATAAGGTTTAACTTATAGATTCCGCGCGTATTCGCGGTTTTCTCTTATCGTAGCCAGTCGGGATTTCTGCACGGGTTTATCTGCACCAGCCGCAGCCGAAGAGCGGTTAACCTGACCATCCGATGAACCTGCGTTTTTCTTGCGCTCGGTCACTATTTTCTCGTTGCGACCTTGCACTCGTGCCGCCTCTACATCTTCATCGTGATAAATCATATTATACAGACTGTCGAAGAGTGCTTCTTCTGCCGAGAATGCCGCTAATGGATCAAGGAGTTTGGATTGTACCTCTCCTACGAACTCGTCAGGGTTAATACCCTTCTTCTCTGCCCAAGCCTCTAATGCTGCACGTTGTGCGGTTTGTTTGGTGCTTTTCTCTTCTGCCAAACGCGAACTCTCCGCATCCGACTCTGCTTTGCGGCGTTTCTTCTCCTGATAAGCCTCGCTGTCAATATTGCCAGTGAGCAGATCAACAAGGTCGTCTCCCAGCTCCAGCAATGCCATCTCCGCATTATCTGCACCCAACTCAATCACTTTCTGATAGAACGGTAGCAACTGCGGGTTGTTCTTGATAGCCTCAGCAAACTCATTCACGTCACTACGCGCTTGCTTGGCGTACTCATGCTCTTTATCGTAACCTTTGGACGACAAGTCAAACAATTCCTCGTCGCTCTTGTCTTCTCCGTATTTGCCGCGCATATTAGCGAACCATGCGTCGCGGTTAGGTGTTTCTGATACTGCCGCGGTCGGCTCTTGTGCAGATGCTTGCGCCTCCGCTGCCTGCTGTGCAGTCAATTGTTCGTCTTTCTTTGCCATAGAAATTAGTATTTTACGTTTTTCGTGGGCAAAATTACAATAATTAATGATATTTTGCAGGTCGTTTTTTACAATTTAGCAAAATTATGCTAAATTATTTGCAGATTTAACAAAATTTTACTACCTTTGCAGCCGATATGGGATCGCAGACACTGATACATGAGAGAAACATTGCGCTTCAAGACCTTCATAAGCGCATTTTACATTCTTCGGTTAACAAAAATCTGTTAACGACTGATATTATCGTATCAATCATTTTGGAAGAAAAAGCACCTCGGTTCTACATCACGCCACACCAAGCGGAATTGTTAGTTCGTAAATACCGAAACGATGGCTGCCGTTTCCCTTCCAATAAAATAGGTCCGAGGAGAGAAATGATTAAGGATCTAAATGAGGAATACGAAAAATTGGTTGCACGCTTCCCGCATACCCCAAAGAAAACAATCTTCAAAATGCTGGTAGAACAACCGGCTAAGTCTTTCTATATGAGAGACTATCGCGTGAGAGATGTTATATTAAATTATAGAAGATATGCAAAAAAACGATGAAAACCTAAAACAGTCAGCCGTGGTTCTGAAAGAGAGGCTGGAGAAAGAACTGCCTATCATGCAGCAGAATCTGGCGGCATTGAAGCGAAATGAGAAGAACTATGCCGTGCTCCCCACTACGGTGCATAACATAGCCGTCATTCACAACGAAGAAGTGTACCGTCTCATTGACCTTATCTGTCTACTTTGGAAGGCAAGCAACCCGGCTAAGCGTCCATGGTGGAAACTCTCGAAGTCGAAATTCGAGAAGCGGCAACAAAAGGCATTGGAGATATTGGACTATCTGCAACTGCAAGAACGAAAAGCCTATCAGCAACAGCTGGAGCATGTCAAAAAAGAGAGAGTACGTATCAAGCGGCTCAATCGGAGGCATAAAGCACAAGCAGAGAAAAAAGGCGAATTGGAGAAGTTTGAACCTATACCCATTCCTGTTGTCAAGGACGAAATTCAGTATTTCCAGCATGTGGAGTACGATCCGTCAAGACTCCTGATTAACTTCTGGCAGTTCGTGACTTCCGGCGAGCATGTGCTGGACGAGAACGAAATAGATATTTTGGACAAAATACGCGATACGTGTATCAATATCTACGAAACCTATATTCCCAAACGGTTAGAGGCAGTAGAAAGATGCAATTCAATCATCACATCTTATGAAGAAGAGGAAAGAAATAATGCAGGCGGCACTGAGCCTGTTCCGAGCCACACGTGATTATACCGACCAGCGGTTGCGGAACATGTGCTTCTATCATACCTATATCAAGTATGAGTTTATCATGGATGATTTTATGAAGCCGCGTTCCTATCGGGCGATGCTGCGCCTGTGTAACCAACTACTCGCTGAATGTGATGTGATAGAAGACCAGAAATTGTTCGGACATTGGGATTACGAGAAGGTCAGCGAATCGCATTATTTCAGTTGCAGACGCTATCTCTTTCAGCTCCGGGCATACATGAGGCATCATCCGCTACTATGGTGGTGTGTGTTCCGGCTGCATCTATAACCAATGACTTATAAGGTTGAAGATATTATACAAGAAAACCTCCGGCGGTTGGAGGTGATACATACTCCGTACGACCCGCAAGTCGGTACGGAGTATTGCGATAGTATCAAGCGTTCTAAAATAGAGATACCAGACGCGCCGATCACCACGATATATATCCCCGTGGAGATGGAGAATGAGATTATCGTGCAGCGGCTCCGGCAATGCGGTTCGCTCAAAAAGGTCGCAAAGACCTACTTGGGTTCAGACTCCGAGCGTAGCCAGATAGATGTATGGTGGCGGTTCTGCAGGGCAAGGGTGCAGTACGACTTTGAGTATTGGTGCTCCACGCAAATCAAAATCAAACTCAAAGGCAAACCCAAACGCGATTACCTGATACTCAACCGCGCCCAACGCTACTACCTTACTTTCCTTGAACGGCTGCGCAAAGCCGGTATGCCTATCTTCATTGTCCTGCTCAAAGCCCGTCAGTGGGGCGGCTCGACCCTCACCCAGTTCTATATGATGTGGATTCAGAAATACCACCGCAAGCATTGGAACTCGGTCATCATCGGCGACATCGAGAAGCAGTCCAAGGTGGTGCTTTCTATGTATGAGAAAGCCTGCGAGGATTACGACACCTTTATTGACGAAGGCGTACCTACCGCACTCAAACCCTTCGGACGCACCAATGACATCCGTGTGCTGGAAGGCCGCGAGTGTACTATCTCCGTCGGCTCCATGCAGAAGCCGGACAAGATACGTTCCGAGGATATATCCATGGCGCACTTCACGGAGTTCGGGCTTTGGAAAACAACCGACAACAAATCGCCGGACGATGTGAAACAGTCGCTTGACGGTACTATCCTCGATGATGATTATTCCGTTTGGGTCATTGAGTCCACCGCCAAGGGTGTCGGCAACTCGTTCCATGACACCTACACCGGAGCGGAGAAAGGCGAGAACAAATACACACCGGTCTTTGTACCTTGGTTTATGATCGACATGTACAGCCGCAGCATCAGCAAAGACCCGTCCAAACGCGTCAGCAAGTCAGACCCCGATGCCTACGAGCATTTCATCGGCACCATGTCCGAGTATGAATGGTTCTTGTGGAAAGAGGGCGCGACGCTGGAGGCTATCAACTGGTATCGCATCAAGAGCAAGGGTGTGGACGAGTGGCGTATGAAATCCGAGTACCCGTCCACGGATATTGAGGCGTTCCAATCTACAGGACGCTCGATGTTTAAGGACGAATACCTCAAAGAACTCTATACAATGTGCCGCAAGCCGGATAAGGTCGGCGAGATAGTGAGCAGCAGCAACGGCTTTAACAAGAAGGAGTTTCTGGAGAACCTGCGCTTTGAGAGTAACGATCGCGGACATCTCAAGATGTGGCTGGATGTGGATAAATCGCAGGACATGCTGGAACGCTACCTTGTCACGGTGGACTTGGGAAAGGGCGACAGCAACAATGCGGATAACACCATTATCTGTGTCTGGGACCGCTACTGGCAGCAGGCAGGAGAGGACGGCTACCCAGAGATAGCCGCCGAATGGGCAGGGAAAGAGAGCGAGACAGACTTGCTCGCTTGGAAGATTGCGCAGATTGCCGCATACTACAACAATGCGCTGTTAGTGATAGAGAGTAACACCATCGACTCCAGCAAGGAAGACCGCTTCCGTGCTATCCTCGATGAGATAAAGGATTACTACCCGAACCTCTACAAGCGTGCCATTAAAAACAAGAACGACGTTGGTAATACCGGCTCGTTCCGTTACGGTTGGAACACCTCACACCGCAGCAAGGAGGAGATAATCGCCAACCTGCAATGGGCACTCCGGCACGGCATGTATATCGAGCGCAACAAAGAGGCAGTCGATGAGATGAAGATCTTTGAGCGGCACGATGACGGTTCGCTCGGTAACGTAAAGGGCAAGAACAACCACGACGACCGTGTTATCACCCGCGCTCTGGGTATTCACTTCTGCTATACAAACAAAATGGGAGCACCGCGTGTAGTGTCCCCATCTAATAACCATATTGTACATTCCAAGGTCGTGAACGAATACACTATGGCGTAGGCTTTTCGCCCTCGTCCTTTTCCTCTTTCAGTCCTTCCTCGTTGGCTTCCTGAATACGCATACTAACCTTGACGGTTTTCTGCATCAGCATATCCATCGTCACCATCTTGTTGCTCTGGGTGTTCTCGTCCCTGATAAGAGGTATGGTCTTGGTGACATAGTTCGCCAAGTCCTGAAACGGCACATCGCCTTTCTTGATGCGTTTCTTCATCTCATCAAGTGCCATGCCTACCAGTTCCTTCTGCTTCTCAATGAAAGCCTGTGCACTGTATTTTTCCGCCTTGGTTGGTCGTCCCATACTATTTCTCCCATCTGCTTTTGTTCGGGAATAACTCATGGAGATACTCCTTCATACCACACAACAACGCTGCGTCATAGATACTGAAACAATGTGTATCTGCCAATATCTCGTCCAATTTCTCGCGGCTGCTGAATGACTTTACCTTTATATCCTTATACTTCACCGGCTCAACGCCTTCCGAAATCAGGATATTCCCCATCAGGCAGTTCACCTCCGCGCCATACTGCAACCGCTTGCCGTCAATCATCATAAACTTATGCCGCTCATACAAAGGACGATTGAAATGAGTGTTGCAATGCGGATTAGTGGCGAACACACTCAATCCATACGCCTGCAACAGACGCTTGGTGTCTATCAAACTGTGCAGGTACTCTCCATCTTTCTTTTTCTCCGCTATCTCGCCCTTATAATACAGCGGATAGGCATCAAAATCCGTCGGCTTGATATAGAAGTGATCATCACTTGATAGCAGAAAATCATCCGCTATGTCCGTATGATACATCACGCCCTCTATCTTATCCATAATGTTCAGGTGCTTTTTCTTGCCTATATCACGGATAGGATAGTGCACCACGGCATCGGGGTTAATGAACGACGGCAACTTCTCCGTAGCGATATAGACTCGTCCGACATTCCTGCCGAACCGGTCTATGCTCCGTAGTGAATAACGCAACTCGTTATTCCCCCACTTGCTTCCTGTTCCAACTACATATAAGATGTCCATGTATTATAGATCGGAAGAGCACACGTCTGAACTCCAGTCA
>ERZ842401.2011-NODE-2011-length-27798-cov-5.607433_pt1 | contig 27798 bp, 23 predicted proteins | sample MGYA00521270_ERZ842401 | MGnify/ENA primary metagenome ERZ842401 (study PRJEB31892, sample SAMEA3878208) | bioreactor metagenome | biome: Moose rumen | place: Sweden | collected 2011-10 | study: EMG produced TPA metagenomics assembly of the PRJEB12797 data set... | reverse complement strand
GTTTGAAACGACTGGCAAGATAGCCCGCCGTAACGTGGTGCGCTACAATTTGGCATTCATGAATCAGGTTATTGGCATCATTGCCAGCATTACGATGGTTTGCTACATCTTGTACACTGTTTCACCGGAGGTCATGGAGCGGTTTCATTGCTCTTATGTCTACGTCACGTCGGTCTTTGTGTTGGCAGGCATCATCCGCTATCTGCAGGTGACCATTGTTGATGTAAAGAGTGGAAGCCCTACTAAGGTTTTGATGCACGACCGCTTTCTGCAGGCCTGCATTGCCGGTTGGTTGGCAGTGTTTGCTGTCATCATCTATTTTTCGCGATAGCAATGAATAAATACCAGTATTTAGGTCAGTTGATGCGTTTCGGCATGGTGGGCTGTCTGGCTGTTGCCATTCAGTATGGGGTGTATTATCTCTTGTTGCCAGTGTCTTCTCACAATGTGGCCTATACCTTTGGATATGTCGTTAGCTTTGCGGTCAACTATTTGCTGACAACGTCTTTCACCTTTAAGACTCAGAAGTCATACGGTAACGGCATTGGGTTTGCTGCCTGTCATGTCATCAACTTCTTCATGCAGATTGCGCTGTTGAATCTGTTCATTGGCTTTGGGTGCAGCAAAGAGTTTGCCCCAGTGCCTGTGTATGCAATATGTGTTCCGACGAATTTCCTATTGGTCAGATGGGTCATGAAGAAAACTTAACAGAAAGGAGATCGTGACGATGGATAAAAGAACAATAGCAGTATTTGACTTTGACGGGACTCTGACAACAAAAGACACGTTGTTGGAATTTATCAAATTTTCCTGTGGTGCGAGGCGGTTCTATATGGGGTTTCTGTTGCACGCTCCATTATTGTTGCTTATGAAGTTGCATTTGTATGATAATGGAAAGGCCAAGGAACGGGTGTTCCGCTATTTCTTTCATGGGTGGCGGTATGCTGATTTCAAAAATATGGGTCAGTGCTTTGCTGACCGTGTTGAGCAGTTCAAGCGGACAGACATGCTGTCCCGGCTCCTCCAGCATCAGGCTCAGGGGGATGAAATCTATGTCATCAGTGCCAGTGTGCCAGAGTGGGTGGCTCCTTGGTGCAGTCGCTATGGTGTCAGCCATGTGCTGGGCACAGGCATAGAGGTGAGTGCCGATGGCATCGTCACCGGTCGCTTTACCACCCCGAACTGCTACGGACCAGAGAAGGTGCGCCGCTTACTGTTTGCCGAGCCAGACCGCGCGGCCTACTGCCTGTATGCCTATGGCGACAGCCGCGGTGACCGCGAGCTGCTGACATTTGCCGATGAGGGGCAATTGGTTTGACAGCGCAAGAAATAAAGCGTCCGTAAGATTTGCCAGTTTGGCGGGAATGTTGTATCTTTGCAAAAAATATGAGAAATGGGTAGATATATTAATATAGGTAATGCAGGATTTGCCTCGGCTCGCAATGGAGAGTACGTCGATAAGTCGGGGCTGATAGGTGTGGTGAATAGAACGCTTGGCTCGGAACGCCGTTATAGCTGTGTGTCGCGCTGTCGCAGGTTCGGCAAGTCTATGGCGGCCAAAATGCTGAGTGCCTACTACGACCAGTCATGCGACTCGCGCCAGCTGTTTGCCGACCTGGAGATAGCACATGACGAGACGTTCGAGCAGCATTTGAACAAATATGCTGTCATCTACTTGGATATGACGGCTTTCGTTACCCGTTTCCACGATGAGGACATAGTCGGCCATATAGAGGAAGAATTGCGGGCCGACATTCTGGAAGCCTATCCTGATGTAGCCGTCAAGGAGACAGACGACCTGATGGGTTGTCTTATCCGTATCCAAGCGGCTACAGGACATCAGTTTTTCTTCATCATCGACGAGTGGGACGCCATCTGCCGTGAGTTCCCCGCTGGCACAAGGGCTATGGATAAGTATGTGAACTGGTTGCGCCGTATGTTCAAGGTGGTCAATGCTAACAGCGTGTTTGCAGGGGTCTACATGACGGGTATTCTGCCCATCAAGAAGTATAAGACGGAGTCGGCACTGAACAACTTCTGGGAGTACTCCATGGTGGTGCCGCGCCAGATGGCCCGCTTCTTTGGCTTTACGAAAGATGAAGTCAAGTCGCTGGCCGACAGGATGGACATGGACTTCGACGAACTGGAGAAATGGTACGACGGTTACCAGATAGGCTCAGAACCGTCTATGTTCAATCCGAACTCAGTCATTCAGGCAGTCTATGCCAACTGGTGTACCAGCTACTGGGCTTCGACGGGTGCCTACGAGGCCGTGGCCCATTATATCCAGATGAACTATGAGGGACTGAAGGACGACGTCATTAAGATGCTGGCAGGAGGCCGCTGCAAGGTCGATCCCACAGGATTTCAGAACGACATGTCGGTCATTGAGAGCAAGAACGATGTGTTCACCGTGCTTATCCATCTGGGATACCTCTCTTTCGACCGGCAGAAGTCAGAGTGCTACATCCCTAACCGTGAGGTGGCGGGCGAGATGGTCAATGCCGTAAGGAGCAATAACTGGCACGAGGTCATCAACGCCTTGGATGCCTCGGAGCAGTTGCTGGAAGACACACTGGCTGGCGATGAGGAGGCCGTGGCCCGTGGTGTGGATGCTGCTCACGACGAGCACACCAGCATCCTCAGCTACAACAACGAAAATTCACTGGCCTGCGTGCTCAGCCTGGCCTACTACGCCGCTCGTAAAGACTATGTCGTCCATCGCGAACTGCCCACAGGCAAGGGTTTTGCCGATCTGGTGCTCATACCGCGCAAGAATGTGGACTCCCCTGCCATCGTTCTGGAATTGAAATATAATAAGGACGCCGATAGTGCCATCAGCCAGATTCTGCGTAAACAATATCCCGCCAAAGTGGCCGAGTACGCTGACAACCTTTTGTTAGTGGGTATTAACTACGACAAAGAGCAAAAGAAACACGAGTGCCGGATAAAGAGAGTCCCGCTGTTAAAATAGGAATTCTATGAAACGATTCAAATACACATTTTTTCTTTGCATTGCATTTTGTGCAGGTATTCTCTTTTCTTTTTCCGTATATAAGTTGCATAGACAACATCAGTATGAGCAAAAGTTGGATGCTAACTATCCGCCTTACAACACTGCGGTTAGTATAGACAGCACCAATTTACCTATCGTATTCATTGATACCCGTCAGTCGCGAATAGAACGGGAGAGCTACGGAACTGCCCACATGCGGATTATAGATAATGGAAACGGACAACTGAATTATGCCGACACCGTGAGGCATAACAGCCAGACCGTTGATTATGATGGCACTATTGCCATACGCTACAGAGGCACATCGTCATACAATTGCTTGGAGAAAAAGTCGTATGCTATCCGTCCGATGTGTGAAGGAAAGAAGACGAAGGCATCGCTCTTAGGGATGACGGAAGGTAAAAAGTGGGCATTGCAGGCCGTGTTGAGTGACAGGAGTCTGATACGTGATGTGCTGACGTACGAATTGGCCAGGCCATACTTTGAGTTTGTGCCTCAGGCACGACACTGTGAAGTAATCGTAGACGGTATCTACTATGGAGTATATATCCTGTTGGAGCAAATCACCAGAGGACGCCTGCCCATAAAGAAGACGGGTGATTCCGGCAATAAACTGACGGGGGGCTATCTGTTGCAGATTGAGACTTACATGCCCCCAAAGGAACGGTTTGCCCATGATTCCAAATATTGGGAGGTACGTTATTGCTACGAGAGTCCGGATGAAAGTATCAGCGAGGCACAGAAGACATATATTGACGGTAAGATAGACGCAATGGAAGATGCTTTTATGGAAATGGATTTCCCGAAAATCAAGCAACATGTGGATTTTCTGTCGTTTGCTGATTACCAGTTGGTCACGGAGTTGTCGCACAATATGGATGGTTATGTACGCAGCACCTATATATATAAGTACCGCGACAAGGTGGACACGCGTTTCAAGACCACACTCTGGGATTATGACCTTGGCTATGGCAATTCGAATTACGGCGAAGGGTGGCGTAATGACACCTGGCGTGCCTATGACGACCTGGAGCGGGTGCAGAAACAGGGGCTGACAGACCGGCGGCCTTTTCTATGGGGCAGGCTGATGGAAAGTCAGGAATACATGGATGTACTGCGGGGCAGATGGGCGCAATACCGAAGAGGAAATTACTCTGACGAGCATATTGAAGCAACGATTGATTCTTTGACAAATCTTTTGACTGCCTATGGTGCCGTGCAGCGAAATTCTCAGGCATGGGCTGTCTGGAGTGCAGAAGGGCAGTCGCCGAAAGCTCCGCGATATATTTGGCCTAATAAATATGTTTCATCATCATATCAGGACGAAATTAGCTACCTGAAGCGTTGGCTGTATGAAAGGCTACAGTGGATGGACGGCGAATTGCTGGGATATTGAATGGTTCCTTGTTCATACGTTGTCGTTTATATCCGGCGGAAAAGGTAGTTTTTTGTCGGATATGTTGGCACTGGCAACCGCATAGAACAGGACGGGCAGAACGTACTTAACGACCCGTGTCACGCCGTCGGGCAGCAGCCTCAGCAGGGTGCACAGGTTGGGATAGTATGCGAAAAATCTTCATGTTATAAGGCTTGGAAGTAGTTGGCGAGGTTGTAGGTGCAGCAGCAGACGGCGGTGGCGGCCAGCACGGCCAGCAGGAGACGGGACGCAGCGGGCTTCAGACGGGCGAGCAGTATGCCGGTGACGGAAGGAATGAAGAATAACCAATGACCACAAAAAAGTTGAGCTTCTTCGACACCATATCCAATGCCAAAGTGCATGATAAGATCGAAGCCGAAGCAGCAACAGAATAAATGAACAATCTTGTGGCGCCAATTAAGAATGACAGAAATTAGAACAAGGAGATAGACGCCAGCAATAGGGAGGTAACACCAAATAGATGGATATGCAGGAAGATTGGTTGTCTCGTGGGAATAGATGACACCTGTAGTATGGTGGAAAAGAATAGGGTCGGAAAGGAAATTCTCAAAAAAAAGTTTCCATTTGCTAATGTCACTGCCTTGAAAACTGAAAGAGTCGCCCATAATGGCATAAAGCAAACCGCGTGGGCACTCTATGAGGCGGGTACAGAGGTTGGGTATGGTCAGGGCAAACAGAATGCAGAAAAGTGGGATGGATTTGAGGAAACGTATCATGAGTTTTTTTATTGAACGCTCCTCAAGCAATTGATAAAAAATGAATTTGAAACAATTTGTTGAGGTTGTTCCTGTAATTCCTAAAAATAAAATATTATCAGAAAGTTTGTTGTGGACTCCTGTGGTAAATAGCAATACCATTATGGAACCGAAGAACATGCTGAGAACGAAAGAGTCAACCTGGATACCGAGCATGATAGTATGGGCAAAGCTGCAAAAAAGTAAGAGTAGCAGTATTGATGATGTGGTGTCAAGGGACAGTGCTTTCAGTGTCTTGAATATGAAAAGCCCACTTAAGCTCATGATGATGATAGTGAATGCTAAAAACAGAGGCCATGTAATGTTGATGCCTGACATTAACAGGCCTTCATTGATGAGAATAATAGGCAAGTATAAAAGCCGGAACAGAGGATGACGTAAGTTCCAACTCAGCATATTTTCTGTATCAATCATCATGGAAGGGTAGCAGAGGTGTCCCGCTGTGTCGTAACCTAACATGCCTAATTCGTGGGGGCGCACAGTGTAACAAAATGGTATGCTGATGATGGAAAAATAGAATAATAGTGCAAAAAGTACATACCATTCACTGGTGGTGGAAGGTTTTAGAGTCTGGATAATTGATTGTATGGATTGACTTCTCTTTTTCATTGCTCATCGTATAACTTTAGAAACATTTCTGCGGCAGTCCATGCGTGGGGATAACAAATACGCTCTCCGACTGCTTTATCTGATATAACATGCATGCCCTCAAAGTGGGCACTCCCTCCACGCTTCTCCCAACTGAGCGGATATTGCTGCTGATTAAATGGTGCTTTAAAATTGCTATAATAATGAGCTCTGGCCCAGTGCAGATAGGGGAAGGGAGAATCTTTATAATTAAATCGAAAATCTTTGTAGCGTTGCAGCAAATCCCGGTTGTGACTGCTCCCTTGAGTGAACCAGCAAAGGTCAAAATAGGCACCGGCACTTTGAGCAGGAGGCTCTGTAAATGAATCTGGCATACCGTTTTTCTGGAGGGCATACTTGAGGATTTGGGTTTGATAAGCCGCATTTTCTGCTCCGTCTGTATGACCTTTGATATATTGGTAGTCATCTTCCTTGATAGTCTGTGCTTGAATTTCTTCCTTTAATCGTTTTCGCAAAATGGAATTAGAATCGGTGGAAATGAACGATAGCATGTAAAGCATTTCGCCTATATTGTCTGCTTCTGCTTCGCCGTTTTGCATATCGTACACGTTTTCTTCTTCATATAGCCAATGGCTGAGTAGATTAGTGTTTTCTGTCTTCTCTAAACAGAGAGCTGCCATAAAGGCATCACGGTAAAAAGGTTCGCGATAAACTAAAATATTAGGATAAATTCGTGAGTTCTGAACGTTGAAAAGTAATTCGTGGTGTAGTACTCGTAATACTTTTCCGTATTTGTGTTCTTGAAATGTGGGAAGTTTAAGTGTACATTCCTTTCCTGGAATTCGACATCGATTCTTCCCTTGGCTAATCCATATTCCTATTTCATCTTCTTCAATCCTTATTGTTCCCCCTGTGGTTTCTATTTGAACCATATATTTGTCAGGCATGATACTGTCCTGTAGAACACTATCTGCATGGAAAATGACAGAGTCGTTGTCTATAGATATTAATTGATAGTCTTTGTATACATACTTGTCTCTGTTGCCCATGCCGAAAAGGAAAAAGCGTGGAGCATCAGTACAGAAAGACTCATATTGCTGTTGTAAAACATTCAGTTGCCCTTCATAACTGTCGGGAAGCTTTTGGTCTGTACATGAGACGGAAATTAACATTAATAATATTAGTGGATAGTACTTCATAAGATTTTTTCAAAAAAGTGATATATGACAGGTTTACGGGCTATGAAATATTTCATACCTTTGGTCGCAATCAGTAATGTCAAGAAATAGAATAATAAAAGAAGTGGATAAATAGCTATTGCATATCCTAATAGCATTGGTAATGTATTAATATGAGCATTAAAAACATAATGTTTCAGAATGATGACTATGATGGAAAATATGGCAAAGATAGAATAGTAGGATGCCATGCCTCGCCAATAGGTTGCAACAGGTTGATGGAGCCCCCTTGAGAAAAGAAAGTAGGGCTTCCAAAACATTGCAATGAAAAAGACACTAACAATCTTACCCAATAGAATGCCTGTAATGCCAAGAAAAGGAGCAAGACAAAGGGTTACGCCAAGGTTGACAAACAATTCTGTCCATGCTGCCCAGACATCAGAAAACAAACCGCTTGCGCCAATATACATTTCAACTACGCCACGTGACAGCATGATGAAAATGTTGAATACAAGTAAATAGACAATCAAGTCACTGAGCAGATATTGACGACCAAACCAACATGCAATGAATGGCTGCATAAAAAGTAGAAGACCGAAAATGACCACACCTACTATGAGAAATCTAATAGCTGTAAGTTCCCAAAATACTTTCATTGTATTCTGTTGATTCCCTTCTGCAAGCAGATTTCCAACACCAGCATTCATACCATCGCTTAAGATGTTGACAAGAAAATTGAATTTGCTGATGATAATCGTATAATTGCCATAAAACGCTACTTGTACAACAGAAACAAAGGTCCCAACCAAGATTTCATCACTTCGATAAAGGATAAAGTCCTTAATACGCTGTACAAATATTTGACGTGTCTTTTGTAGAACTTCTGGGTATTGCTTTAGTTTCTGTCTTCCATCTTTAAAGTTGATTTGAAGCCATGGATAGAGTTGTTTAATGCGATAATTGAAAATGATAATGCCAATAGTGGTAAAAATCAAGCCTACGATGACCCATAAATAGAGGTTTCGGTAATAATAAGCTAAGAGTATTTGTGTGATGCTCTGCACAATACCAATGGTTTGAAAATAGGCATTGACTAAATATTGTTTTTGGTTTGCACTAACCAGCAGTTGACGATAGTTGAAGATGTAGCCAGCTATTGACATTGCCAAAAAGGAATAGAATGCAAAGTAAACAAGTGATAAACTTATAGAAAGATTGCCAAACCACCAAGGGAAAAACAGACTAACAAGAATCCCTCCGATTCCAATGATGCCCCCAATACAACGGTAGAGGAAAGCTAACATAGACATAATCTCGTTGATTTTCTCATGGTTATCTTCTTGCAGAGGCTTGTAGAGAAAATAGACGATGCTGGTGCCAATGCCTAATTCTGCAACACTGAGAAAACTCATGATGTTCATGAGCATGCCCGTGAGACCAATAAATTCGGCTCCTAAGCAATCAAGAAAGACTTTTCGTGAGAAAAAAGCAAGAAAAAGGGAAAGTAGGTAGAACAGCATTCCCACCTTAATGTTCATTACACTTTTATGTACTCGATTGCCCAAATTTTCAAATATTTGATTTACTTGTCGTGGGTAGTATGGATAAAATCAGTGTTCTTACGGTCAATCTTCAGCAGGTTGAGAATCATTTGCCAAACAAGTTTGGGTAAAGAGAGAATTTTTCCGAATACGGAGTGGCTACGAAGTTGACGTGGGGTGGCAATATAGAGCGCAATGCAAATCAAGAGGAACATTATCCACCACTTCATGCACCATGTGCGAGAGATAAAAGTGACAAGAGTGGCTAAAACAAAAGTCAGGACAACCAACATGGAACGTGGTATTAAGGCTTGTTGGATGGTCTTGTCGATATAGTCAATGTTGCCAGTGATGATGGCTTGTGGAATATATGGTAATTGACGGAACAGACTTTGTATTTGGGCTGTCATCCAACGCAGACGTTGCTTTTGAAAGTTATCTTTGTTACTAACTTTTTCATCGTAGACATGGATGTCTGGTTCGTAATGAATATAGACTTTCTGTTGGAGCAACAGGACCTCTAACTCGCGGTCCTCGCCGGCAGTAGACAATTTGTAGACATTCTCTTTAAACCATTGGAAATCAAAACACATGCCAGAGCCAATAAGGGCAGAAGAAAGACCGATGCGATTGTGGGCTTTGCGGAAAATGGTATTGTTGATTTCTTCACTTACTCCATCAAGGACTGCAATGTCATTGTCGTTGTTCTTGGCACAGCGGTGGCACTGAATGGCCTTATAGCCTTTGGCGCAACTCTCGTTTAGCTTTTCCAAGAAATCAGAGTCTACTACATTGTCTGCATCAAGGATCACAACATAGTCATATTCTCCCTTGATTTGGTCCATGGCATATTGCATGGCTTTGGCTTTACTGCTTTTTTCAAAAACTGGAGTCAGCAGGGTGATGGGCAATTTACTCAGTGCCTCATTAGTCTCTGGTTTCATGTGGTCTGATATCACGGCAACATGAAAACTACTATAGGGATAATATTGCTCGGTGAATTTTTGGACAGAGTTGACGATAACCCGGTCTTCATTGTAGGCAGGATATAAGACTAAATATGTGAAGTTTTCTTTCTCTCGTATAGCCAACATTTTACCCATCAGGAAAATGGTCAGAGGAGAAGTCCGTTTTTTCCACAAAGTGGATATGATGGCAAAGAATAATATATATGTTGTCGATGCAGCTAAAAGCAGCCACAGGAAAATGTCGATGATATGTATGATGTGCCAAATCATTATCAGCTCTATTGTTTTAAGTCAACAAAATCCTTGAATTTCCTGCCTAATTTGAATTTCTCCAAAATGGAACTGAACAGAATGACGGGGACTTTGAAAAATGTACTGTCCCACTTTTCGTCAACCAGATAGTTAGGGGTTGCCAATGCAAAAATAAACAATACGAATGCAAACAATATCCACCATTTAACAGCTAATGTAAAATAGATGAATGGGGTAATAATGCTCATGATAATGATAATAGCCATCAAAATCATGCGAGGTATTAACATCCATTGAATAATCTTGTCTACCAAATCATAATGGCGGTCGAAAATGGCTGTAGGTAGATAACGAAGATTACGTATAATAGTTCGTAATTGAGTCAGCATTCGGCTTCGATGCTGACGATTGAAGTCTTCTGCTTGCCGTACTTTCTCGTCATAAACCAAAATAGAGTCAAAATAGTCTATATAAATATGCTGTCTGATGAGGCGGGCCTCAAGTTCTTTGTCTTCCCAGGTTGCCTTGAAAGATTGAATATTCTGTTTGAACCAAGTAAAGTCGAAAGCGATACCAGAACTTGCTGTTGCTGATGAAAGACCCAAGGTGATGTGCCCATTACGGAAAATGGAGTTGTTGATTTCTTCAAAAATGGCATCTAAACGAGCAGATACAGTATCGCGGTTAAAGGAAAGCCGGTGGGCTTGTATCGCCTTTGTACCAGCAGCTTCATAGGCATCATTGATTTGCTCTAAGAACTCAGGCTCTACAACATTGCCAGCATCAAGAACCACAACTACATCATAAATCTTGAATTGGGGAAGATTATTGATGGCTAATTGTAGAGATTTCGTCTTAGAACTTTTTTCAAATTTGGGCGTTATGAGTGTAATAGGTTGCTGGGCTAAATGGAAATTGGTAATCTCGTCATTGGCATCGGAAATGACCGTGATGTCGAACATGCGCTGTGGATAGGTCTGGCCCAAAGCTGATTTTACAGTCTGTTCAACACTTTTATTATTTTTGTAGGATGGAATAAGGATAATAAACCTATTATGTTTCTTAGCTTTAGGAATGCTGCTGTGTTTTGTAAATAGTGAAGCAACAGAAAAGACCAACATATATAGCACCGTCAATGCCATCAAAATGAATAGAATAATATCCGTATATATAAAGATGTTCCAAAGTATCATAAGCTTTTACATTTTGAGAAAGTGAATAATTCCTTTGTATGTAGCATGTGCTAAATCTGTTCTGCCTTGTAGTAAGTGTTTGAGCATATCCTTGAAGGCCACTATGCCGATAATATATAAATATGATATATACTTGGATAGTCCAAGAGAATTTCGCTTGATAAAGAGCAAGCGATTTCGGGTGATGTAATATGTTTTAGTCGGACTGTTCTGGCCTGTGGCTTGGCTTTCTTTGTGATAAATGGTACATGCTGGCTCGTACCAGATTTCGTATCCCGCACGGCGAATCATCATAGACCAATCGAGTTCTTCGTAATATAGGAAGTAACACTCAGGCATGAGGCCAGCTCGTTCTATCACCTCTCGTTTTACCATCATGGCTGCACCGTGAGCATATGAGGTGGGGTGGGGAGAGTCATATTGTCCGTGGTCTTCTTCTCCGCACCCAATAGCCCGATTGCGTATGGTGATGCGTGAGAGTGGAGTGTAGCCAGCATATTGAATTGGAAAGTTTCCCCAGGCAAATCGAATCTTTGAAGATACCATGCCAATATGGGGAGAACTTGCCAACCTGCATTTCAGGGCTTGTAAGGCTTTCTGTTTTTCGGAATCAGTGCCTTTTAGGATGGTGTCATTGTTAAGAAAAAGCAGGAAATTACCTTTGGCTGCTTTGATCCCCAAATTATTGCCTCCTGCAAAACCTAAGTTCTGAGTGCTACGTATGACTTTGACGTGAGGGAAACGTTGCTTGATGATGGTTGCCTCATCTCCCTTAGAAGCATTATCTACCACTATCACTTCCAATGAGTCATCATTTGAAGGGATAGATTCAATGAATGCACAGGTATCTGCAAGCCCATTGTAATTGATGGTGATAATAGATATTTCAATATTCAAAGCTCAATGTTTTTATACCCTTGATGCTTGCTTCTTCTCTAATTTTAAGCGTTTTTTCTCTTCTTGTATGGCAAGTAGTTTCGCTTCGTATTCGGTCCATTCTCTTTCAATATAGGGCAGACCATAAACGATGCTTAACCCACCGTAGAAAATAAGACAATTAGGCATCTGCATTAATACTTGATTGGCATAGCCACCTAATTGTTGGGATATAAAAGCGCAGCATAATCCTGCGCCAATACCTCGCAATGATGGGTTTTGTAATGTGAAGAACACAATCCAACAAGCACCAATAAGCATGATGGCTGTGGTTATTAAGAAAACAGTTATACCAACAATGCCTGTATGTTGCCAAATGAAGACATATTCTGAGTCTGGTGGCATGGTGGACAATTTGCGGTATTTGTTGTTGGCTGGAACATTTTCATATCCTAATCCAATACCAATTCCCCATGGGGCATCTTGGAGGTATTTTCTCATGACCTCCTGATTTGCAGAACGGGCTCCCGCAGAGGCGTCACTTTTATCGAAAACACTTCGCATACGACGAATTTGTTGATTTCCATTACCGATATTCGTAAATGCAAGAAAAAAGACGAATAAGACGAATAGAATAGTGAATGGCACAGCAATCTTAAATGATTTGGATAAAAAGATGTAAGCCAAGAACCCTGCAATCAAACATGCTGTGGCTGTACGTGTACCAGAAGGGAACATTGCCCAGATGCATCCTGCACCAACCACAAAAAAGAAATATTTGTACTTCTTGATTTTGGATGTGATACCAAATATGATGAAGGCAACTGCAGTTGAGGCCATGGCAACGCCAAAGTTTGCTGCATCGCTATAGCATGAGAAATATCGGATAAGTGTTCCTGCTTGCAAAATGTGGGTTGTCCTGCCTCGCGTTTGAATCCATAGATTCTCATTAGCCGTAAAGCCAAATTGCTGCTGTTTCCATACCCAAAAGACAGCAAATAAGGATAAAAAGCCCCAAACATAAAAATACTTGATTAATATGTCTGGTTTATTAATAAAAAGTAGATAAACAAGAAAGGCATACATTAATTGAAATGCTAACAAACGTGCACCAGAATACCATGCGCCAATATCAATTCCCAATCCGCAGGTGTCGTTCAAAACCTCTATGGTGCAGAATCCACACCAAATCATTAATGCAAACAGCATGAGATTGGCAGTTCGCTCAAATTGATGAGATCCTACATCGATGATGGCCATGACTAATAGGCAAATTTCCAGCATCTCATTGGGGAGAGAGAGGGGAACTGGAGAAGGCGGCATGTTCTTGAACTGCATGAAATAATTGACAACCATCAATGTCCAAAACAAGAACATCTTGTAATGGAAAGTCGCGATGACAATTAATATCATAACAGGAATCATGCAAACAGTAGCAAATGCACTGAATCCTGCATGAACGAATTGATAAATAGCAAGCAAAAACAGAAGAAAGAGTATAGCTACTCTTCCTCCGTTATCTTGTGCGTATGTCTTAAACGCAGTGTTAGCCATTACTTTGCATGTTCGTTTTCGACGGCTGTCAAACCTAATTGTGACACACGGTACACAAAATTGTTGAATTTCGTATAGGGAGGTAACTGGCCGACAAATTCCTCTACGGCATAGCGATTGGCTTCCGTTAAATACATAAAGAGTGAGTTCTTGTGTTCCTCATCTAACATGGCTTCTACTTCTTTTAAAGCCTTCTGGTCAACATCTTTCCAAGTACGGTTGGCACGAGTGACCATCAAGTTGACTGTACCAATATTGAGAAGTGCAGGCGAAATAGAGTTGTCGTCTAAGTTGGGATATTCAATGATAGCGATTTCATCTTCTAAGATGTCAGGACACAAGTCCTTAATGTCCTTAGCCATAATGAAACGACTGTCTTCGGCCAAAAAGTCCTCATCGTATGTTAACCGACGCACTTGCAGACCAATAGAGACCCAATAGTTCTCTAACTCTTGTGCCAAATAACTCTTTCCATTTCCTGAATCTGTAGAAAGCAAGTTCAAGACATTTTGCTGCCCCTCTTTGAAATGAGGAAGTAAGGCCTTGCTTAACTGCTTAAGGGCCATGTCGGAAATCGTCTTGTTGAAGCGGCGATAGCGTAAGGTGCTTTCTTTCGGATAACAGCCCATGACAGGAACCTTTGTAATTCGCTCAGAACGCATGCGGTCACGTAGGGTACGATCCAACATCTCTATAATGAAGAACCATAAAGCTGTCAACATAAATGTCAGCAAGAAGGCACCCAGTAATATCATCATACGATTAGTAGCCTGTGCGTTGAGTGGGAACATCGGTGGATTGAGAACACGTAATGCTGCTGTAGACATTTGCAAATTGCGCTGGCGCAAACGTGCGGCATTCAATGCTTTCAGCATTTCCATGTAGTTACCCTCAATGAAACCGATATGACGGGCTTTACGATCCAAAGTGGCACCAATAGGAGAATAGAACATATACTGTTTGTCCAGACTCTGCTTCATAATATCTACAGCCGTCATCTCTGCTTTGGTCTTTTCCATGAGCAGTAATTGTTCTAACCACCTGTCTAAAAGGGTATTGGCTCTCATTCCTGTTTCTGTACTATAGGTAGAAGCTTCAATGTCCTTGGTTAGTTGAGTTACACGCCCTGTCGCTGCTTGTAAATCACGTTGTGCTTTGGCAAGTTCTTCCTGAGATTCCGCATTATTGCCTCCTCCTTCGCTGGTCATGAGACGAAGATTGGAAATACGGGACTGGATGCGGGATATATCACGAACTTGATTTGTAAATTCTTGATTAGATCGAATGACTTGGGCACGATTGCCTAATTGGCGCTCCAAATAGTCCATCAATGCTTTTGATGTCGTATAATTTAATAGTTGGTTGTTTCGGAAATTTTGCTGCTGGGCCTCTAATGCTGCCAGTTGTTTGGTTTGTTCACCATAATTGATGATACGTTTAGACACATTGTAACGGATTAAATCATCTTCTGCATTGGTTAATATGCGATATAAGCGTGCCACTTCGCGTTCAAAGAATCGAATGACGTTATTTGTCTCGCCGAAACGAATTTGCTGATACTGGCGAGCAAATACTTCATTCAAAATATCCAAAGTATTAAATGCAATTCCTGCATCATTGGCAGAATAGCCAATGTCAATAATATCACTTCGTTGAAGCTGAAGAACTTTTAATCGAGATGTGATGTTATTGATACCAAAATATTGGTGATAATTTAATATGCCAAATAGATAGTTACTTACATTCGGCTTTTCGTATGCTTTCAAATTAGCATAAGTAGCTGATTCGCTGTTATGATTAATTAAGGCTTTAACATCTGCGGGTACTGTCGCATTCAGTTCGCGGAAATGTTGAGCTGAGATGTAATTGTTGTCTTTGTTGGGGTTGCCATACATCATACAACGGGCAAACAAACGGAGGGCAACCTCATGAATTGTGTTGTCTGTCGTAATAATCAACATGAGATTGGTGATGTTTGCTTGTGAGTTACCACCAGCAACACCAACGCCACCCTCCAAATTGTAGGCGGTTATCATGCCTGTGTAGATGGTGGTGTTTGCATCATATACTCGCTCCATGTTACGTGTAAGGAACCAGGCAACAATGAGAGCAATCAGTGGCAGAATCACTAAATACCAACGTATCTTATAAAGAAAACGAACTATATATCTAAATAAATCCATAATAATATCTTATTTTATTTTATTTGTTCTTCTTTTTTGCAGCTTTTGCAGCTTCTTTCGCTGCTTTCTTTTGAGCCTGTTTGTCGGCTTCTTCCATCTTTTGGTATTTCTTTTCTTCTGCTTCTGCAGTTTTACGAATGTTCTTTTCTAAGGCCTTGTTTTCTTTCCGTATTTCTTTCTCGGATTTTTGTACCTTGTTTTCAAGAGTTATATCTGTAGTTGTATTCGTAAGAATAGGAGTGTGGGTAAGCAATTCCAATGTGATAATATCTGTAACGATTTGAGTCTGCATGTTTTGATAAGACAAAATAGCAGAATTCTCATGCTCTTTGGTGTATGCAAAAGCTTCAATAGACATATTGCCCTGATGAAATTCTTCTTGATTTAACGCACCAGCTCCTTGATAAATTGCAGCATTCTCACTGGCAGTTTTGAGTGTAATAAGATTGTTCGTTATTTTTATAAACAGAGTCGCAATTTCTTGCTTTAACTTGTCATATGCAATATCTTTTTGTATTTGGGCTTGATCCACTTCTAACTTTTTCCTTCGTACAGATGCCTTTAAGTCAAGAATGTCTTCCAAAGGAACAGAGAGGCTGACACCTACATTCCAATAACTTTGTTCGCTGCCTTGATATTGCTGAAGAACCATGTAGCTTGTAGTACTGGAGTTCTGTCCCCACATATCTGTTTTGCCATAGCTATAGCTGGCATGGCCATTGATGTATGAGAAGATATGTCGCTTTTGTTTGGCAACTTCAGCCTGTGCAATCTCTTGTGCTTTTTCTAACGAGAGAATCTGAGGGGTATGCTTGGCGTTCTCAAAAAGCACCGCTAATGGGGGCAAATGGAAATTTGAGAAGTTAATAGTGCTGTTTTCACTGGCATCAAAGAAACCCGCACTGATTCCGCTATTGTTGTATTGGGCATAGACCGTAGATGCCGTTGCAACAAATATGGAGGTTAATAATAAATGTCTTAAACCGTTCATTGCTATGATCGTTTGCTTATATTCGTTCGTTATACGTTTTCTTTTTGAATAAAGGCTGTCAGGGTACGGAAGATAATCTTCATGTCAAGCGCAAAGTTGTAGGTCTGTCCATACGTAATGTCAAGTTGCTTGCGCTCCTCTGCAGACATGTTACCACCTTTCCCGCGCTCCTCTACCTGCCAAAGGCCCGTTAGTCCAGCTGGGGCCATAAATCGGTCAATGCTGGAATCAATGGTTAGTTTCTCTGCTTCGTAGAGTGGGAGAGGACGGTTGCCGACGATGGACATGTCTCCTTTCAGGATGTTAAACAACTGGGGAAGCTCATCTATACTGTATTTGCGAATGAAACGCCCTACCTTTGTGACACGCGGGTCGTTTTCAATCTTTACAAATGCGTTATTGATCTCCTCCTCTTTTTGCTTGTTAAAATCACTCTCTGCTACCACAAAGTCATCTCCCACAAGCATAATTTCCTCATCGCTAATCATCATCTCAGACTCCATACCCATATCGAACATGGCCTGCTCTGCCTGATCTCCTAAAGGAGCAGTAATCGTCTTGTGCTCCTCTTGCTCATGGTTCTCTGCATATTGGTTGTGCTCTTTGCTCAAATCTTTCAACCGGTCTTCGGCATCCGTATACATGCTACGGAACTTCAAAAAGTCGAAAATGGTATAGTTGGTTCCAACACGTTTTGACTTAAACAAGACAGGACCTTTACTTTCAATCTTGATGGCAATAGCCGTAATGATGAAAATAGGAGAAAGGATGATGATGGCCAACCCAGAAAAGAAAATGTCAAATAGCCGTTTCCATACGGGTATTTTGAACTTTAGAATCCTATATTTGGGCTTTTCATCGTCAAACAAGATGTTTTCCCTATCGGAAATGAATTGTATTTTTTTGTTTAATTCCGTCACGGAGGCATCTTTGACAATGGTGTCGTTGATACCACACTTCATATATATGTCACGCTCCTCGTTAGACATTTTGTCAGTCATCAGGATGAGATATACGTTGCGTGACTTTTTCCTAAGATAGGTGATGGCTGTTATGTCCTCGCTGCGTACGTTACGCTCGAAGAATACGATGAAATGTTCGTTAGTGACATGTGGGGTGCATATCTGTGCCGCATCTTTGTATGCATTGGTCATGCGGACCAGCTGCCCTGGTATGTATTTCAGTCGTTCTTGTGTCTTTGGGTTATTTCCCAAATATACAACACCTATCATATAATATAGATATAGATTATCTTAATTAGGGAGAATCTTCTTGACACGAATCTTCAGCTCCATCGGATTGAAGGGCTTTACGATATAGTCCACGGCTCCTATTTCCAATAGACGTATGCGCTCACTGGTAGAATCCTCACTCGAAAGCATGATTACAGGAATGTGACGGAACAACTCGTTCTGCTTAATCCACTCGAGAAAATCGTCGCCACGCATACCCGGCATGCGAATATCGGATATGATAAGGTCTGGTGTGTTGCCGGCCTGAAGCCATTTCACCCCCTGTAAACCATCAGGTAACCATTGGACATCGTAGTCACTCATCAAGTAGATGGAGAGTACCTTTGCGATAGTCTCCTTGTCATCAAGTATTAGTATCTTCTTTTTCATATATGAATATAAACTAAGTCAGTAGAATTATTCTTTCTAACGTGCAAAGGTAAAAAAATATTTTTAATTGTAGTCAAATAATGATAAAAAAATACTGAAAAGTTGTGAAAAAGTTGGTTTTTAAAAATAATTTAGGGAAATTTGTAGTGCAAATCGTAATATCTAAAGATGAAATAACTAAAGAACAATTAATCAGTATTATGGCAAACAGATATTTGTTAGGCTTTGACGTTGGCAGTTCTTCTGTCAAGGCATCTTTGGTGAATGCTGACAATGGCAAGTGTGTAGCTTCGGCTTTCTATCCAGAAAAGGAGGCTCCGATTATGGCTGTTAAGTCAGGATGGGCAGAACAGTCTCCTGATTCATGGTGGGAATATGCTAAGCTAAGTTTAAAGAAAATCATGGCCGACGCAGGAGCGTCTGGCGATGAAATCAAGGCGATTGGCATTTCTTATCAAATGCATGGCCTTGTTTGCGTGGATAAGGACTTGCAGTCGTTACGTCCTGCTATTATCTGGTGCGATTCACGTGCCGTTCCCTATGGTGAAAAGGCTTTCAAAGACTTAGGTGAAGAAAAGTGCTTGAGTCATTTGCTGAACTCGCCAGGCAACTTTACGGCAGCCAAACTTGCTTGGGTGAAAGAGAATGAGCCTGAAATTTATGAAAAAATTTATAAGGTTATGTTGCCGGGTGATTATATTGCCATGCGGCTCTCTGGAACGCCAAATACAACGGTTAGTGGTCTTTCGGAGGGTATGTTTTGGGATTTCAAGGAAAATCATCTGGCAGACTTTTTGATGGATTATTATGGTTTTGAACAATCGCTGATTCCTGATATCGTGCCGACTTTCTCTGTGCAGAGTGAAGTGAGTGCAGAAGCAGCTGTGGAAATGGGATTGAAAGCTGGTACACCGATTACTTATAGAGGTGGTGACCAACCTAATAATGCGCTTTCGTTGAATGTGTTTAATCCTGGTGAAATTGCCTCTACGGCAGGTACCAGTGGTGTCGTCTACGGTGTGTTAGGCGAGGTGAATTATGATAAGAAAAGCCGTGTGAATATGTTTGCACATGTCAATCACTCTGCTGAACAGACTCGACTTGGTGTGTTGGGCATTTGTAATGGTACAGGCATTCTGAATGCGTGGATTCATCGTAATATTACAGCAGACATCTCTTATGCGGAAATGAATGACCTCGGAGCTAAAGTACCTATCGGTAGTGACGGCGTGAAGATACTTCCTTTCGGTAATGGTGCTGAGCGGATTTTGGAAAATAAGGAGGTAGGGTGTTCTATTCATGGCTTGAATTTTAATACTCACAACAAAGCTCATCTCGTGCGGGCAGCCCAAGAGGGTATTGTATTCTCTTTTTGCTATGGTATGGAGATTATGCAACAGATGGGTATGGACATTCGTAAGATACATGCAGGCCATGCTAACATGTTCCTCTCTCCGCTGTTCCGTAATACGCTGGCAGGTGTTAGTGGGGCCACTATTGAATTATACGACACCGATGGCTCGGTTGGAGCAGCTAAGGGAGCAGGTATGGGCGCAGGCATCTACAAGAATAACACAGAGGCCTTTGCTACGTTGGATGAATTAGAAGTCATTGAGCCTGATGAGGCAAATCGAAATGCATACCAAGCCGCTTATGTTTCATGGAAAGAAGCATTAAGCAAAAATCTGTAATTTTCTGATTTTAAAATAATTATATTTTGATAATTAGGGTGGTAATGCCTCGGCGTTACCACTCTTTTTGTTGTACTATTCATATACTTTCGCTATGTATTTGCCTTGCAACACTGCCAGTGCATTCATGGCCAATGCTTCCATTTCATTTTCGCCAGGAAAGGTGTATACAGGTGCTAAAAATCCAATGCGGCGGCGTAACTCGCTCACGATGTAGTCGGAGTGCGCCATACCGCCAGTAATAAGGATCGCATCTATTTGCCCACACAGCACGGCAGCCTCAGCAGCAATTTGTTTGGCTGTGTGATAAAGCATGGCATCTACCAAGAGTTGTGCTTTTTCGTCGCCTTTTTTGATGCGATGCAAGATTTCACGCATGTCATTAGTGCCCAGATGTGCCGTTAGTCCAGCCTGTCCTGCTATGCATTTCAACAATTGTTTTTCAGTGTATTTCCCGCTGAAGCAGAGGCGGATGAGGTCTGCCGCAGGCAATGAACCTGCGCGTTCGGGGGAGAAAGCCCCTTCGCCATCCAGTGCATTGTTTGCATCAATGGCTTGTCCGTGTTCATGGGCCGCAACTGAGATTCCTCCGCCCATATGGCATATAATTAAATTCAAATCTTCATATTCCTTACCAATGCCGCGGGCATATCTACGAGCTATGGCGCGTTGATTCAGTGCGTGCCATATGCAGATGCGAGGCATGAGGGGGGAACCGCTAATACGTGCTAATGGTGTAAGTTCGTCAACAACGCCGGGATCTGCAATGAATGCGCGGCAGTGTGGGATGTTCTGGGCAATCTCGTAGGCAATTAAGCATCCTAAATTGCAAGCGTGATTGTGCATGACGCTGCCTTGTAGCGTGTCATTCACCATTTGTTGGTTGATTTCATAGACCCCGCCACTGATGGGCTTAACCAGTCCGCCGCGTCCAATAACAGCATCAAATTCCATCGGAATTTCAGAGCGTTGGAGTTCATTTAAGACGAGTTGGCGACGGAAGTCTTGCTGTTCGGTGATGGCATCAAAGTTTGATAGTTCCTCTGTTGTGTGGGTGATATTACGCAATAAGGTAGGCTTTTCATCTTCAAAAACAGCTATTTTCGTTGATGTAGAACCGGGGTTTACTACTAATATTTTCATCGTGTCTTTTGTTTTTGGTTCTGTGTCTACAAACTGGCCAGGGCAAATAGAATGCTATTGAACTTGGCTTCGGCAGAGTCTCCACGAGAAGGGACCACAACAGGGGCTATGGTGCCACATAACATACCTGCCGTGCGAGCTTCGGCAAATAATGTCATAGATTTGTAAAAGGCATTACCTGCCTCAATGTCAGGCATCACCAGCACGTCGGCTTCACCTCTAAGGGGAGAAGTGATGCCTTTGGCAGCCAAAGCATGCAGGGAACAAGCAGATTTGACATCTAAAGGACCGTCCACGATGCATGGCCCGAATGTACCATGGACAGCCATACGTATAATGTCGGAATAGCCTTCTACAAATGGAAATTTGGGACTTGGTTTTTCAGAACAATGTATTAATGCGACCTTGGGTTCTGCAATGCCTAATCGTTGACAGATGCTAACAGCATATCTAACCTGTGCTATCCGTTGCTCATGAGTTGGGTAGGGAATGACAGCGGCATCAGTAAAGAAAAGCAATTTGGAGTACGTTGGTATCTCGGCTACCGAGAGGTGGGTCAGTACTTGTCCCGTAGGTAGCAGTCCTTTCTCCTTAGCGAGGATAGCGCGTAAAAGTTGGTCGGTACCAATAAGTCCCTTCATTAGAATGTCAGCTTTTCCTTGTCGTACCATATGTACAGCTTTTTCTGCCGAATCTTCAGGTGTTGCAGCTTGGATATTAATAATGTCGGCTAATCCTTCTTCTTCTATGGTTTTCAGGGCCGTTAATGTCGCATTGTCAGTGGCACAGACAGCGGCAATACGCGCTTTGCGCGTGTAGCGGGTTAGTCGCAGTCTAAATCCTTGGAGTGTCTTGATGGTTTCCATAGCAATTCGTTTTGCTGCAAATATACAAAAAATATGCGAATGTTCCAAGCGATTAACAAAAAATATCTTTGTTATGCATTCTTCTGGGCTCAAAAAATTTAAAAAGGAATAAAAATTCATGAGTTTGAGTGTCGTTACAGAAAATTTTAGTATCTTTGCACAAAATTGCGCAATAACGAAATATGAATCATATAAGGAACTTTTGCATTATCGCTCACATTGACCATGGTAAGTCAACGCTGGCAGATCGCCTGTTAGAGTACACCAAAACTATTCAGGTGACCGAGGGACAGATGTTGGATGATATGGATTTGGAACGCGAACGTGGTATCACCATCAAGAGCCATGCAATACAAATGGAATATATGAAAGATGGTGAGAAATACATATTGAATTTGATTGATACGCCAGGACATGTAGACTTCTCCTATGAAGTGAGTCGTTCCATTGCTGCCTGCGAGGGAGCTTTGTTAGTGGTTGATGCCACTCAAGGTGTGCAGGCTCAGACCATTTCGAATCTCTATTTAGCAATTGACAATGACTTGGAGATTATCCCCGTCATTAATAAAATCGACATGCCATCGGCTATGCCTGATGAGGTAGAGGACGAAATAGTTGATCTTATTGGTTGCAATCCTTCTGATATTATTCGTGCTTCGGGCAAGACAGGAGAGGGGGTGGAGGATATCCTGAATGCTGTCGTGGAGCGTATTCCGCATCCAACTGGCAATGAACAAGCACCGCTTCAAGCGTTGATTTTTGACTCGGTGTTTAATTCGTTCCGAGGCATCATTGCTTACTTCAAAATAGTCAATGGTATCATTCGTCAGGGTGACAAAGTGAAATTCTTTAATACAGGTATGGAGTATGATGCCGATGAAGTGGGAGTGCTTAAGATGGACATGATACCTCGTAGGGAACTGCGTACGGGTGATGTGGGCTACATTATCAGTGGCATCAAAGACTCGAAAGAAGTGAAAGTGGGCGATACCATAACCCATGTATTACATCCGTGTCAGAAAGCGATAGATGGATTCCAAGAGGTGAAACCCATGGTTTTTGCCGGTGTCTATCCTATAGACCCTACTGATTACGAGAATTTGCGTGCCTCATTAGAAAAACTGCAGCTGAACGATGCCTCGCTGACTTTTGTTCCAGAGACTTCTGTAGCTCTTGGATTTGGTTTCCGGTGTGGATTTTTGGGCCTTTTGCATATGGAAATTGTGCAGGAGCGCTTAGACCGTGAGTTTGATATGGATGTCATCACCACGGTGCCCAATGTTACCTATATGTGTTATACAAAACAGAAGGAAGTAAAGGAGGTGCATAACCCTTCGGGTCTGCCAGAACAAACGATGATAGACCATATTGAAGAACCGTATATAAAAGCCTCTATCATTACGGCTGCGGACTATATTGGCCCTATCATGACGCTTTGTCTCGACAAGCGCGGTGATTTGATAGACCAGCAATATGTTTCGGGTGGGCGAGTGGAGTTACGTTTTATGTTGCCATTAGGTGAAATTGTCATAGACTTTTATGACAAGTTGAAAAGCATCTCGAAAGGTTATGCGTCGTTTGACTACCACATTGATTCGTTTCGTCCATCTAAATTGGTCAAGCTGGATATTCTACTCAATGGAGAACCTGTAGATGCTCTGTCTACACTCACTCATCAGGATAATGCTGTTTCATTTGGCCGTCGTATGTGCGAGAAACTGAAGGAACTTATTCCTCGCCAGCAGTTTGATATAGCAATTCAGGCAGCCATTGGTGCGAAGATTATCGCTCGTGAGACTGTTAAGCAGGTGCGGAAGGATGTAACAGCTAAGTGCTATGGTGGTGATGTCTCGCGCAAACGTAAATTGCTGGAAAAGCAGAAACGTGGAAAGAAGCGCATGAAGCAAATCGGTAATGTGGAAGTACCGCAGAAAGCATTCCTTGCGGTATTAAAACTGGATTAGTAAATTAATGTTGAGTAATAAATAAACTGAAAATCCCATAATTATTATGACAAGTATCGGACTAACAACACGTGATGTGGCCCGCGAACTGGCCCGACGCTACAGCACAATGACACACGATGAACTGGATGTGTTAGAGAGTATTCTCGTCCCTATGAAGTTCCAGAAGGGTGAAATCATTTTGAAAGAAGGTGAGGTTTGCACTAATATCTATTGGGTAGTGAAAGGATTGGTGCGCCAATTCTATTATAAGAATGGGAAAGAATTGACAGAGTATATGGCAACGGAGAACACTATCTGTATGTGCATCGAGAGTTTGTTTAAGGAGGAACCGACCCGCCTGCAGATACAAGCTTTAGAGCCTACGCTTATCTTTGCTATGCCCAAGCCACGGCTGGAGAAAGAGGCCGTGAGGAACGTGAATATACAGATGCTTTACCGCAAGATTTTAGAGGAGTCACTTATCTTGTCGCAAGTACATGCTGATATGCTACGTTTTGAATCTGCGCAGGAGCGTTATGCCAAATTAGTAAAACGCTCACCGCAGTTGGTACTACGTGCTCCGCTGGTCTATATTGCCAGTTATCTGCAGATGACACCAGAGACATTGAGTCGTGTGCGCACGTCTGCACTTCTTGATGATAAATGATGGAATTGTTGTCTCAGTTCCTTTACAATGGAGAAGAAAAAGTGAACATATTAGGGAATTCATTGCCGATAGTCTTGGGATCTTCTTTAAAGAGTCCAAATAGGGCGCTGCCTGAGCCTGACATGGCTGCATAGGTGGCTCCCATATTATAGAGCTTTTCCTTTATGGCGCTAATTGGGGGATATAACGTGAAAACACTTTCTTCAAAATCATTGGTTAGTGAATTGCGCCAAGTCTCTACAGGGTGTTTCACTATTTCACAACAGTTCTGTACAGGGTAGTGGGGATGAATTCGTGAGAAAGCTTCTTTTGTTGGTACGGGTATGTCTGGTCGTACAATACCAATGAACCATCCATTTAGGTTCAAGGTGATGGGCTTTAATTGCTCACCAATGCCTTCTGCATAGCAAGGACGGCTTAATACGAAGAAAGCACAGTCAGCTCCTAACTTTGCAGCATAGTCTACCATTTGTTGGTCGCTAAGTCCTAATTGAAACATACGGTTCATTAATAATATCATGAAAGCGCAGTCACTAGAACCGCCACCCATGCCCGCTTGAGTGGGAATGCCTTTCCATAGGTGCGCATGCAGTCGTGGCAGGGAGGGAAAGTCTTTTTTTAATAGTTTGTAGGCCTTTACTACCAGATTTTCTTGTTCGTTGCCCTTTATGTGTAGATTTGTTATTTTCAGGTCACAGTCCACTGCAGAGGGAAAGTCTTCTGCCATAATTTGTACCTCCAATGCATCCTTGATGGGTATAGGGTAGAATATTGTTTGCAGATTATGGTAGCCATCCGTCCTCTTTTCCACGACGTTTAGACCTAAGTTAATTTTTGCTATTGGAAATGTAATCATGTCTCTTGGTCTTTTATCAATCTATGTTATTTTCTTTTGAATTCTAATGTCTTGGGCAATTTCTGCCACTTCCCCTTGTGAGGTACCTTTATCGTGTTGCCAGATTCCTGTCGCAATATGTAGGTGGAGTCGTTGGTTCGAAAGAGGGTTGCCGTCAGGTCTTCGCTGCCGAAATCATTTATTAGTTGTAGGTTGGCCTGCCTTTCATCCTTTACTTCAGCAGAAACTATTATCCAGCAAAACGAGTTTTGCTTCTTGCCAAGATAGCCTGGTAACTGTCCGTACAACTCCTGTCCTGGTACAGTGATGTCCTGGTCATAAAAATTGATGCGTAGATAGACGTTATATCTATAATTATATAGGTACGCGCGAAAAGATGTGCTGTCTGTCTGAGCATACATAAATCCGACAAAGAGTATTGTGAGGAGCGTCAGAAATGTTCTTTTAGTCATATTCTCTTGTTTTTGAGGGCAAAGATAATAAATCTATATCAATAAAACGCTTGTTTTGATGAAAATATATGTAAAATTATAGTAGGATTTTAAAATTTTTAAGTAACTTTGCGCCCACAATACATGTATTTAAGATGGGAAAAGAAATATTAAAGCCTGACTATATCTTTGAATCGAGTTGGGAAGTTTGTAATAAAGTGGGCGGTATCTATACTGTGCTTTCGACGCGTGCAAAGACCCTTCAGGAAGCAAATAAGGATAGAATCATTTTCATTGGACCAGATTTCTGGAAGGAAAATGAGAGTCCCTATTTTAGTGAAGACAAAACTCTCTTTGCTGCATGGCAATGGGATGCAAAGGACAATGGACTTCATGTAAGGATTGGACGTTGGAAGGTACCGGGTGCTCCAATTGCTATTCTTGTGGATTTCAATCCATATTTTGAGAAAAAGAATGAAATCTATGGATGGTTATGGGAGCACTACGGAGTAGATTCTTTGCATGCTTATGGCGATTACGATGAGGCTTCAATGTTTTCGTATGCTGCAGCATTGGTTGTAGAAAGTTTTTACAACTACTATCTGTCCGCTGCAGAGCGCGTCGTGTATCATGCCAATGAGTGGATGTGTGGACTTGGTGCTCTGTATATAAACAATAAGTTACCACAGATAGGTACTATATTTACGACCCATGCTACCAGCATAGGTCGTAGTATTGCTGGTAATCAAAAACCACTTTACGATTACTTGTTTGCTTACAATGGCGACCAAATGGCTGATGAACTTAATATGCAGTCAAAACATTCCATAGAGAAACAAACGGCAATGAATGTTGATTGTTTTACTACTGTGAGCGATATTACAGCTCGTGAGTGTGTAGAGCTGTTAGACAAACCTGTAGATTTGGTGTTGCCTAATGGATTCGACAATAGCTTTGTGCCAACGCCTGCTGCTAAGTTTACACGTAAGCGCAATGCAGCACGTCGCAAATTGCTTAATGTTGCAAATGCTTTATTGGGTGAACATTTGGGTGATGATACACTAATAATCTCTACTTCTGGTCGTTATGAGTTTCGTAACAAGGGCATTGACGTGTTTGTGGAAGCCATGAATCGTCTACTTCGTGATAAAGATTTAAAAAAGAAAGTCGTTGCTTTTATCGAAGTACCTGGTTGGGTAGGTGAACCTCGAAAGGATTTGCAGGAGCGCCTATTAAGTAATGAAACCTTTGACACACCTTTGGAGGTTCCTCAGATTACACATTGGCTACACAATATGAGTCATGACAATGTGTTGGGTATGATGAAGTATTATGATATGCACAACCGTAAAGACGATTGCGTTAAGGTTATCTTTCTGCCTTGCTATCTTGATGGTAAGGACGGTATATTAGATATGTCTTATTATGATGTCGTGCTGGGTAACGACCTCTGTGTGTATCCCTCCTACTACGAGCCATGGGGGTATACACCGTTAGAAGCTGTGGCTTTTAAGGTTCCATGCATCACTACAGATTTAGCTGGTTTTGGGTTGTGGGCCAACACGGTATTTGGACGCTATGGGGAAATAGAAGATGGCGTGAAGGTAATTCATCGTACTGATTATAATTATTCAGAAGTGGCCGATGCAATCAAGGATACGGTAGCCCGTTTCTCAGCCATGACAAAGAAGCAGGTAGACGGATGTCGTAACCATGCTGAGTCTTTGTCAAAGAAAGCACTTTGGAGTGAGTTTATCAAGTATTATGATGAGGCTTATGACATTGCCCTTCGCAAGGCAGAGAAACGGAAAAGTTAAGTGCAATAATAGGTAAAAAGATAAACAAATACTACGAATTCAAATATAATAATTTGAGAGATTATGAAAATTAAAGCTGATTATGCAAATGCTCCGCAGTGGAAGGAACTGATAGTTAAATCAAGTCTTCCTGAGCAATTGAAGTGTTTGGACGAAATTGCCCACAACATGTGGTGGGTATGGAACTACGAGGCTCGTGATTTGTTCCGTGACCTCGACCCTGAGC
>ERZ842401.2010-NODE-2010-length-27804-cov-10.996468_pt1 | contig 27804 bp, 21 predicted proteins | sample MGYA00521270_ERZ842401 | MGnify/ENA primary metagenome ERZ842401 (study PRJEB31892, sample SAMEA3878208) | bioreactor metagenome | biome: Moose rumen | place: Sweden | collected 2011-10 | study: EMG produced TPA metagenomics assembly of the PRJEB12797 data set... | reverse complement strand
TTAAACTGCCTCTCAACTTTCAACTCTAAACTCTCAACTTCAAATTAGGGGGAGATGACGGGAGAGATTTGGGAGAGATAAAAATAATCTCTCCTATGCTCAAACGCCCTTGTAGCAAGGCTTCCCGAGGTATCATGGGAGAGATGAGAGATAAAACGCAAAAAACTTATTTTTTGAAAAAATCGTGCGATTTTTTGCAGAATTTGGAAGTTTTTAGTAACTTTAGATAAGTTACTTCGTCATGATAATGAAAAAAAATAAAAAATAAATCTTATTTTTTTTGCATTATACATAACTTAATCGTAACTTTGCAGATTGGAAGATATCTACTAATAAATAATAACCAAAGAATACATAATACACTATAATGAAGACAGAGAAACAGATGGCTATGGCGGCTGCTGAATTTGCAGAGCGATGGAAGAATAGAGGATATGAAAGAGGGGAGTCGCAGCCTTTTTGGATAGACCTGCTATCTAATGTTTTTGGAATTGAAACTCCATCGGATGGCTTCATCACTTTTGAAGACCACAGAATGGTAGATTCTTCTAACTTCATAGATGGACGCATACCCTCCACTCGTGTACTGATTGAGCAGAAGTCTTTGGGCAAAGATTTGAGAGCTGGTATTCGTCAAAGCGATGGTTCACTTCTTAATCCATTTCAGCAAGCTCGTCGCTATGTAGTAAGTCTTCCTGTGTCAGAGCATCCTCGATGGATAGTGACCTGCAACTTCTCAGAATTCCTTGTTTATGATATGGAACAGCCAAATGGGGAGCCTGAGCAGATTTTGCTTGAAAATCTTGGCAAGGAATACCATCGTCTGATGTTTCTTGTTGATGCCAAGAATGAGCATCTGAGCAAAGAGATGCAGGTATCAATGCAAGCAGGTGAGATAGTTGCCAGAATTTATGATGCTTTGCTGAAACAATATAATGACGACAGCCCTGAAGCTCAACGCTGGTTAAATATCCTCTGTGTTCGAATAGTGTTCTGTCTATATGCTGAAGATGCAGGCGTCTTTACACACGATCAGTTTCATGATTTCTTAGTCACATACGAGGCTAAGGATTTACGTAGAGCCTTGCGTGACCTCTTCGATGTACTTAATACCCCAACAGAAAAGCGCAGCAAGTATCTGCAAGAAGATTTACAGGCTTTTCCTTATACAAATGGTGGTTTGTTTGAAGAAGAAATAGAGATACCACAATTTACAGAAGAACTGAAAGAAACCTTGCTGAAAAATGCAAGTCTTGACTTCGACTGGAGTGAAATATCTCCAACCATCTTTGGTGCAGTTTTCGAAAGTACCCTTAACCCAGACACTCGTCGTAGTGGTGGTATGCACTATACCAGTATTGAGAATATCCACAAGGTTATAGACCCTCTATTCTTGAATGATTTGCGCAGAGAACTGGACGAAATTCTTGAGGAAAAGGTTGAAAAACAACGCATTAAGAAACTCGATGCCTATCAGGAACGTTTGGCATCTCTTACCTTCCTCGACCCAGCCTGTGGCTCAGGAAACTTCCTTACAGAAACATATCTGTCACTTCGCCGATTGGAGAATGAAGCCATCCGTGAACGTTATCATGGACAGACTATGATGGGTGCTTTTGTAAATCCTATCAAGGTAAGCATTCAGCAGTTCTATGGCATTGAGATTAATGACTTTGCAGTAACAGTTGCCACCACAGCCCTTTGGATAAGTGAGGCGCAAATGTTAGCAGAAACAGAAAAAATCATCAAACAAGATATTGATTTCCTACCATTAAAAGCATATCACAATATTCGAGAAGGCAATGCTTTGAGAATGGATTGGGATGTGATAGAAGTAAAAAAAGATATTCCTACTATTTATGCAAAGAATGTTCACTTGATTGTTGAACCAGAGTCGATGATGGCAAGCGAACCTATTGAATATGATGAAGTTAATATTGTAACTCCTTATTTTGATGGTGAAGCAAAGTCTGATACTGTTCGTTATCAGGTTCATTATGACTACATTATAGGCAATCCTCCATTTGTGGGATATTCTTTGCAAAGTAAGGAACAAAAGGATGATATTTTAAAGGTTTTCATTGATAGAAAAGGCAAACCATATAAAACAGCAGGAAAGATAGATTATGTAGCAGGTTGGTATTATAAAGCAGCTCAGTTGGTTCATAATCAGAAGACTCGCGCAGCCCTTGTTTCCACAAACAGTATCACACAAGGTGAGCAGGTAGCAGCAATATGGAAACCTTTGAAAGAGCTATTTGATATTCATATAGATTTTGCTCATCGTACATTCAGATGGGATAGTGAAGCTTCACTGAAAGCACATGTGCATTGTGTTATCATCGGCTTTAGTAATATAGATGTTCCAAAGGTTATTTATGATAATGAGAAACAAAAGAATGTAGAAAACATCAATGCATATTTGATTGATGCACCAAGTGTTTTTGTGGAAAGTCGAAAATTGCCAATATGCAAAGTACCAGAAATGGTAACAGGAAATAGACCTGCTGATGGTGGCCATCTGATTATTGAGGCGGAGGATTATGCTGATTTTGTAAAACAAGAGCCTGCTTCTATACCATATATTAAGAAATTGCTTGGGGCTGCCGAGTTTATTAATAACAAGGAAAGATGGTGTCTGTGGCTTGTTGGCGTTTCGCCATCAGAATTACGTCAAATGCCTCTTGTGATGAAGCGTATTCAAGCATGTAAGGAAGATAGAGAAAATGCCCCTGACGAAGGAAGGCGAAAACTGGCACAGACCCCACATCTGTTTAGAGAACAACTTAATCCAGCAACATACATAATTGTTCCAGCAACTTCCTCAGAAAATCGTCGATACATCCCAATCGGTTTTTTATCAGAAGATACTATTCCTACAAATGCTGTACAACTCATCCCTGATGCGACTCTCTACCATTTCGGCATTCTCGAAAGCAATGTCCATATGGCATGGACACGTGCTGTTTGTGGAAGATTGGAAATGCGATATCGTTATTCCAAGGATATAGTTTACAACAACTTCCCTTGGTCAAATCCAACAGAAGAGCAGAAGGCAAAGATAGAACAGACAGCACAAGCCATTCTTGATGCTCGTGCCAAATATCCTGACTCTTCGCTTGCAGACCTTTATGATGAATTGACAATGCCTGTAGAACTACGCAAAGCACATCAGGACAATGATAGAGCCGTTATGCAAGCATACGGCTTTAATGTCAAGACTATGACAGAAAGCCAATGTGTAGCAGAATTATTCAAGATGTACCAAGAATTGACGAAAGAAAAATAGAAAATGGACAAACAGAAATATAATAACTATCCTATGGCTATCAGTCAAATTTTAGGTTTGATAGAGGCTAATGAAATAGCAATTCTCGAAATACAACGTCCATTTGTGTGGCGAAAGTCTCAAGTGCGTGACCTTATGGATTCTCTTTACAAAGGGTATCCAACAGGGTATATAATCATATGGAAAAATCCTTCTGTCAAGTTAAAGAATGGTTCCTTGTCAGAGGGTAAGAAAGTTCTTATAGATGGTCAGCAACGTATTACAGCCTTAATGACTGCCATAGCCGGCAAGTCGATAGTGTTTGATGATTATAGTGAAGGACGAGTAAAAATTGCCTTTGACCCATTTGCAGCTATCTCCAATAATCCTGATGCAGAATTGTTTGCTGTCCAAACTCCAGCACATTTAAAAGGTAAACGTTGGATACCAGATATTGCAGAATTATTTAAGGCTGACTTTGGTAGTTTTAGATTTGTCCGTCAATATGTAGCAGATAATCCTGATATGGATGAGGAAGTGCTGAATACTGTCCTTGAAGGTCTAAGAAATCTTCAGCATTGCAATATTGGCGTGATAGAACTGGATGCTTCTCTTGATATTGATGTTGTTACTGATATATTCATTCGTATAAATTCTAAAGGTACAGCCCTCAGTCAAGGTGACTTCGTAATGTCAAAGATAGCAGCAGACGAAATACATGGAGGTAACACTCTTCGAAAGGTTGTTGACTATTTTGCTCATCTGTGCAAAGATGGTACTTTCTATAATAAGATTAAAGAGAAAGATCAGATTTTTGCGTCTTCTGGCTATCTTGGTAAACTGGAATGGTTGAAAGACGACAAAGAGACAGTTTATGACCCAGAATGTGATGATGTGCTTCGTGTAGCATTTATGCATCGCTGTAAGAGAGCAAAATTAGCAGATTTGGTAGCTATGCTTTCAGGACGTGACTTTGAGACACGAGAATTCAAGGAGGAGATAGTTGAATCTACTTATAAAGAATTGGAGGCAGGTATCAATAATGTCATCAAAGAGTATAATTTCAATCAGTTTATGCTTGCAATTCGTTCTGCAGGCTTTACTTCAAAGAAGTTGGTAAACTCTGTGATGGCCATAGACTTTGCTTATGCCGTCTATCTGCTTCTTCAAGAATCAAAAGAAGTTCCTGTAGATGAAATCAAGAGTCTTGTGCAGCGATGGTATGTACTTTCTGTCTTGACAGGACGATATAGCGCATCGCCTGAATCATCTTTTGCCAAAGATATTCGTGCAATAGGAGAGAATGGTGTTAAGGCTACTTTGAAATCAATTGAAGATGCTACTTTGTCTGATGCTTTTTGGAATGTTCAACTGAATCAGAACCTGACATATGTTTCATCTATAAATCCAACTTATCAAGTATTCCTTGCAGCACAGAATTTCTTTAAGAAGGATTCTTTGCTGTCTCATATCTCTGTGGGAGAACTCGTAAATCTTGGTGGTGATATTCATCATATATTCCCAAAACAATATTTGGTTGATAATGGATTTGATAAACATGATTATAATCAGGTAGCCAACGATGCTTATTTAGACACACCTTTAAATATCAAGATTGGCAAGAAATCTCCTAAAGAATATTTGAATGAAGCTCTCAATGCAATTAAAGGTTCACAAGAAAACTCCTTCAAGGCAATCAAGAGTGAGGCTGAATTTATGCAAAACCTTGAGGACAACTGCATTCCTGCGGATATTTTAAATATGGATTTCAATAACTATCAGGAATTCCTTGAGGCAAGGCGAATAAAGATGACACAACTTATTAAGCAGTATTACTATAGTTTGTAGCCTTTAGTAATGCCACAAGGACAGTCTTTAGATGTCTGATAGAAGAGCAAACTTGGATGTCGAGGATAGAAACCTATAGAAATAAACGGGACGAGTGATGTATGATGTAAGGAGGAAAAAGGACGGGACGAGGGATGGAAGATGTATAATTGTTGTATCGTCATTTTGATGTAAATTTTATTTGCACCAATGAACAACGAGAGTAGACACATAGATAAACATGAGACATTCACTTGGTTGCAGCCTGGTGCGTGGCGTAAGCCTTGTATCGTGCATGTCACGATGGTGGCTAATGCTCGACAGCCTTTGTTTGGCTCGCTATCGCATAATGGTACTGTGGCGATAGTGGAGAAGACTCGGATAGGTTGGGTGCTAATCAATCAGCAACGCAGGATGCTGGAGATGTGTCCTGAAATAAAAATCTTGGCGGACAAGGTGATGCCTGACCATCATCATATGGTGTTGCAAGTGACGAGGACAATGCATCGTAGCATAAAGGAGGTTGTGCGCGGATATATGCAGGGATGCAAGGCAGAGGCGCGTAAGCAGGGATTTATGGAGAATCTGTATGACGAAGTGCCGTACTTCCGTGTGCTGACACATAAGGGACAGTTGCATGCAATGATAGAATATGTGAAGGCTAACGCAGAACGTGCGTGGCAACGCAAGCAGAACCCTGATCTCTTTCGTATGCATAGGAAGACTGAGGTATGTGGGTTGCAATTTACCACACTGGGTAATCATTTCTTGTTGGATTGGCCGGACAGACAACAGGTGGAGACGTCGAGGAGTGCCAGCGAGAAGCAGATAAAGGAACGCTTGAATGCTGTGATAGCGGCAGCGCATAATGGTGCTGTGACATATACAGCAGCTATCAGCAAGGGTGAGCGTATTATAGCAAGAGCGGTGCGGGAGCAAGGCTTTCCATTGGTAGTGTTACTGAACGATGGCTTCCCTAAAGAGGGCTCACAGCAAGAACATTACTACAAGCCTGGTGGGGTGTATTTTGATGCCTGTTCAAAGGGAAAATTACTGCTGATGGAGCCTGATGAGAGCAGCTATACGCACCCTGATGTAAAGGCTGCAACAATGGAGTGCCTGCGACGAAAAGCTGAAGCAAAGCACCTTAGTTATAGGGATGTACCAACCGATACGCAGCGTTATCGCTTTGTGGCCCTAAATGAGATGGGGCGAATGATGGCGAGCAAGGGGGACAAGAGATGCTGAGGATGAAATCCTCGGAAAAAGACGGGACAAGAGAGAGTAGAATTTGAACTATCTTTGGGATGATGTCTGATGGAAGAGGTCTGCCTATGCTACGCCTATGCTACGCCTACGCTACGCCTACGCTACGCCTATGCTACGCTAATGGTACGCAGTTGACAGTTGATAGGTGACAACTGACAGGTGAATGCCCCTTGCTTTGACCTTGCTACGACCTACGAACGACCTTGGAACGACCTTGCTACAAAATTATTGGTGCTTGTTTTCTATTTCATGGAATAGGATGTCGTCTCCTTTAGGGATAACTGATATAATGCAGACTCCTTTGTGGCCCATGTCATTATAAGTGACCTTATATGTGTTTTCCGCTAACTCTTCTATGCTTATTACTTCCTGCACATCACTATCTCCATCTTGGGCACCGCTACGGAAATCCCATACTGCATAGCCTTCACCATCATAGTCATAATCATCAGCCAGTTTCTTTACTAAACTCTTGGAACAATACTTGTAGGCAACTTCCCGAGTCAATGTCTCTCTTCCAAAAACGTAGTTCTTGTAGAATTCCTGAATCTTTTCTATAGCCTTAGCACTTGGATTGGTTTGATTGTCTGCAGACTCCTCTTTAAAAACAGAGTCTGTGGTTTCTACAAAATAATTGTTCTTATGGTTTTCTTGAGACTGTTGTTTGTTTCCACAAGATACAACTGCTACAGCAATTGCAATGATAAATATCTTTTTCATACTCCAAAGAATGTTACTTCAAAATAGTCATTGAGGTGTGGGGTGTGTTGGGATAATTTCTGGATGGTGTTAAGGATGGAATGACGCAAAGCGATGGATGATGTCTGAGGGCTGATGGATGATTTAAAGGTGCTTTGGGCTTGGTCAATGACTTCGTTTATCTCGCTCTCCGTGAATTCTGTGTTATTTGAGAACAGACGGGCAAGTATGCAGTAGCCTTGCAACTGGGCCATCTCATAGGGTTGTGCAATGAGCTGCAGGGCCATATCTTTGGCGTAGGGCAGGTGCTGATAGAGATGCATGGCTGCAAGTTCGGCAACCTCTTGTGTGGGTGTCTGCTCTACCCATAGCATCGCAAGATCGGCAGGAAAATTGTCTGCTGGCATCAGCATAGTAGCGAGAATCTTACATTCGCGGATATTTTCTTTCCAAAGAAGGGAGGAAAGAGTGAAGAGTGACCCCCTCCCAACCTCCCCAAGGGGAGGAGTTAAGAGTTCGCCACTGGGGGCATCGGTTAAGTCTGCCTTTATCTCTGCTGCCATCTCTTGCAAATGTTGCAGGGAGACACCCCAGTTGAGGTGGTAGTTGACACCTTTATCGCGAAGCGACTGAGCAGTAACACCATTCATATAGAGCCTGAAACTCTGCTTAATCTCTTTTAGTTTTTCTTTCATAATATTTTTTCACACAGAAATCACAGATACCACAGATTTTTTTTAAACAAAAACCAAGAAAACCCTTTGTAGGGATTGCGCTCTTGTCAGAGCATCATCGTTGTTATATAAAGTTTGCTTGTGTGCAAGCACCCAGACAGCCTTTCTCTAACATCTTTTTTCCTTTCAGAAACTCAATCCCTACAAAGAAAAACCCTGCTCCGCAGAAAAAACATTGCTGAAGTTAATTTAACGAAAACAGTCAATAACCTCTAACCACTAACCTATAACCTCTGATCACTTAAAAGTCCAACGTGACTTTTCCGTTCAGCTGGCGACCCGTGAGGTAGTTAGGAACGGCATACTGATGGTTTGTGACGTCTGTAACCCAATAGTAGGAATTGACGTTGTTATGGCCAAGGAGGTTGAGACAATCGAGACCTACCCAGATGTTCTTCAGGTTGAAACGTCTGTCTTTCTGATTCTCACGTTTGAAAGCACGGAAACTCATACCGATATCCACACGCTGATATGCCGGAGCACGGAATTTCTGACGATTGTTGTCAGTATGTGGAGGTCCGAATGGCAATCCGTCAGCAAAGGCCAGACGTAAAGACATACGCCAGCGGTCTGTACCTGGGAAATAGTCGGTAAAGAAGAGATTTACGGCATAGCGCTGGTCTGTAGGAAGAGGAATAGTTGAGCCCCTGTATTTCATACCTGTCTTCATCAATGAGAATGTTATCCATGAGTCTGTTCCTGGTACGAATTCGCCATAGAGTTTGAAGTCGATACCTGCTATATATCCGTTACATTCGTTGATGCCGTTATAGGTAATCTTGACGTTGTTGATAGAGTAGGGAATGAGGTTTGAGAGAATCTTATAATAAGCCTCTGTAGTAAACTTAAACGGGCGATTTGCAACCTTAAAGCGTAAGTCATAGGCAGCAATGAGATGAATGCTTCGCTGTGACTTTATCTTGTTGTTAAGGGTGGCATAGGTTACTCCGTTTACAGTTGTGGTATCCTTCAACTCCTTGAAGAAAGGTGCCTGATAGTACAGACCTGCTGCAAAGCGGAGGGTGGTATTCTCATTCCAATGAGGTATTACGGCAAGGCTCACACGAGGAGATATGATTGTTTCCTTGTTGAATGACCAGTTAGCAAAGCGAATACCATAATTGAGTGTGTATAAATTTGATTCCAAAGGAGATGTGAACTTCCACGCGTCCTGTGCATAGAATTCTATCCTCCTTGCATTGAGAGTGTTCTTTGCTGCTATGGTATATATCATATTCAGGTTGTTGCCTGTATGAGGCATTACATATCCTGATGAGTCACGCATTTCGTATTCACGAGTATTTTCCTCTACCTTCTCCCATCTTATGCTCAGGGCTGTCTGGATGTTGTGATGTTTGCTCTTATTCTCGAGGAGCAGCTTCATGTTTCCTACATTTGCTGTAAGGTAGTTGCGGGCATACTCCATGTATGTTCCGACACCCAGATTCTGTTGTGTCTCAGTTTGTGTGAGCCAGTATTGTCCCTGTATGTCGTAGGTCTCCTGCTCCTTAGTGTGGAAGGCAGAACCGATGAGTGAGAGGGCTGTGTTAGCATTGATGTTACGCTTGATGGTAAGGGCTCCGAAATAGGTTCGGAAGAGGTCTTTCTCCTGTCCATCAAAATATACCTTGAATGACTTTATGTCATCTTGTGTTCCGAATGTTGTCTCACGGTCTTTTGGGTAGAAATTATACTTCGACTGCGAGATGTCACCAATGAAATCTATCTGCCAACGTTGGTTTGGTGTCCATGAGAGATATGTCTGATAATCAATAAATCGTGGGTCATATTCGCCTGTTGTATCGAAGGTCTTCAGAAGGGCTTTCGTCTGCTTATATCTTAAGCCGTTTGCCCAAGAGAATTTCTTGTTGCCAAAGCCAAAGTAAACACTTCCTCCCATCAGGCTGGCAGAGAAAGAACCTTCTGTACGTTGCGGCTTGCGATACTGTATAGCAAGGGCTGATGACATCTTGTCGCCATATTGTGCCTCATAACCACCTGTAGAGAATTTGATGCCTTGTACCATATCAGGATTGATGATACTAAGACCTTCCTGCTGACCAGAACGGATGAGGAAAGGACGATATACCTCTATGTTGTTGATATACACAGAGTTCTCGTCAAACGAACCACCTCTGACGTTATATTGTGATGACAGCTCGTTGTGGGAACTTACACCAGCCTGAGTCTGTATCATCTCTTCTACGGCATTACCTGTAGTAGATGGTGCCATCTTCATGTCTGTAATGTCAAGTTCCTCTGTACCACCTGTCTGACGACGTCTCTCTGTTATGGTGACATCATCCAACAGAGTCTCATCTTGGGAAAGCGTAATCTGAATATTCTGTCTGCCACGAGGTCTTCTGAAGACACGAGTCTTGCTCTTATAGCCTATCATGGAGAATTTCACCACCACAGAATCGGCTGAGATAAGGTTGATGGAGAATTCGCCCTTCATATTTGTCATTGTGGCCCTTCCTTGACCCAAGCATGATACAGAGGCGAGTTCTACAGGATTCATGTCATTATCCATTACCTTACCTGTAAGCAAAAACTCATTCTGTGCGGACACTTTGGCACCACATAGGGTAAGCAGAAATGATATCAGTATTATGATATGTCGTTTTGTCATTTTTTATACAATAAGTCTGTTATAAAACGAAGTTTTGTATAATTTATTGTACAAGACTCTGTTCGAAAGCTAAAACGAAGACGAAAACAGGTAGAAAAACTAAAGTTTTTTATGTATTTCTTCTTTTTTCGACATTTTTTTATTAACTTTGCAACGCGTTTTGTGTGTGGTCTAAGGTCAAAAGTCTTAGGTCGAAGGCCAATGTTCAATGTTCAATATTCAATCTTCAATATAAAAAACATGACACAAGGTAAAGTTGATGTGCTCCTCGGTCTTCAGTGGGGCGACGAAGGAAAGGGAAAAGTAGTAGATGTACTGACCCCTAAGTATGATGTAATAGCACGTTTCCAGGGTGGTCCTAATGCTGGACATACTCTTGAGTTCAATGGAGAGAAATATGTGCTCCGTTCTATTCCATCTGGTATCTTCCAGGGTGGAAAGGTAAATATCATTGGTAATGGCGTTGTGCTGGCTCCAGACCTCTTCATGGACGAGGCAAAGGATTTGGAGAAGAGCGGACATGACCTGAAGTCACGTCTCTATATCTCTAAGAAGGCACACCTCATTATGCCTACACACCGCGTGTTGGATGCTGCCATCGAGGCTTCAAAGGGTAAGAACAAGGTTGGAACAACTGGTAAGGGTATTGGTCCTACTTATTCTGACAAGATTGCACGTACAGGTCTCCGTGTAGGTGATATTCTGGAAAACTTCGAGGAGAAATATGCTGCTCACAAGGCTCGTCACGAGGAGACTCTGCGCGCCATGAAATATACTGATTATGACATCACAGAGGTAGAAAAGAAATGGCTTGAGGGAATAGAGTACATCAAGCAGTTTACCTTGGTAGATTCAGAACATGTGATAAACAAGATGTTGAAGTCTGGCAAGAGTATGTTGTGCGAGGGTGCTCAAGGTACTATGTTGGATGTTGATTTCGGTTCTTATCCTTTCGTAACCTCAAGCAACACTATCTGTGCTGGTGCCTGCACAGGTTTGGGACTGGGTCCTAACAAGATTGGTGAGGTGTATGGTATTATGAAGGCTTACTGCACCCGTGTTGGTGCAGGACCATTCCCAACAGAACTTTTTGACGAGACAGGACAGAAGATGCGTGATATAGGTCACGAATATGGTGCTGTAACAGGTCGTGAGCGCCGTTGCGGATGGATAGACCTTGTTGCTCTGCGCTATTCTATCATGGTGAATGGTGTTACAAAGCTTATCATGATGAAGAGTGATGTGCTTGATACATTCCCAACCATCAAGGCTTGTGTGGCTTACAAGGTGAATGGTGTTGAGACTCCTGATTTCCCTTACAGCATTGAAGAGGGTATAGAGCCTGTGTATAAGGAGCTGAAGGGTTGGCAGACAGATATGACAAAATATACCTCTGAGGACCAGTTCCCACAGGAGTTTAAGGATTACATCAAATTCCTCGAGGAACAACTCGAAACTCCTATCACCATCATCTCAATAGGACCAGACAGAGAACAAACCATTGTGCGAAAATAATTTTGCACAATGGTTTGTTCTACATTAAAAATTAAAGATTAAATTGCGCTCGCCTATGGCGGTGCTCAAAAGATTTTAATATTTACGCACTTCATACAGCAGATTCTGTTTTAGATTTAAGAAAAATTTTTCTCAAGAAATGAAAGAAGACAATCAAATAGTTGTAGATTCCAAAGCTTTTGCCATTAGAATTATAAAGCTATATAAATATTTGTCCGAAGAGAAAAAAGAGTATGTTATGTCTAAACAAGTGTTACGTTCAGGTACAAGCATAGGAGCTAATATTAATGAGAGCATCTTCGCTCAGAGTCGATTGGATTTTATAAGCAAGATGAGTATAGCGCTGAAGGAAGCAAGTGAAACAAAATATTGGTTAGAATTGCTTATTGAAACTGAATATGTTTCCCAAAACCAATATAAGTCTTTAATTGATGACTTGAGTAAAATAATTGGGACGCTTGTAAACATAGTAAATACAACCAAGAATAAAAATTGAAATTTAATTTTTAATGTTTAATATATTTTCTGAGCACCCAAGGTGCGAATTTAATGTTTAATGTTTAATATTTAATTTAATTGTGAAACCAAGTATTCCAAAGGGAACCAGAGATTTTGGTTCCCTTGAGATGTCTAAACGAAACTATATTTTCAACACTATTCGTAGTGTCTTTGAACTCTACGGCTTTCGCCAAATTGAAACACCAGCAATGGAGAACCTCTCCACATTGATGGGAAAATATGGCGAAGAGGGCGATAAACTCCTGTTTAAGATTCTCAATAGTGGCGATTTCCTGCATGGAATGACACCAGACGAGGTTGCTTCTACAAGCACCTTGAAACTCGCAACAAAATTCTGCGAGAAAGGTCTGCGTTATGACCTTACTGTGCCCTTCGCACGTTATGTGGTGCAGCACAGAGAAGAACTGCAGCTACCTTTCCGTCGCTACCAGATACAGCCAGTATGGAGAGCTGACAAGCCACAGAAAGGACGCTATCGTGAGTTCTATCAATGTGATGTTGATGTGGTAGGTTCTGACTCCTTGCTGAATGAGGTGGACCTGATGCAGATTACTGATACCATCTTCTCTCGTTTCGGAGTAAGGGTGATTATCAAAATCAACAACAGAAAGATTCTCACAGGTATTGCTGAAGCTATAGGAGAAGCAGACAAGATTATCGACATCACAGTTGCTATCGATAAACTTGACAAGATAGGTATTGATGCTGTCAATGAGGAATTGCGTAACGACGGCATCTCAGAAGAGGCAATAGAAAAACTACAGCCTATCATAAACCTACAGGGAACAAATGCCCAGAAACTCGATACTATAGCAGAGGTGCTTAAAGACTCTGAGGTAGGACAGAAAGGTGTTGAGGAATTGCGTTTCATACTCAATACCTGTGATGGCATCTTGAAGAACGAACTGCAGTTAGACCTCACCTTGGCGCGTGGACTGAACTATTATACTGGTGCCATCTTTGAAGTAAAGGCTGCTGATGTGCAGATAGGTTCTATTACTGGTGGCGGACGTTATGATAACCTTACTGGTATCTTTGGTTTACCAGGACTCTCAGGCGTAGGAATATCATTTGGTGCAGACCGCATATATGACGTACTCAATCAGCTTGACCTGTATCCTCAGGAGGCTATAAATGGCACACAACTGTTGTTTATCAACTTTGGCGAGAAAGAAGCTGCTTACTGCTTACCTATTGCAAAGTCTTGTCGTGAGGCAGGCATTCGTACAGAGGTGTATGCTGATAGCGTAAAGATGAAGAAGCAGATGAGCTATGCCAATGCCCTAAATATTCCTTTCGTAGCTCTCGTAGGAGAAAACGAAATGGCAGAGGGAAAGGTGATGCTGAAGAATATGACAACAGGCGAACAGAAACTTGTAACACCTGAGGAGCTGATAGAATGGATTTAAAGGATGTCTCTTTCCTGAACCTGATGCAATGTCGCATCTTCAACGTGCTTATCATAGCCAATCCCTATGATGCCTTTATGTTGGAAGATGACGGACGTGTTGACGAGAAGATTTTCTCGGAATATATGCAGCTGGGCTTGCGCTATCCTCCTTCCTTTACACAGGTATGTACGATAGAAGAAGCCTCAGATGCCATCAACAAACAACACTACGACCTCATCATCTGTATGCCAGGTAATGCTGACAATGATGCTTTTGATGTAGCGAGGGCAGCGAAAGAGATAACTCCAGATACACCATGTGTCGTATTGACACCATTCTCACATGGCATAAGTCGAAGAATGGAGAATCTGAATCTCTCTATCTTTGATTATGTCTTTTGTTGGTTGGGAAATACAGAACTGATTCTCTCAATCATCAAGCTTATAGAGGACAAGATGAATGTGGAGAATGATACGCAGGAAGCAGGTGTGAAATGCCTGCTGCTTGTGGAGGATAATATCCGTTTCTATTCATCTATATTGCCTCACCTTTATAAGTATATTCTTACACAAAGTCTTAACTTTGCTACTGAGGCCCTTACTATGACAGCAGAAATGCTTCGCATGAGAGGACGTCCAAAGGTGCTTCTGGCCAGAAACTACGAAGAGGCGTGGGATATCTATTCTCACTATAAGGAACACATGCTCGGAGTTATTTCCGACTGTCGCTTCCCCAAAAATGGTGAGATAGACCCTATGGCTGGAATGAAATTCCTCAATGCTGTTCGTGAGGCAGACGAATATCTGCCACTCATCATGGAGACGTCAGAGGATATAGAAAAGTTGCAGGCAGAAAATCCGGAACTGAGGGTTCACTATGTAGATAAGAACTCAAAGAAACTTGATGTGGATCTTCATAATTTGCTAGCAAGCCATTTTGGCTTTGGAGACTTCCGATTCCGTAATCCCAAGACAAAGGAGGTGGTGTTGAAAGTGAGGAACCTGAAAGAACTGCAGGACAATATTCTCACTATTCCGTCAGATTCTCTAGAACTCCATGTCAGACGCAACCATATCTCAAGATGGCTGGCGGCACGTGCTATATTCCCAGTGTCAGAATTTCTGAAGAATATAACATGGCATAAATATCCTGATGTTGAGGCACATCGTCAGTTTATCTTTGATGCTATCGTGGCATATCGCCACATGAAGAACTTAGGTGTCGTGGCAGTATTTAATAAAGACCGCTTTGATTCCTACTCACATTTTGCACGTATTGGAGATGGTTCGCTTGGAGGAAAGGGACGCGGCCTTGCTTTTCTGGACAATATCATAAAGAAACACGAAGAGCTCCATCAGCACGACAATATGAAGGTGATGATACCTAAGACTGTCGTGTTGTGTACAGATATCTTTGATCAGTTTATGACAAAAAACCACCTGTGGGAGATAGCCCTTTCTGATATATCTGATGAGGAAATATTACAGGCATTCCTGCAGGCAGAACTACCTGATTCGTTACATGATGACCTGGACCGCCTTATAGAAGCAACACATAAGCCCCTTGCTGCACGTTCGTCATCATTGTTGGAGGATAGCCATTACCAGCCTTTCGCTGGCATATACAGCACCTATATGATACCATATAGCGACAATAGAGAAGAGATGTTGAAAAACCTCTCGAAATCTATAAAGAGTGTATATGCTTCTGTATATTATCATGATTCAAAAGTGTATATGTCGGCTACCCAGAATGTCATTGACCAAGAGAAGATGGCAGTGATAATTCAGGAGGTTGTAGGACAGCAGTATGGCAATTACTATTACCCCAATATCTCTGGCGTTCTGCGTTCCATAAACTACTATCCGGTAGGCGAGGAGAAACCTGAAGAGGGTATTGCCTCACTTGCTCTCGGATTAGGTAAATATATTGTTGACGGAGGTCAGACGCTTCGTGTGTGTCCTGCTCATCCTACTCAGGTGATGCAGTTGTCGGAAATGGAGATAGCGCTACGTCAAACCCAGACATCATTCCTATGTCTTGAGAATAGGCAACAGGAAGAGAATGCGGATGTTAATGAAACTGTTGACCACACTCTCAACTTCCAAACAAATGACGGCTTCAATATCTCTCGCAGAATGGTAAGCGATGCTACAGCAGATGGTTCGCTACAGTTTATTGCTTCCACCTTCGACCCGGTGGATAATATCATCCGCCCTGGGGTTTATGAGGGAGGTAGAAAGATAATATCTCTTGCTGGAGTATTGGAGGCAGATGTGTTCCCTTTGGCAGATATAATGCAGAAATCCCTGCAACTTGGTGCAGAAGAGATGCGTCGCCCTGTAGAAATAGAGGTGGCATGTAATCTGCATGATGACAGAACGGCAACATTCTATCTGCTACAGATTCGTCCGATAGTAGATAGTAAGCAGGAACTGAATGAAGACCTGCTCTCGATACCAGATGAAGATTGTATCCTGCGTTCACACAACTCTTTGGGACACGGGATTGTAGAAGGATTGGAGGATATAGTGTATGTAAAAATGCCTGATGATGGTACTCTGCCTTTAGGGGCAACGGCATTATCCATTCAGGATGAGATAGATCAGATAAATGACGGATTCCTCGAAAGGGGAGAGAGTTATGTCCTCGTAGGTCCTGGACGTTGGGGCAGTTCTGACGAATGGTTGGGAGTTCCTGTGAAGTGGCCTAATATTTCAGGAGCAAAACTGATAGTGGAAGAACTGTTGCCAAACAAATATATAGACCCATCACAGGGTACGCATTTCTTCCAAAACCTGACATCATTAGGTGTGGGATATTTTACTGTTGACTTGCTTAATAGAGAATATTTTGACAGCCTTCCTGCCGTAAAGGAGACAAAGAATGTCAGACACATAAAACTTCCAAAACCTGCTACCTTGAAGATGGACGGTATGAAAGGGGAGGGAGTGCTGTTATTTTAAAGTTTAGAGTTTAGAGTTTAAAGTTTAGAGTTTAGAGTTTAAAGTTTAGAGTTATATTTTAGGATGAATTTTCAGAGAACACAATTACTTCTTGGTGAGGACTTCCTTCAATATGCGCAGAAAGTGCGCATAATCCTTTTCGGAGTAGGAGGGGTGGGGTCTTGGTGTGCTGAGAGTCTCGTGCGTTCCGGAATAACAAATCTTACTATTGTAGATGATGACGTGATAAGTCCCACGAATATCAACAGACAACTGATGGCAACATCTTCTACGATAGGACAGCCCAAGGTAGAGGTGATGCGTCGGCGTCTGCTGGATATTAATCCAGAGGCTTCCATAACAGCATTGAGTGAGAGATATACCCCGGGTAATGCTGAAAAGTTTAATCTTCAGGAATATGACTATATCATAGACTGTATAGACTCCCTAAAAGATAAGCTACACCTTATTCTATATGCCAATTCTCTACCAGCTCGTGATGATGCTGCAGAACCAACATATCCTGTATTCTTCTCTTCTATGGGAGCAGCTCTTCATATAGACCCGACAGCTGTAAGGGTGGCTGATTTCTGGAAGGTGCGTAATGACCCATTTGGAGCATTGCTCCGGAAGCGTTTACGTCAGGCAAAAACATTTCCCAAACGACATTTCCTATGTGTCTATAGCGAAGAATTACCACTCCCGAACCTAGGAGAAGTTGACGAAACCTGTTCATACAAGGCTGTCATCAATGGCAGTCTGGCACATATAACAGGAATTTTTGGATTTACCCTTGCAGGATTGGTACTCGAAGATATAAGTAAAAAATTGAAGTCCATAAACAAATGAATTACGACAAATCTTTTGTCCTTACAGACACAAACACGATCAAATACTGTTATCCACAGGCCAAGGACCATCTGGCACGACTCAGTAATGTTCCTTGTACTGTCATAACTATCGGAGCTTCCGATATGGAGAAGAATCTTTCTTCTGTCATTCACGTATGGGAATCACTTCAACAAGGTGGTGCCACACGTCATTCTCTGCTCATCAATCTTGGTGGCGGAATGGTGACAGACCTGGGAGGATTTGCTGCCTCTACGTTTAAAAGAGGTATTGACTTCATAAATATTCCTACCACACTACTTTCAATGGTTGATGCCTCTGTGGGTGGAAAGACAGGTTTCAATTTTGGAGGACTGAAAAACGAGATAGGTGTCTTTAATGACCCAAAAGAGGTGATTCTCGATACCTCGTTCCTGAAAACCCTTGATCAAACAAATATCTGTTCTGGATATGCAGAAATGCTGAAACATGGACTCATTAATCGCGAGGGTGACAAGATGTGGAATGAACTTGTTGCCTTTGATATTCTTAAGCCTGATTTGCAACAGCTGCAGAGAATGGTCCACGAGAGTGTAGAGGTAAAAAAACGTATCGTAGAAGAAGACCCTCATGAGCATGGTATTCGTAAAGCTCTCAATCTCGGACATACTATAGGACATGCTTTTGAGTCGTGGGCTATGAAACATCCAGAAAGATTGTTATCAGGACCGTTGCTTCATGGATACGCTGTCGCATTTGGTATGATAGCAGAGTTGTATCTTGCTTTTATAAAATGTAACTTCCCACAATCTGTTATGCGTCAATGTGTCACATACATTCGTGATGTATATGGTACATTACCTATTACGTGTAATGATTATCCGGAGCTGTTGGAACTGATGACCCACGATAAGAAGAATATCGCAGGTACCATAAACTTCACTCTTCTTGGAAATATTGGAGATATCCTCATCAACCAGACTGCTACAAAGGAGGAGATAGAGGAGGCTCTCGACTTCTTCAGGGAAGGATAAATACTCCTTCCCCAGAAAGCCGTTATAACTTTACGTTCGACAAATCTACGAGTTGGTTTACTATTGCATAAATAGTCAGACCGGCAGCTGTGTGTATCTGCAGTTTCTTGGCTATATTGCGTCTGTGAGTCATTACCGTATTGGGGGCAATGAACAGTTTATCTGCGATTTCTTTGTTTGTCAGTCCTTGTACAACTCCTACTATTACATCTTTCTCACGGTCAGAAAGTATCTCACCATTATCAGCAGTTTGTTCTATAATGTTACTGATAGGGTTATCAATATTCTTAAGGATAGCTCTCTTCTTTTCTTCCAGATTCTTTACTGCTGGCATGAATATCATATCCTCCACATTGGTATGAAGGGCAAGCCATTCTTCAAGGTTATAGATATCGTAAAGTGTTGCTGTCAATAGATGGTTGCTCTTTGAATCGGAGGGCAAATATTTTATTATAATACTCTTCAGTTCCTTAATCTTCTCACCTGTTTGTGCATGGTGCTTTGAGAATGTCTCTATATCATAATTCTCCTTGATGTTTCCATGCAGCAGATTGTCAACATATGGGAACAGATTTTCTTCTTCTGACTTCATGTGGTGTTTTATGAAACTGGCATAGTCATCGAAAATCTTCATTATGAGTTTTCCCAGTTTATTGTTGTCATCAAGGGCCTCAACAAGTTCCTTCCTGATGAAAGGCAGCTGGAAATCAAGATAATAGTTGTGAGCTGCTTTCAGGTAGTTGAGCAAGGTCTGTATATCAAGAAGAGGAATGTCATCGTGAGAATGATAACCGTTTATTGTAAGGTTTACAATGGCGAGAAAAGTAAAAGTGTCAACATTCTGCTCTTCGCACACTTCACGTACCGTCTTGTTGCCAAATCCTAAACTGATGCCAAATGATGAAAGATTTTGCAATACAGTGTAATTGTCTCGGATGAGAGAAATCATCTGATCATTGGCTTCATACATTTTTACATTCTTCATAATAGGATATATTCTTGTGTCGTGTTAAAATTATTTCTTCTTTAGTTTTGCGAATTTCAGTAATAGTTTCTTTGTTCCCGAATAAGTGAATTCCACTATTGCTTTTGCGCTTTCTCCTGTTCCCTCTATGGCAGTTATTACTCCTTCTCCGAAGCGTTCGTGTATCACCTGATCACCGGCATTGAAAATAATACTATTATTGTTTATCGCAGGTGTTGGGGAACTATTTGTCACAGTTCTTTGAGAGACCTGTGGTTGAGTAGTGCTGACATGTCTGAAAGAAGGTGCTGGGCGCTCTATAGGCCTGAAGTTTCGTGGTGTTGTATATGTTGTAGGCTGTCGCCTTTCACTATAACTTGTTTTCCTGCTACTATATCCTCCGATGTCGAGCAGGTCTCTGTCTATATCTCTGAGGAATCGGCTTGGGGTGCAGAATTCCATCTTACCATAACGATAGCGCATATTGGCGTATGTCAGGAAACAATATTTCTCAGCTCGTGTGATGGCAACATATAGAAGCCTACGTTCTTCTTCCAATCTGCGTTGTGAATCTGTTGACTGTGGAGAAGGGAATATGTCTTCTTCCATTCCTACTACATATACACAAGGGAATTCCAATCCCTTGGCACTATGTATTGTCATCAGTTTTACGCTTGCCTTATTCTGCTGTTCTATATCTCTGTCTGTCAGCAATGCCACATCTTTCAGAAATTCCATCATATCCGTTGGCTCACCTTCCTCTTCGCGGGTTTCTACAAATTCCCTCAATGAATTGATGAATTCCTCCAAGTTTTCTTGCTTTGACAGATATTCTGGTTCTGTGCTGGAATAGATATCGTCATATATTCCTGCCTGACGAATTACATCCTTTCCCAACGTAAAAGCATCCACCTTATAGAGATTCTCGTGCATAGAAGAGATAAAGTGGCAGAAGTCTGCACACTTAGGAACCTCTATTGCTGCTTTCCATAAAGAGATACCTCTTTCCTGAGCATCGGCACTTATTCTGCTTACTGTAGTATTTCCGATACCACGAGTAGGGTAGTTGATGATTCTCTTAAACGCTTCCTCATCATCAGGGTTTGCTATAAGTCTGAGATATGCAACTACATCCTTTATCTCCTTGCGCTGGTAGAAGCTCTGTCCACCATATATCTGGAAATCGATACCATTTCTACGCAATTCTTCCTCAAATGGACGGCTTTGGGCATTGGTGCGATAAAGTATGGCAAAGTCATCATACGACAATCCTTCATTGATCCTGCGTTTGATGTCACCAGTAATGAAAGAAGCCTCCTCTCTGTCTGATGACAGTTCCTTGAGCTTTATCTTTTCACCTTCTTCATTGCGTGAATAGACGTCTTTGTCTATCTGTTTGATATTCTTATGGATGAGGCTGTTGGCAGCTTTTACGATACACTGGGTAGAGCGGTAGTTCTGCTCCAACTTAAAAAGTTTTGTTCCTGCGAATAGTTTTTGGAAGTTCAGAATGTTGTCGATTCTTGCACCTCGGAAAGCATATATACTTTGTGCATCATCACCCACAACACATATCTTTCCATCTTTCACCAACTGCAGGAGAATCTGCTGCTGTATGTAGTTAGTGTCCTGATACTCATCGACGAGGATGAATTTGTATTGTGACTGATATTTCTCTCGGATGTCAGGATATTGGGCAAAGAGTTGATGAGTATTCAGCAGCAGGTCGTCAAAGTCCATAGCATTACTCTTCCTGCATCTTGCTTGATATTCTGTAAAGATGGCAGTAAGGTCATTTGTCTCTTTGTCGGTATTTCCTATAATCCGGTATGATATTGCTGTGCTGTTTTTGGCTCCTGAGATACGCTTCATGACGTCTCCTGGACGATAGGTCTTTTCATCAAGTTTCATCTCCTTGATGATAGTGCGGCACAAAGATTTTGAATCAGCCTCGTCATATATTGTAAAGTCTGCTGTATACCCCAAAGTCTCGGCTTCAACTCTCAGGATATGTGAGAAGATAGAGTGGAAAGTTCCCATTCTCAGGTATCTCACATACTCTTCTCCTACGAGATGTGAGATACGCTCTTTCATCTCACGGGCCGCCTTGTTGGTAAACGTGAGAGCCATTATCTCCCAAGGCTTCAGTCCTGCATGTGCTATGAGATATGCTATCTTGTATGTGAGAACACGCGTCTTACCTGATCCGGCACCGGCAATCACCAGTGACGGACCGTCTATATATTCTACTGCAGCTTTTTGGCTATCATTCAGTCCACTTAACATATTTCATCTGTCGAAGGATAAATGCTTGTCTCTTATGCATATAAGAAGAGGGCTCCTTACTTGAAAACTTACGCGGATTGGGTAGGGTAGCAGCTATCAGGGCGCAGTCCCGTCTGGTCAGTTCTTTTGCTGTCTTTCCGTGGAAGTTATATTGGGCACAGGCATCGACACCATAAATATTTTCTCCCATCTCGATAGAATTCAGGTAAACCTCCATGATACGTTCCTTACCCCAGACAAATTCTATCAAGGTTGTGAAATATACCTCCAGTCCTTTTCTAACCCATGAGCGTCCGGGCCACAGGAACACATTTTTTGCTGTCTGCTGTGAGATGGTTGAGGCTCCATACTTGTTGCGACCAGCCTTCTTGTTGCGTTTTACTGCAGACTGTATGGCATCGAAGTCAAAGCCATGATGGGTAAGGAAACGTTGGTCCTCACTTGCCATTACTGCCACAGGCATCTCAGGTGAGATGTTTTGTATGGACACCCAGTTGTGGTGCCACAAACTGTGAGTCTTTACCGACTGGATAACCATCAGGGGTGTTACCCAAACAGGAAAGACCTTATAAAAAACTACCGCAAGGAGAGTAGAAGCAAAGAACGCTGCTACTATCCCTGCGAGAATGTTTCGTAAGAATTTCATGCCCAAAGGCTTACTTTTTTTGTTGTTTTTTTGGGGGGATGATAAATTCTGTTTATTGCTTGCTCTGTGCCTCAGCCTCCTTAATCATCTGCTCAGAAGCGTACAGATAAATCTCTACACGGCGGTTCTGCTGACGTCCAGCCTCTGTGTCGTTGCTTGCAACAGGATTGCTTGAACCGAAGCCCTGAACGTTCTTCAACTGAGCATAAGGCACGCCATTCTGTGTCAGGTAGTTGGCAACTGACTGTGCACGATTGAGTGACAATGGGTTGTTAATCTTGTCAGTACCAGTATTGTCAGTATAACCCTTGATATCAATTGAAACATCGCTGTTCTGTCTCATGATGTTTGCCAGATTATTCAGTTCTATCTTACTGTTATCGTTCAGTTCATACTTGTTTGTAGCGAAGAGAATACCGCTGTTGAAGGTAACCTTAACTGCTGTCAGTCCGTTGTTGTCCTTTACTGTCTCAACCTGTGCATCCTGCAATTCCTTCTGAGCTTGCTTCTTAACCTTGTCCATGCGATTGCCGATGATGGCACCTGTTCCAGCACCAACTGCTGCACCAATTGCAGTACCTATTCCAGCATTACCTGCTATGCCACCGATGATAGCACCGAGGGCTGCTCCACCGCCAGTTCCGACAATGGCACCCTGGCCAGTCTTACTCATGTTATTCCATGTGCTACAACTTGAGAATACAACACACAAGCCCATTAAGAGAGCTACAATCTTTATCTTTTTCATAATAATTAGTGTTAAATATACATCTTTTTAATTAAAATCTTTTGCAAAGGTAGAAAAAAAAATGTACCTTTGCAACAAATTTGATTTTTTAACACAAAAATATATTAAAATTAACAAGAAAAATGGAAAAGAGTGCATTACAGATTGCTCGTGCCGCTTATCAGCCAAAGTTACCAAAGGCTCTGCGTGGAGCATTGAAGGCTGTAGAGGGTGCCCCAACGCAGTCAGTAGCAGATCAGGAAGAGGTAAAAAAACTCTTCCCAAACACATATGGCATGCCATATCTGAAGTTTGAACCAGTAGAAGGTGCTATGCAGACAGCACAGATGAATGTTGGAGTTATCCTCTCAGGTGGTCAGGCTCCTGGTGGTCATAACGTTATTTCTGGTCTGTTTGATGGTATCAAGAAGTTGAATCCTGCTAACAAGCTCTATGGCTTCATCTTGGGTCCTGGTGGCCTTGTTGACCATAAGTACAAAGAGTTGACAGCTGACATTATTGATGAATATCGTAATACTGGTGGTTTCGACATCATTGGTTCTGGTCGTACAAAGCTCGAGAAGAAGGAGCAGTTTGATAAGGGTTTGGAGATTCTTAAGGAACTCAACATCAAGGCTCTTGTTATCATTGGTGGTGATGATTCTAACACTAATGCATGCGTTCTTGCAGAGTATTACAAGTCTATCAATGCTGGTGTTCAGGTAATCGGTTGTCCTAAGACTATCGATGGTGACCTGAAGAACTCAGAGATTGAGACATCATTTGGTTTCGATACAGCAACAAAAGTATATTCAGAGGTTATCGGTAACATCATGCGTGACTGTAACTCTGCCCAGAAGTACTGGCACTTCATCAAGTTGATGGGGCGCTCTGCTTCTCATGTTACTTTGGAGTGTGCTCTTCAGACTCGTCCAAACATTACCCTCATTGGTGAGGAGGTAGAGGCTAAGAATATGTCTCTTGACGATGTTGTAACATATATGGCAAAGATTGTAGCAGCTCGTGCAGAGAAGGGTATGAACTTCGGTGTTGCCCTCATACCAGAAGGTATCATTGAATTTATCCCAGCTATCAAGAAGCTTATTTCAGAGTTGAATGACCTTCTTGCAAAGCCAGAGGCACAGGGTCTCGACAAAAAAGGTGCTATGGCATTTGTGAAGGCAAATCTTTCAAAGGATAACCTTGCTATCTTTGAGTCTCTGCCAGTAGGTGTAGCTCGTCAGTTGGCTCTCGATCGTGACCCACACGGAAACGTACAGGTATCAGCCATCGAGACAGAGAAACTGCTTGCTGAGATGGTAGCAGTAAAACTTGACCAGTGGAAGAAGGAAGGTAAGTTTAATGGTAAGTTCAGCACTCTGACACACTTCTTTGGTTACGAAGGACGTTGTGCTGCACCATCAAACTTCGATGCTGACTATTGCTATTCTCTTGGCTTCAATGCTTCAATGCTTATGGCTGCAGGCAAGACAGGCTATATGTCTTCAGTAACAAAGACAAACCGTCCTATCGATGAATGGCAGGCTGGTGGTATTCCTATCACAATGATGATGAATATGGAGAAGCGTAACGGTGAGATGAAGCCTGTTATCCGTAAGGCACTTGTAGATCTTGACGGTAAGCCATTCCAGTACTTCACATCACAGCGTGAAGTATGGGCAAAGGATACATGCTTCTGCTACCCTGGTCCAATCCAGTACTTTGGTCCTTCAGAGGTATGCGATCAGCCTACAAAGACTCTGAAGTTAGAACTCGATTAATTGATTGATTTATCACAGATTCTATAGAAAATACCCTCGGAAACCACATAGTAAATGGTGGTGGATGGGGGTATTTCTTATTCTCGCTGCCTATATATTCCTCTTCTATTATTTCTTTGTTGGTTCTACCAACTACCGTTGGCGTGCCTTATATGGTGATGGCAACTATCCGGAAGGGGAAGGTTACGAGATTCGTGGCATTGATGTGTCACACTATCAAAACACCATCGATTGGGAACGCTTGCGCAATGCTATGATAAAGAAAGCTCCTGTGCGTTTTGTCTTTATCAAATCTACAGAAGGCAGCAATCTCGTTGATGAGAATTTCAAAGACAATTTCTACCAGGCTCGCGAATATGGCTTCATTCGTGGGGCCTATCATTTCTACAGCACCAAATCTTCAGCTCGAGAACAAGCTGCTTTCTTCCTACAGAAGGTACATCTGGAGGAAGGCGATTTACCACCTGTGCTCGATGTGGAGCATAAGCCGGAAGAAATGTCAACAGAAGACTTCCAGCGTGAAATTCTTACATGGCTGAATATTGTGGAAGACCGTTACCACGTAAAGCCAATACTTTATACATACCATAAGTTCAAGGAGAAATACCTCTCTGATGCACGTTTTGATGACTATCCCTATTGGATAGCCCACTATTATGTATCAGAGATGAGGTATAAAGGTCCTTGGAAATTCTGGCAGCATACCGATGCAGGAAAACTTCCTGGCATAAAAGGGTATGTTGACTTCAATATCTATAACGGTTCCTACTACGACTTAAAGCAACTTTGCATTAAGTAACAAAAAAAAGAGGCGATATCTCGCCCCCTTTAGTTTCAGGTTTCAGGTTTCAAGTTTCACGTTTTACATTTCACATTTCAACTCTTTAACCTTTAACCATTAACCAAAATTAGTATCCTATCGGATGATTGAGTTCCAGGTATGATGTTTCTGGAAGGTTCAGTTCCTGCTTCAGTGTGTCATAATCCATCATAGCCCTTGCAACAGTCTTCATGCCGAGTGCAGTGCAAGCCAGATAGATGTTCTGTGATACATAGCCTGCATCCATAGCACCATATTTATCATTAGGAGACCTGTCAGTGTCCTTTGTGCTTACAAGTACCAATGATATCGGAGCCGTTTTTGCAAATTGCTGCATCTTGCCGGCAATAGCCTCACGTATGTCTTTGCCTGACACCTTTGTCAGAGTATTTGCTTTTGCATTATAGAGGCATACACCGTCTTTTGAACAGACATAAACCTTTATGTCCTGCATATTGATGGCAGAAGGAGCAGTAATCTTTCCTGTCTTTGGGTCGCTGACTCCGCAGGCAGCCCAAAGTAGGGTAGAGAGCGTCTGCATACTGATTTCCTGTTCAGTAAAGCTACGCATAGAGCGACGTTGCTGGAGAGCATCGCCAAGAGACATTGAGAGTTTTGAAACCTCAGGCTGTGGCAGAGTGATAACTTCTTGTGCCTGGATGCTGCCTGTCATTATCAGGGCCAGCGCAAAAATAATAATCTTCTTCATTTTGTTTGGTTGTTTTTTTATTTTGAGGCCAATAAGGCCAATAGGAAATTAGTTCTTAACTCTTAACTCTTAACTCTTAATCATCCCCACATAGGTGAGTAGTACAACATTCATTAGCAGAGCATATATGATAGCAGGGATAGCTATTCTGCCGTCATTGAATATAAATGGGCTGGAAGCGACTGCTATGGCTTGTGCAGCATTCTGCATGCCAACCTCTATAACGATGGTGCGACGTTCTTTGGTGTTGAGTCCCACAAGGCGTGAAATGCCTGATGCAATACTTACAGCAATAAGAAGCAGTATGCCGACACACAAACCAAGAAGAGCAAAGTTGTCAACAATAGTGTGATAATGTTGCACAAAGAATATTCCTGCCAGCAACATGAGGGCAGGGAAGGCTAACTTTGAGAGTACCTTGTCTATCTTTGTAGCTGCTGCAGGCATATACAGACGGCATAGTATTCCCAGTACTATTGGCAGCAACATGGTGATAAGGTTCTGCATCAGCAGGTTTCCTACTGGCAGATGTACTCCTACTGCTGCTCCTACATATTCTGTAGTCCATTCCATGATGACAGGAACAGTAAAAAGGGTGATAATAGAGCTTACTGCCGTAAGTGATACTGATAGAGCCACATCACCTTTTGCCAGCATTGAGAATATGTTGCTCGATGAACCACCTGGGCAGCATGCTATGAGCATCACTCCAATAAAGAATATTGGTGGCAATGAAAATAAGAATGCCAATGCACATGCTATGATGGGAAGGATGATAAGCTGCCCAAAAAGACCCGTGAGCATTGCCTTCGGACGTTTTGCTATAAGGACGAAGTCTGATGGCTGAAGGGTGAGACCTAGTTCAAACATCAGAAGTGTCAGTATCGGTAGTACAATAAGTATGCTGTTCATTGATTTCTGTTCAATATTTAAATATCCGGCTGCGAAGTTACGAAAAAAAATCTTTTTTCAACTCGTTTTTCAATTATTTTATCACTTTTGCACACGAATAATGAAAGAATGACATATCAAGACCCTATACACATAACTCTTATATATTTTTTTATAATTGGCTTAGATTATAAATAAGAAAAACCCACCTGAAGAGGCGGGCTTTTCTTTATTTTAATAATGTTTATCGCAGTTTATGCGAATGGATTCTCTGTTGGGTAGTAGTCACCCTTAGGGAAGTTGTAGTCAATCTCCTCAA
>ERZ842401.2009-NODE-2009-length-27809-cov-7.495136_pt1 | contig 27809 bp, 26 predicted proteins | sample MGYA00521270_ERZ842401 | MGnify/ENA primary metagenome ERZ842401 (study PRJEB31892, sample SAMEA3878208) | bioreactor metagenome | biome: Moose rumen | place: Sweden | collected 2011-10 | study: EMG produced TPA metagenomics assembly of the PRJEB12797 data set... | reverse complement strand
CGACCTTCGGGTTATGAGCCCGACGAGCTACCAGACTGCTCCATCCCGCGCTATTAAATTTTTAATTACGATTTACTCTGTCACAGCCTGGTCCCCAGACTTACCTCTCCTCGAACGATACTTAATCGTTCTCGTCGGCAGAGTATCCCGCGCTATTAAATTTTTAATTACGATTTACTCTGTCGCAGTCCGGTTCCCGGACTTACCTCTCCTCGAACGATACTTAATCGTTCTCGTCGGCAGAGTATCACGCACTATTCAATTTATATATATATACTATTACATAATTTTTATTTTGCAAGTAGTTGAGTTCTTAATATTTATTTACAAATTCAATAAACCGCAATAATGAGCTTTTACGGTATTTAATGATTAGAAAAATAATACTTTAGAATTAATTTTTTATAATTAATGTTATTTGTTTTAATCATTTGGGATTAATTCCGGTATAAGTATAAATTCATATTTTAATCATCATATTAAATATGGAATTCGCACATTTGAAAGGCATAAAAACATTATTTAGGAGAAATATCATGCCATAATTCAAATAAATTTCAATAAAATCATACAAATAATTGACAAAATTTGAAAATATGAGTATTATACTTGTTGAGTAATACAAATTAGTTATAGTATTAAAAAAAAGAAAGGTTATGAACTATGAACAAAAAATTCGGTTTTACTTTGGCTGAAGTATTGATTACTTTGGGTATTATCGGTGTAGTTGCAGCAATGACTATCCCTACATTGATTCAAAACACAAACAGTGTAAAATTCGCTACTCAATTTAAAAAAGATATTTCAACATTATCACAAGCTGCTTTGATGGCTCAAGCACAGTATGATACTGACTATGCTTCTACAACTGTTAAATGCGGCTCAACAACTACAGGAACAGGCAATGATGCAGTAACTACAGGCAGCGCAGGTGGTGAATCATTGTCATCCGGTACAGATGCATCAATATGCGGTATTTTGAATACTACATTGGCAGGTAAAACATACTTGGGTTTAGGTGATGCAGTTAAATCTGCTTCAGATTCATCTCAATCCTATACTTGGGGAACTTCAGGAATGAAAACATTATCAGGCAAGTTAGCTAGCATGCATGTTTACACACTTGCTGACGGTTCATTAATCGGTGTTCCTAAGGATGCAGTTGCTTGTTCATTAGAAGTTGGTGCAACATTGAATAGTACTGTATTAGGAAGTTCAGGGGCATTAAAAGATTGCGTTGGTTTCGTCGACGTAAACGGTACAGCATTACCTAACAAAGAAGTTCAATGCTCAGGTGATAACGGCGAAACTCCAACAACAGTTTTGGACCCATCTACACCTTGTACAGTAACAAACAAAGCGTCTGATATAGGTGATATTTTCCCTATCGTATATCACGATGGTACAGTAGAACCTGCTTCAAACGCTGCTAAAGCTGTATTGACAAGAGGTAAATAATTAAGTTTTACTTAATGATTAACATAGACAGAGAAGGACAATTGTTCTTCTCTGTTTTTTATAACCGTTTGTAATGACATGTTATTATTAAATTTACATAATTCCTTAACTTAAAACAGCTGGATTGTCCTCTCGAAAAACAATACTTAATTGTTTTTCTCGGCAGAGTGCTATCACTCGCAATGACATAATGCATGTCGTTGCGAGAAGGTCAAAGGATTGACCGACGAAGCAACCCAGCCTATAATACGATTATGAGCGTATCAAATCAATATTATGTTTATATTTTATTCAGTAAAAAGAATGGTACTCTATATGTTGGTGTAACTTCCGACCTTGCCAACAGAGTTTGGCAACACAAAAATAAATTAGTAAAAGGATTTACTAATAAATATAGTGTTGATAAATTGGGTTATTATGAAGTATCTAATAATATTAATTCTGCAATAGCAAGAGAAAAACAACTAAAAGGTGGTAGTCGTAAAGCAAAACTTGATTTGATAGAAATACACAATCCTAATTGGAATGATTTGTACTATGAAATAATTTAAAATAGCTGGATTGCTTCGCTTCGCTCGCAATGACATGATTTGATAGCTGGATTGCTTCGCTTCGCTCGCAATGACATAATGCATGTCGTTGCGAGCGATAGCACCCTGCCTCACAATAATATGTTGTTCATGCTAATATAACTATATGCAAAATTTTACTCATTATACAGTTATGAGAAACGAAGCCGTTGATGCCCTGAACTGCCAAAACGGGAAAATTTATGTAGATTGCACGCTTGGCGGAGGCGGTCACAGTGAATTCATATTGCAAAGAATTTCTCCAAATGGGCGTCTTATTGCTTTTGATATAGATCAGGATGCAATTGATGCAGCATCTGAAAGATTAAAAGATTACAAAAACTTAACAATTATAAAATCTTCTTACACAAATATTAAACAAGTGTTACATAATTTGGGGATAGAAAAAATTACCGGAGGAGTTTTGTTTGATTTAGGCGCATCTTATCACCAACTGACAAAGCAGGAAAGAGGGTTCTCATTTTCCAAAGAAGCACCACTTGATATGCGCTTTAATAAAGATGCTGATTTTAGTGCTTATGATGTTGTTAATACGTATTCAGAAGAAGATTTGGTTCGTATATTTTCAGAATATGGAGAAGAACATTTTTCAAAACGGATTGCTAAAGAAATTGTTACAAAAAGAAAAATTAAAAAGATTGAAACAACAACAGAACTTTCTGATTTGATTATAAACTGCACCCCTCATGTAAAGTCCAAAGTTCACCCTGCAACAAGGGTTTTTCAGGCTATCAGAATAGAAGTAAACGGTGAGTTACAAAATGTTAAACAGACATTAAATGACATATTGGATTTATTGGAATTTGATGCTATAATCAGTGTAATAAGTTTTCATTCTCTTGAAGACAGAATAGTAAAACAAATATTCAAGTATAATTCTACCCGTTGTCATTGTGACAAAACTCAGGCGATTTGCAACTGTCCGCCGCCAATACTTGAATTAGTAAATAAAAAACCAATAATCGCATCAGAAAAAGAAATTAAAGAAAACCCGCCTTCAAGAAGTGCAAAACTAAGGGTCGCAAAATATATAAAAAAGTAGAAAGTATATGAGTGTAAATATTACAGTCTCAAATCCAAATATAATAACAGGCAAAAAAACTCAGCCTGTAACTGATACAATTGCATCCACAGTAGTAACAGGAGATTTTTACCGCCAAAAACCTATCACCGTAAGGGAAATGGTTACACGCAGAATTAACAAGACACTGTGTATATGTTTGTTATGCACCATTGTTGTTACATTCATAAGCTATTATATAGCAATGAATTTTGAAGCTAAATTAAATTCTTTAGATCGCGAAATCGTAAGAATAAATACAGAAAATCTTGATTTGCAAACTGATTTAGACAGATACAAATCATTTAATAATGTTGATAGTAAAATCGGAGAATTTAAACTTCTTCAGAAGGCTGATAAGGTTTTGGAAATAACCGCAATGAATTCTTCTGAGGTACAGTCTGCCGGCAAAAAGGGTCATAATTCAACATTTAACTGGGCTATTGGTTATTAATTATTACAAATATGATTAAAGAAGAATTACAATTATTATTTAACAAAGACGAGAACGCTCTTAAAGGAAATAATATTAATTATTCGCTATTGAAAAATTTTGATGAGTTTTTAATATCCAAAATTGATAATTCCTTCAATCAGGAGGTTTTCAACGTATATAAAAAATTTGTTGATATGAAACAGGAAGCGCCTGACAGTATGAAAACCGTATTATTTTCTACTATCAGAAATTACGCAAATGATGAATTTTCAAAAGGGGATTACATTGGTGCATTGGTTTTATTTCGTTTTCTTATGGTAAAATCCGCATTGGATTCTTTGGATTACATAAACATTGCAAAATGTTTGATTTGTACATCTGATACAGCTTTATATAAAGATTTTCTTCAATTATACGAAGACAAAGAAGAAAATAAATTGTTAGCATACATTGAACTTGCGAATATTTATAAAACAATAAAAGACTACAAAGCTGCAATAGATTGTTATGAAAAATTCTTATCCATAGACCAGACAAAAATAGCTGTCTATACAATTACGGCTGATTTATACTCAAAACTTAACGGAAGCGAATCCTTAGAAAAACAAATAGAACTATATGAAAAAGCATATACCATTGAGCCAAATAATCGTTTAGTTTTACATGGTCTGGCTTACGGATACGAAAAACTCGGACTCAAAGACAAAGCAAAAATATTTTATGAAAAGCTTTTGGGAAATAACCCTACAGAAAATGATTATTACAACTACGGCGGCTTTTTAATCAGCTGCGGAGATTTTATAAACGGACACAAATACTTTACGCACAGATTTAATATTGATAACATTAATTTAAAATATCCCGCAGACGAATCAAAAAAATGGGACCTCAAGTCTGATATATCTGATAAAACTTTGCTAATCCACTATGAGCAAGGTTTTGGAGATACAATTATGTATTGCAGGTTTGTTCCGCAAATAAAAAATATTGCCAAAAAAGTTATATTTGTTGTTCAAAAAGAGCTTTTTAATCTCATTGCCACATCAGAAATATTCAGAGATATTGAAATTATAACAGATGAAAAATCGACGAATTATGACGTAAATATGGCACTTTTAGATGTCCCTTTAGTTGTTAATGCAAATTCTGACAACTTACCATACACAACAGGGTATTTAAATATTAAAGAATATAAATTCGTTGATCATAATAACAATACATTTAAAATCGGTCTGTCATTAAGCGGAAGTAAAACTGCCAATTACTCAGGCAGAGATATTGAAGTTGAAAGAATTTATAATTTATTAAAGGATATTCCAAACATTACCTTGTATAATCTTCAGAAAAACGATAAGGAATGTGACGGGATTATTTCTTTAGGCAAAACATTTAAAGATTTCACTGATAGTGCCTGTGCGATATGCAATATGGATTTAATTATATCAACCGATAATGTAATTCTTAACCTGTCAGGAGCATTGGGGATTGATACAATCGGTCTGTTTAATAAAGAAACAAATTATCGCTGGTTCAAACCTGAAGGGGAAAATGTAGGCTGGTACGAAAGTGTTAAACCTCTGCAAAACAAAAAGCAAAATGATTGGAATAATACAATATCAGAACTTGTAAATATCATAGAAAACAAATTAAAACTAAACTAAAATAATAACAAGATAATATAATTTTTTGACAAATAAAGTTTTAAATAAAAAAATCTGCTATAATACATGTAGCAAATTTATTAAGAGGATATTGAAGATGAAAAAGATATTAGCAATTTTAATGATATTATGCTGTGCCTTGCCGACATTAGCAAAAGTAAGACACAATGAAGAAATTATAACCCCACTAACTCAGCTGGAAAAACGCCAGTTTCAGACAAGAACATATAATACACAAGATAACATTCTGGCAATGAAATCTATTTTGAATGTATTGCAGGATGAAGGTTTTATAGTATATAACGTAAACTCTTTGTTAGGTTTTATATATGGCGTAAAAGATTTTGACATGAAAGATCCTAATGTTGATATTTCAAAAGAATTTGGAGTTACGAAATCAAGATTAAACTACAACGGCGTAAATGTTGCAACATTGGAAGTCAGCGTAAATGTTACTCCATACGGGGAAAAATCAAGAATCAGAGCAAATTTTAAACGCAAATTGCTAAATCAATACGGAAACGCTCAAATGATTAACGATATTGACGAAGCCGAATTTTATGATGAATTTTTTGCCAAAGTTGATAAAGCCCTGAATATGCAAAAAGAAATTCAGATTAAATTAACACCTGAAAACGTAAATAAACCGGCTACTGACATTGATAAAGCTGAGCCTGCAATAACAAAAACAAAGATTAAAGAAGAAAACGAACAGGACTCAGAAAGCATTGAGCCTACAGATACACCGGAAACCTCTAAAATAGAAGAAAACACTTCCCCTGCGACAGAAGAAGAAACTACAACAAATGAAGTCACAGATGTTCAGGAGGCTCCGACAGAAGAATCTGTTTCTGAAGATAATCAGGATATAACTTCTGATGAGGCAAATCAAGAATCTGTCAATTCTGAAAAAGAATTAAAAAAACTTATGAAACAGGCAAAAGAAGAAGCAAAGCAAGCCGAAAAAGAGGCTAAAGAAGCTGCAAAAGAAGCCCGCAGAATTGAAAAAGAAACAATCAAAGCTCAAAAAGAAGTATTGAAAGAAATGAAAAAAGAAGAAAAACTACAATCAGGGGAAGATTATACTGAATAATGAAAAAATTATTTTGTACATTTTTAATAGCCCTAATGACACTGATATCTTGCAACAGTGTATCAGCAAAACTTATGCCTGAAACTTCAAAAGAAATTTTAGCTCAAAGGCAGACAGGATATTATGATACGGATGCTAAATCTGTGATGAATGCCGTTGTCGCAACACTTTATGACAACGATTATATAATAGAAGATTATGATGAAACACTGGGTTTTATACGAGCAAAAAAGACCTTAAAAGCCGCATATACGAATAAAAAAAGAATTGCGGGCTGGTCTGTGGTACTTGCGGCGGCAACTGCATATACGGTATTTTCTTACGGTTCTACCGCTGCAACAATGTACAGTCCTTCAAGACGAATTGCTACAGAATTAAAAGATAAAACAGTCGTGATTGATGCCAATGTTTATATAAATAAAATTGACGAAAATAAAACAGAAGTAAAATTTTTACCGGTGGAAAAAGTGTTACAAAATGCGGATGGTTTTGCCTTTAATCAGATGGCACCTTTAAAAGTCATTCGGATATATAAAGCTTATCCATACGAAGAATTTTTCTCTCAGGTAGAAAATAATTTGCAACAAATAAATAGTTTAATTTAACATTTTTTCAATAATAAATGTAAATATACGTCTTTTATTGTATATGTTTTTGTTTTATTTATTGTAAAATATTTATGATACGGAATTAACAGAGATTTAATAATAATGAGAGATAGCAGAAGTTACAGAAGGACAAGAAGAGTTAAATCCCCAAAACGTTCAGACAGCCCTTATGAAGATTACAGAGTCGGAAGATCGAGAAAATCACATTTTTCATTAAAAAAAATTATGGCAGTAATGATTATACTTTTATGCCTTATTTTTGTTTTTAACTTATTTATCAGCGGAAACGATTCAAACAAAAAATCAATTTTTGCATCAATATTCCCCTTTTTAAACAATTCACAGGGAGAATCAGATTTTTCTCTGCCTTTTGGACACCGAAGAACCAATATTTTGCTTCTAGGAGTTGATTCAAACGGTTCAGGCAGCGATTTATGGGAAGGCACAAGAACCGATACCATAATTTTAATGAATATTGATCCACGCAGCAAAACTGTTAATGCCGTATCTATTCCGAGAGACAGTAAAGTATATCTGCCAAACGGACAGGGGATCCAAAAAATAAATGCAGCTCACGCAATCGGCGGAATAAGAATGACTGTTAAAACAGTCGAAGACACTTTGGGTGTAAAAGTTGACAGATATATAATGTTTCACGATCAGGGCGTAAGAGCAATTGTTAAAGCATTGGGCGGTGTAGATATTTATGTTGAAAAAGACATGAAATATGATGATTACTCCGGAAAACTTCATATAAATATTAGTAAAGGAAAGCACCACTTAACAGATAAAGATGTTGTAGAATATTTAAGATTCAGACATGATGCTATGGGAGATATAGGAAGAACTAAACGTCAGCAATGGTTTTTAAGAGGCTTACTTGCGGATTTGAAAAAGCCTGAAACGCTTTTAAAAATACCAAAATTAGTATCTGTTGCAAATAAATACGTCAGAACTGATATGACTCCTTATGAAATGAGCCAATATGCAAATTTAGCTACTCATTTTGATATGGATAATATTGAAGTTGCGATGCTTCCCGGGGGGCCTAATAAACATGGATACATTAGCTATTGGATTTTAGACCCTGAAAAAACGCAAGATGTTATTAACAGACTAATTTATCGCAAAAAGTTTGAAGGACAGAAAGAAAAATATAAAGCAAGTATTGTAAGTTCTGCAAAACGTAAAAATGATATGAAGGAACTAAAACAACTTCTTGAAGATAACAATATTGATGTAGTATGCACAGGAGTTGTTTCTTCAACACATTCTCAATTTGTTGCCCATTCTAAATACGTTACAATAGATTATTATGCAAATCTGAAAAAACAAATACCACAGGTTAAATCCCGTCAATTTGTATATGAGCCAAATAATTACCATTGTGCTCAATCAGATTTTACAATTGTAATCGCAGGCGAAAACTAATAATATTTCACCAAACTCCTGAAAGAGAGGCTATTAATGAACAATATTCCAAGAATTGGCGATAAAATTATAAACGGCAAACTTGTAAGAAAAGTTGAAATTGATTTAACAAATTTATTACCTAAAGAAAATCCTGTAAATAATACAATTATAGATGAGCCTGAAGTTGTTGATAGTATTAGCAATAATACTATAAGTAATGATGCCGTTCCTGAGTCTTCAAGTATTAATGGGAACTACGATATTCATAATGAAGAACCGACTCTGGAACCGATTCGGAATACAGAAGACATTGAGCAGGTTCAATCTGAAATAAAGGAATATTCTATAACTCAATTTAAAGATGACTACGAAGTAAGATTGGTCAGAGATGTTCTCCCGATATTAAGTACTTATGAGTCAGAAAGAAAAGTACGTTTAGCATGTGCGTGTGCAGTATCAGGAATACTTATTATTATTGCCCTTTTTGTTTTATTCGGCTTGGATATAAATAAAAAAGGAGATTTAATCAGTTTGTTAATCGGGGGAGCCGGTGCAGCCTGGTTTGCCATTAAAAAATCTTTTGAGAAGAAAATTAAACGTTTAGTTATGCCTATATTAATGCGTGCAGTACCTGATTTTTCCTGGCTGGAAAAGCCCCCGGTTACTGTTGATGATATGCATGAAGCAAAGATATTCCCGCTAATTCCAAAATGTAAAGTTATGACAGACGATTGCTTTAAGGGTAAATACAGAAATGTTAATATTGACATTACTGAATGTGAATTTAACTATGGAAAGAAAAATGTATTTCAAGGCGCAGTTATTAAAATTGATATGAACAAAAATTTTGAAGGCACAACTGTAATCAGACCAAAACAAGGTATCGAATTCAAACATACCAAAGATTTAAAAAAAGCTAAGCTGGAAAAAATTGAACTTGAAGACATTAATATTAACAAAAAATATGATATATATTCAACTGACCAAATAGAAGCGAGGTATCTATTGACGACAAGTTTTATTGAAAGATTTAATAACATCACTATGGCATTTAATTCAAAAGTGGCATTCTGTGCATTCCATGGGAAACATGTTTATATTGCTCCATACTGCAAAAAAGATTTATTCAGCATAGGCAGTTTAATTAAACCTGTTTCAGATTCAAAACAGTTTATTACATTGTTTAATGAATTTGTCTCAGTTCTGAAACTAGTCGATCATTTTAAGCTTGATAAAAAACTCGGATTATAAAGGGGATTTTATGTCAGCAAAATATGTTTCAGATTATAAATTTGAATATTTACATAACTTGAGAACGGTTGTCATCCCTTATTTGAAAAAATACGAAACGGAAAGAATCGGTTGGTTGATTTTATCATCTGTAATAGGAGCATTAATTTTTGGTATTGCGTTTGGGATTTTATACTGGTATTTTTCAAAAACCGGTCAGTTAAGAGCAGGTATAACAAAATTAGCACTCTGGGTAGCTGGCGGAGCTTTTGTTGTATGGAAGTTTTTTCAATCGCATTTCGAATATAAATTAAAAGGGGCAGTAATGCCAACCTTAATGGAGGCATTACCCGGATTTGAATGGGATTTTGAGCCTGAAGAAGATTGGGAACAAAAAATTTTAGATACAAAAATTTTCCCTTACGCAAAGAAGATTAAACAATATTATTTTGATAACTTTGTGGGTTACTACCGCGAAGTATATATGAATTTTTCAAGCGGATACTATCAAGCTGCCCGTTTTCTGTCAGGTCAGTTTGAATTTAACGGACCTGTTATACGTATAAAAATGAACAAACCTTTTGTTGGAGCAACTGTTTTGCGCCCAAATGATTTGAAAGATAAGGATTGCTCAGATTTGAAAAGGGCAGGTTTGCAAAAGATTGAACTTGAAGATATGGAGTTTAACAAAAAATTTCTGATATATTCAACAGATCAAATAGAAGCAAGGTATTTACTTACAACAGGATTTATGGAAAGATTTAAAAACATTGCGAAAGCCTATAAATCATCAAGAATTTTTTGTTCTTTCTATGATGAATATCTTTATATCGCACCATATACCAAAGAAGATGTTTTTTCATTATTCGGTTTAACTAAACCTCTTACGGATATAAGACCTTATAATGTAATATTTGAACAGGTAGCATCAGTATTGTCAATGGTTGATTATTTGAAACTTGACCAACAACTGGGGTTGTAAAGCTTAAAAAATATGTTATAATTAATATTGTAAAATAAAAGAGGTTTATTATGATGAGTTTATTATTTAGTATTCCTTTAGTAGCAGATACGACAAGAGCGACCGGGAATGGAGGTTTTCATATGAATGCCGGTTTGATTATTCTTTTAGCAATAATTGTATTATTATGCATACTTTATCCAATGTATGTTCGTCTCATACAGCTAAAAAATAAAACTAAAGAAGCTATGAGCGGTATTGATGTCCAGCTCAAAAAACGTTATGATTTAATTCCAAATATCCTGACAATAGCTCAAAAATATATGGAACACGAAAGAGGCTTGTTTGATGAAATCACAAGATTAAGATCAGCTGCTGCAGGAATTAAATCTGATGCAGATACAATTGGTCAGAAAATTAACCTTGATAATCAAATAGCTGCAAAAATGGGACAGTTGATGGTAAATGTTGAAAATTACCCTCAATTAAAGGCTGATGGAACAATGATGCAGGCAATGCAGACATATTCTGAAGTAGAAGAACACATTGCAGCTGCAAGAAGATTTTATAACAGTGCCGTAAATGTTTTAAACAATGCAGTTGAAATCTTTCCGAGTTCATTGATTGCAACAATGATAGGAATAAAATCTTATCCGTTCTTTGAAACAGATGAACAATCAAGACAATCTGTTAATGCAACCGATTATTTAAAATAAACATATTTTATATTATAATGAGGACGGGTTATAAAAATCCGTCCTTTTTATGTGTCCGTAGCTCAGACGAATAGAGCGTGGGTCTCCGAAGCCCAAGGTCGGGGGTTTGACTCCCCCCGGGCATAATTTTTATGCAACAGATACATATCCTGTTATTTTACTGTCATTCAATGCATAGCTTCTTTCATTTACCGCATTAGATGCATTACCTTCTATTGTATAGACTTTACCGTTTTCAACTTTAGTAACAATTCCTGTATGTGAAACTTGTTTGCCGTTTTTATCAACACCTTTAAAGACTATTAAATCTCCGGCCTTAGCGGTTGTAGAGAACCTATTATTTCGTCTGCCCCAATCTAAAATTTGTGAGACCCCGCTAAAATGTGGAATATTCGAACCGTTTTCTCTTGCTACATAAGTTGCGAAATCAGCGCACCAAGCCTCAGTTCTTCCATTTGTGAATTTTTTGTAAGAACCATCGCTTTCTTTATATCCAAAATAACGTTTTGCACCTGAAATAATTCTTGATGCGAAGTTACTTATTTTGGTAGATACTGCGGATACTGTGCTTCTTGCAGAATTATACCAACTGCTTGCAGTAGCTCTTGCATTAGATAAAAGATTTCCAACGTTAAGAGTCGGGAACGGAACACCGTAAAAACTCGGCATTGAAAAATTAAATCCACCTGCAAACGGATTAGAAAAAGAAGATACCCCCTGCGGTGTAGGAGTAATATAAGGTATATTTGGTATTTGTGACATACTGTTAAATGAAGCAAACTGGAATATTGAAGATTGCATCGGCATCACCATAGGCATATTCGGTACATTAAATAATGTTCCCCCGAATGTATTAAAAGGTATTGAATTCCATTGAATCATCACAAATATCCCCTTATGTATATATAAAGTATATTTTTTTGAAATAATTGCATGTATTTCAGCCATTGTAACGAAATGTAAACCAAATTATTATCACATTATAATATACTGATTTAATTTGTAATTTTTTGTATAATAAATGTATGAAAATTTTAGGTATTGATCCCGGAATGGCGATTGTCGGGTATTGTATATTAAATTACGACGGTAAAAATATAGAATTAGAGCATTCAGGCTCTATCCAAACCCCTAAAGACAATACTGAAGGTGAAAGGTTAAACGAAATTTTTGAAGATATTAATACCATCATTGAAAAGTACAATCCTGACGTATGCGCAATAGAAAAATTATTTTTCTTTCGCAATCTCACAACAGTAATGCCCGTTGCCCATGCTCGAGGAGTAATATTACTTGCACTTGAAAAAAATTCAATTCCTGTATATGAATATACACCAATGGAAGTAAAGCAAATTCTTACAGGATACGGCAGAGCTTCAAAAAAGGAAGTTGAACAAATGGTTAAAATATCACTGGGGAATGAAAATTTGCCAACACTTGACGACACAGTAGATTCAATTGCTATCGCAATCTCTTATACAAGAAAAGATGCCTTTTTAAAATAATTACCCTAGCATGTAATTTTACCCATTACCACACGCTTAGCGGCACCTGTACAGCAAGGCAGATTATTCGGGATGCCATAATAAGTGCAATAACCAAGCAAAGCAAATGCCATAACTTCTTTAAAATTATTTGAGATGCCATAATCTTCGCAGGTTTTTAAATCAATATATGAAGGCAGAAATGTTCTTAAAAACTTCATTAAAGTTTTATTATATGCACCACCGCCGCAAATGACTGCTTCATGTATTCCTACATTTGGATAAATGAATCTTGCATAAGAATCAGCTATTGTTTTTGCCGTAAGGGCAGTAACGGTAGCGATGATATCTTTCGGAGCTTTTGGTGCATATTTCAGAGCATTTTCAATATACTTTGTATTAAAATATTCTCTGCCTGTGGATTTAGGGGGCTCGATCAGATAATATTCATCCTGCAAAAGGCATTCAAGCCAATTAACAGATACAATACCTTCTGCTGCGATTTCACCATCTTTGTCATAAGGCAATGAAAAATACTTATTAGCGCAATAATCTGTCATAATATTGCCAAGACCTGTATCAAAGCCAAAAGTATCATAATCTTCTGACACAACCGTCACATTAGAAATTCCGCCTATATTTTGTATTGCAAAATTTTTCTTATATTTACCTTTAAACCACTTTTCATCGGCAAAACAAACCAATGGCGCCCCCTGACCGCCCTGAGCCATATCGGCTTCCCTGAAATTTGAAACGACCATACACCCTGTTTTTTGAGCAATAACAGAGCTTTCGCCAATTTGCAACGTACTTTTTAAAGAGATATTATCAATACTTTCATCAAACGGATAGTGAAAAATTGTCTGACCATGACTTGATATAAAATCAGGTTTACCAAATTCACCTGTAAGAATATTTGCAGCATTAGCAAAGCATTCACCAATAGCAAAATTCATCTGACAAATATCAGATACGGTTGCTTCATTTCTAAAAATCTGAAATATTTTTTCTCTTATATGCGAAGGATATTTATAATTTATACCTTTGATAAGTTTAACGCTCAAATCAGGATAAACTTCACACAGTCCAGCATCAATACTGTCGCAGGAAGTCCCCGACATTAGCCCTATAACTCTTTTTGCTTCTAATTCTGTCATAATCTTAGTATTAAAATTATAATATAGCAAACGGCTAAAGTCTATTTATTAAGCGAATTAGTGCTGTTTATATACCTTATCGGAATATAATTGTATTTGAGGGGTATCTATTTCGAAAGCATGTATTCTCCCCGGCCCAAGAACGACAGAAACACTTCCGTCATTTACCTGAAATTTACTTTCCTCACCATATTTTGGTAATAAATTATTTAATTTTTGATCGGCTTTTAATGTAGGAACCTGTACTTTACAAGCTACAGGATGGTTTACATCTTTATTTGCCAATACCAAAACCGTTCTGCCATCTCTGTGACGGGCAAAGGCAATAACCTGATCCTGCTTATCTTTTTCCTTATTTAAAATAATGTATGAACCACGACGCATTACATCATCATATTTATCTCTGAATTTGAAACATTCAGTCATAAATTTGCCAATTTGCGGATCTTTGCCTCCCGGACGTCTTGACAGATTAAATATATCTAATTTGCCCTGATGTGCAGTCATTTCATGATTATCAGTCATAGTTACAGGATTATATATGTTTCTGTAATCATACAAATAATCATCCCCTGACTGGAATCCATCAACTATATAAGGATTCATCATCGGTAAAGTTGCCTGAAGCCCTGAGGTTAAATTACAGTAAACCTCTCCGCCATGGAACATTGGAGAAACATCATCATGCGTTGCAAAAGACCCAATTAAAGATTTACCTGTATCAACTCTGTATGACATATTCAGATTATCAATAACATAATCATGCAAATCTTTTGCCTTTGTCCATTCATGGAAAATATGATACTGTCCGTAATATGCGTCAAAACCTGCTCTTAAAGAATCTTCAGGTCTGTCAAACGGCATATTTGCTTGAGGAGAAGCATCTTCGTATGTATAAGTTTCCGCAAGCCACGCAAATTCAGGATCTCTTTTTCTTGAATAAGGTATAATAATATCCCAAAATTCAACAGGCTTAGCTCTTGCAACATCGGCTCTGATACCATCAACCCCTGCATCTATTAACATATCAACAAATTGTCTGTGGTATTCAAGAAGTTTAGGATTTAACGTTCTTTTCCCTTCGTCATCCCAAGGCTGAAACATTCTGATATCTTCCCACCCTTGTGGAGTTTTTGGAATCCCGTTTTCAATAGCCATAAGTTCAGGTTTTTCTTTGTATAAATTGTATGATGCACAACTCGGCATATCTATCATAACCTTGATGTCACGTTTATGACATTCATCAACAAAAGCCTTAAACTGTTCTTTATCTGAACGAGGATCATTTTTATCAATTAACACAGGGTCAATTTTTAACAAATCTTCAGGGGAATAAACAGAACCTGCAGTACCCATTGCATTATCTTTCCCCGGAGGATTTATAGGTAATATATGTAATGTATTAAAACCCTGAGCCTTTACTTCATCTAATCTTGATATTGCACCTAAAAATGTCCCTGCTTTTTCATTACCGTCAATATATTCATTACCGTTTTTATCTTCGGCAGTAAAAGTACGCGGCAAAATTGCAAGAATCTTTGCACTATTTGTCGTAAATAATGTTCTCAGATTGTTTTTATAATTATGAACTCCTTCTGACGGTTTTGAAGTAACAGCAGGAGTATTAATAACAGCCTGTGAATCCAGGTACTGCTGAATCAAATTTGTTGAAGACGGTCCTGAAAAAGACACACTGCCGGTTAAATTATTTTCCTTTTTATTTAATGACGGAGAATAAACTTTCATAGCTATTAAATTTGTACTAACATTTGATATCATTATTTATTCTCCTTAACAATTTTGTCTTTTGGCATTCTGCCCATAAAAAACTGAGAAATAACTGTTATACCCAACAATGCAGCACCAAGACCACCAAACATACTTAACCAAGTTTTACTGTTAAATTTTTGCTTGAACAATTTTGCAAACATATCATCAGTTGCACTGCCTAAGAGATTAAATCTGAATTCAGTAGAAGATTTCTTTCCGCCATCTACTTTATGATTTTTCTTCATAAAATATTCATCTCCGCCAAGGTAACTCAGCAATTCATTTCTGTATTGCTCAAAATTCTTATAAAACATAGAATTTTCTATTTTTGACTTTGTTTTAGGACTTAATCTGTCGCCATACATCAATCTCATAGCTGAATCATAAAAAATTCTGTCGTGAGGATTATCTGCAAGCTGTTCTACACCTTTTTTGCCATAAAACTCATTGACAACTTTTCCCATTTCTGTTTTTATATCAGAAAATCTTAATTTTCTCTGCTCATCAGTTAAATTATCAGGATTTAATTCCGGATCTCTAAGGAAGAAGAATTTTACCGCATAATCAGAAGATCTGCCGCCTAATAATAACTGCTTAGACATTTCAACCATTTCTTCTCTGACAGAACGCGGAAAATCCACATGCTTTATAAGTTCACCCTTAGCATTAGTAAAGTTATACTCTTTTACTGAATCTAAAGTGTTGTCAGATACTCTTTTGAAGAAATCTAATGTATTTAAAAGTCTGTAGAAAGAGCTTTTAACACCTCTGACTCTGTCCTGAACATATGATAATTGCAAATCTTTCAATGTATGTGTATCAATTTCACCTTTTGAACGATCTACATCATAACCTGTGAGTCTTTGAACTGTATATTTTAATTTACGCTGCTTCAATTCTTTTGAAGCTTCATCAAAAGTTGTATCGACATAAGTTTTATACGGATTTTTTTCATCTGCATTGTACTTATCATACTGAGCAAATTCTGTTCTTGATTCAAGGAAATTCAATTTTTCGATAATTTTATCCATAACTTCACTGTATTTTTCATCATTAGAAGCTATAGTTTCCAATTTATCGCGTAAAAGACCATTAACTAAATTTGTATCCATTCTTGTTTTTTTAATTTCACTATCAGTAATACCAAGAACCTTCAACATATCATCATCTAAAATAGAATTCCATGTATTTGCAAGATATGTTTCCTGAGCCTGAGCAGATTTCAGATAAGCATATTTATTTAATACTCTTTGTCTTGTGTGGAATGTATTTAATGTTTTGTTAATTTCTTTTAAATCTTTTACTGATTGTTCAGTTAAAACAGAAGACGGATTTGCTCTGAATATTCCGTCCAAACCACTGCTTTCAAATACTTCATCAACGAAAAATCTTAAACTTTCCGCATTGTTATTTTCAGGATTTGCTTGTTTAATTGTATTGATTTTGTCATCAATTGCATCAGCAAAAGCTTTTACATAAGAAGAAAATTCAGTTTCACCATGAATATGCTCGCCCGAAGCAAATATATTTCTCTTGCCGTCATCAAGCTTTGCTATAACATCATCGGTCCCCGGTATTATTTTATCCAAATCTTCGGCTGAAACATTTTTCAATTGTTCTCTGAAGAAATTACCTAAATCTTCAAATGTACTTCTTGTAACATCATAGCCTTTTTGTAAAAGAATATTTTTCAAATCTCTGGAGATTGCCTTTGCAGTAATACTATCCATACCTGTTGAAAGAGTTTTGCTTATCTGCTTGAACAATTCAGGAGTTATCGTTTTACCTTTATTTGAATCTAACAGGGTTTCTAATGCCTTGTTTTTGTCAGAAAAATCATATTTTGCAATTTCAGTATTAAAATTACTTAAAAGCGCATTTGCCTTTTTATTAATCTGACCATCCTGATAATTATGAATAGGATTCTTAAGTAAATCACATATCAATGCACTCATAATCGGGGTTGCAAAACCTGCTGTCAACATCCACATTGTATTATTCTGAAGTGCGATTTTACGCATTTTTTCCTGAATAAAATCGCGGCGATTCTTCATATCTTTAGGAACTCTTAATCTGTCGCCAATTTTATTGATTTCTTCATCAGAATATAAATCCCAAGGAATAAACTGGTGATCCTGAAATACAGGTTTTTTAGTACCATAATTATCACGATATTGTTGTCTTATATCAAAGCCATGAATTAAATATGCCGGAAGCTGTAGTGCAAGTTTTGGCCATATATCCATTGCCGCAAAAAATGAAACAAGTCCTACAAATTCCATAACTTTTGATAATGGGGCAGATTTTCTTGATAGTAAATAAGTTGCGATAGTAAGCCCGCCTAACTTCATTCCCATATCATTAAGATGACCAAGTTCATTATCATTTGCAGTTCCTTTAACGGAATGAGCCAATGCTTTGGCACTGTATTTAACGTCCTTAAAAAATTCAGAAGGGAGATCAAAAAGAGAATTTCTTACAAGATGACCATTACTTGGCAAAGGTTTGATAAATGTACGGTTAGACAACTCTTTATGAACATCAAATGTTCTCTTTACATTATCAGCATGATATTGTTGAACAGCCTGAGAATTATTCTGTAAGTATGACTGGATTAAATTAGTTCTCATTATCCGACCACACTTTCTTTATTTGCATCAATCACGTCTTTTTCAGAAACTTTTGATGGTTTATTTTTAATATTAATCGTATTTAAAACTCCAAGTATCGTAGCTGCAGCGGCAAGTCCAACAACAGCTTTACCTGAATACTTTTCAAATTTTCCTTTTGCACCTGAAGGAGACCAAAATTCTTTGGCACTATCTACAAAACTATCTCTAAAAACTTTTATTGAATGAGAAAAATCTTTTGCTTTCCAGAATTTTCCTGTTGCGACTTTAAAATAACTTTCCCAAGGTTTTTGGAACGCAAGTGCAACTCCTGCTGCGGCCCATAAATAAGAAGAAATTGTCCTTGCCAGATTAGATTTTACAAGCACTTCTTTATACATCGGTTTTACTGCCTGATCGGAGTCATTTAAATTAGTTCCTAAGCCATTACGTTTAGCTATTTTATCATAGCGTTTATTCAACTCACCTTTCTTATTCGGATCACCATATAACAAATCCCAACGGGTAAATTCGACACTTTCACCAACTTTATGATATTCATAACTTGTCAAATCAAAATCGTCTTTATTTTCAGGTAATTGATGGTTTACTTTAACATATGGCAACTGAGTATCTACACCTGTAATCCATTTTACGGGAAGATTTACAAGGGATTTCGACAATGTTTTTGCTAATGCGTAAAATATTACACCCAGAGCCATTTTATTACCAATCTTATATGCCGCTTTTTGATCAAAGCCCTCAAAATGTTTTGCAGCAGAATTGAATACAGACATCAGGGTTAAACTTCCCACTATATATGGAACTGTACCCATAGTCAGGAACTCATAAAAATCAGAATTTATACTCCCTTTAAGTCCTCTTGCCGGATAAACGGTAAATGCTTTGATAAATTTATCCATCGCAATCCTTGAGCGGGTAACAACATTATTATTCAGCAGAGTATCACCCTTTGGAAGCGCTTTTTCATGCGAATCAGAAGCTTTAAATTGAGTTTTTTTGTCGTCGAAACTACTAACCGGTAAAATCATGGCAACTCCGCTTTACGATATCTAGAATGCTTATCAAGATTAATTTTTGTCATTTTATTGAATTAAATTTACAAATTTTAATATTATTTTTTAGCTAAAAAATAGAAAAAAGTTGCTGTAAAAATCCCTACTATGATGCAATACCATGCAAATATGTTCAGAGAAAATTTTGAGATAAATTTCATAAAATATTTAATACAAAAATATCCCACAATTGCAGAGACAAAAGTCCCCAAAATTATAGCGACCCAATTATAAGTAACAGCCTCAGCAATATCGATTTCAATAAGCGGATAAACCATTGAAGCCCCCAGTATAATCGGAATACTTAGCAAAAAAGAATATCTCGCCGCAGTTTCTCTATTTAATCCTGCAAACAGACCGGTTGCAATAGTCCATCCGGAGCGGGAAAGCCCCGGCAATACCGCCAACCCCTGCGCCAATCCAATTAAAATTGACTGTTTTAAATTTGGCATATCTGATTTTTCTAACCTTTTTTTAGACAGATACTCACTATAAAATAAAACAAAACCAGTTAAAATCAAAAGGCAGCCAACCAAAGCAGGATGATAAACAAGATGTTCTGCAACATCATTAATAGGGAAAGCCAAAACTATTGTAACAATTGTACCTAAAATAATATATAAACCAAGTTTTGCATCTTTGTCAGAAAAATCTTTATTTACCAAAGCTCTAACCAGCGCTTTGCAAATTCGCCAAATATCTTTTCTGAAATAGATTATCACAGCGAGCAATGTACCCAAATGAAGCATTATATCAAGAAAAATTTCTTCATTGGACTGTTGAGCAATCTCAATATTTTTAAAAACTTTATAAAAATTTGAAGTAAAAACTAAATGAGCAGAACTTGATATTGGCAGAAATTCACTTAATCCCTGCACTATTCCCATTAAAACTGTCTGTAAAATCGGCATTTATTAATCTTCCTCAAAATATGAACAACAAGAAGTTTGAGTTTCCCAAACTGAAACTTTATATAACTGAACAATTTTTTCTTTTAGTTTTGAATAGATAAAAGAAGCAATCATTTCACTTGATGGGCTTTCACCTTTAAAATCCGGTAACTCATTTATATCTTTATGATCAAGCCCCTCCAAAACCTCATTCAGTTCTCTTTTTAAAACTTTATAATCGATCAGGATATTACTTTTATCGAGAGCTTCACCTCTGACAAAAGCTTCAACCATCCAATTATGACCGTGCTGATTTTCACATGCCCCGTCATAGTTTAACAAATGATGAGCTGCCGAAAAAAAAGCTTGTGTTTTAATTTCGTACATATATTTCTCCTCTAATTATTTTCAAACTGCGCTTCATATATCAAATCGCATAATTCTCTGACCGCACCCTTGCCACCATCTTTTGAAGCAACAAAATTGCAGATATCTTTTACTTTTTTTACAGCATCTGCGGGGCATGCAGCAATTGCAACTTTTTCAAGAATTGGAATATCCGGTTCATCATCACCCATATAAGACACCTGAGAAAAATCAAGCTCATACTTTTGCATAATGGCTTCCAAAATAGGAAGTTTATTTTTTACACCCTGATAAACTTCGCTAAAACGTAAATCAACTGCTCTGCGATCAACAGTCCCATTCCTTCTTCCTGTTATTACAGCAGTCAATAAGCCGTTACGAACCATTTTAGCAAGTCCGTGCCCGTCTTTTGCATTAAATGTTTTGTATTCAATACCGTTTTCATCATAAGTTATACTGCCATCAGTCATAACACCATCGACATCAAAAACGAGTAATTTAATATTAGATGCTTTTTGTTTTAAATCCATTCACTAAACCTTTTTATCAATTATACAACAAATATTTAAGCAATAATAATAATTTACAAATATTAAATTACATAAAACTATAATTTACAAACCCAGCATCATTTTATTTAATGATGCACTATAATTCATAGATGCATACACTGCATTTTCATTCTGCTTAATATTTTGGAATTCCTCTGTTAAAGACGCAAATTCCGGTTTAAATTCACTAAACTTATTATCACTGTTAATTTTTTCGGATATAATTTTTAAAATTTCATCTATTGGCATCGAAGAAGTAATAGTTATGCCCATTTTTAGCGCAAGATTTTTTGCTTTGGAAATAAGCTCCCGTTCTCCTGAACATATATTTTGCGGTAAAGGAGTATTAGAAGCCTTTCTTATCCGGATGGCATTTTCTATCAGAACCTTAGCCTGAGCCTCTGATGTAACTGTACGGGGGTCAATTCCAAGCGCAATAAGCTTACGCTTTGTTGCTTCCGACAGACCTCCGCCGCCAAAGCCTCCGCCATAACTGCCAATTTGACCGATAAAATTTATTGACATATCCGATACACAAGCCTTTCATAATAGGGTTTAATGATATTTTTTATATTGTCAATTTATTTTATCGGACAATCTATACTTAAACTTTAATTTTTATACAATTTCGTTACATATACTAATTTAAAGATATTTCAAAATTACCATTATAAAATTTTATTTTTAGCTTTAATGTTTCGCCTTTATAAGCTTCAGGAGGCGGATTATAACTCGTTGTTGTATTCAATGCATTAAATGCAGCATCGTTAAGAGTAATATTTGAGGATTGCACGGTAAATGATTTTGAAGTTAATCTCCCCGAAGAATTTATTTTGAAGGTCAAAACACATTCGCCATCGCCAATTACTTTTGTAAAATCAATTTTTTTTGCAATATTATTTCTCAAACCGGATTTATAATTTGCTAATTCCTGTTTTAACTGAGCCTGAGATTTGGCAGGAGGAGTTTGTACGACATGAGCCTGAGAAGTTTGGGTATTTTGAGTAGTTTTTGACGTTGGAGTTGCCTGCGGATATGTTTTTGCAACAGTTTGCGAAGTTGTATTATTTATATCCGCTTTTGAAGTATTTGTACTTTGCGAGAGAGTTGATTGACTACTTGCTGTCTGCGCAGGAGTATTTGTCTTACTTTGTGAAGAATTATGAGATTGAATATTTGATGAGGCATTTTGGGCAGAGTACTGATTTCTGATTTTATTTGTCAAATCGCCAAATGTCATAACATTTTGACTTGATGAAGCACTTGCAGGTTTACTCGGGATGGCCGCCTTTGCAACTGTTTTTGCATTACTTTTTTGTACAGAGTTTTGTGATTTTTGATTTGGATTTTGAGGTGTATTTTTGCTTTGAGCAGCGATATTTGAACGATTATTTGAAATTTTTGGACTTTGAGGAGCAATTTTTTTAGGTTCCTCTTTCGGTAAAATCTCCTGGACAATCTTTGGCATCAAATCTAGAATAGGTTTTTCTTCCTCTTTATTATTTTCTTCATCTTTTACTTCTTTAACAGGAGTATTATCCCAATATTTATCTACCGAAGGGATTTCTGTTTTTTCTTCTGCCACTATTGAAGATTTTTCATTTTGCACATCTTTTTCAGGATTTGCTATGACAAACAAAATCAATAACGACAAAATTATACATCCTACAAAAATAATTATTGCAAAAGGAGAAAAAGTTTTTCTCTTGTATATTCGCGATTTATTATTTCTTTTTGACAATAATGATTCTTCTTCGAAATCATCTATCTCCTGAGGTTCAAAATCAATATCTTCTTCCGTTTCGATAAATATATCATTACCGCAATCGCAATATTTGGGTTTAATATTATATTCATTTCCGCATTCACTGCATTTGTACATTTTCTGACCTATCTTTTTATTTTTTCTATATCGTTAAAATCATCAGGGGTTGAAAGTCTTGTATTACTCGATATTTTCCACGCGCCTGAAACTTCTGTTGAAGTTCTGTTTGACCCTGCAGGGAAATTCAATATTGCACGTCCCTGATAACTTCTTATAACCGGGGCAATAAACTGAATCGCATAAGGAGTATATCCCGGAGTAGTGGATGACGTCTGAACATTAGAAACTTTGCCATATTTATCGACCGTAAATTTATATTTAAATATTATGCCGTTTGGCATTGTCGGCAATTTTGAATCTTTCATTATTTGGTTATTAAGATTAGAACGCCATTTATTCCAGGCAATTTCTTCCTGCGCGGCAGTTAATGCCATCGGTTTAGTTTCAACCTTGACATTCTGAAGCTTTGTGGTGTTTGATGTGATATGAGAATTTGCACTTACAGGGGGGGTAACTTCCTGCACAGGTTTTACGGTACTCTGAGCAGGAATATTTTTTACCGTCTGAACAGGTGCATTATTTATTGGCGCACTATTTACAGGTTTTGAAGAAGACGGACTTATTTTATTTGCATTATTTATAATATTTTGATTATTATTTACAATTTTATTTAAGTCTATCTTAGGCGCAGTATTTAACGCAGATCCTTGATTATTAGTTTTGACAGAAACAGATTTAACAGAATTATTAGAAGCCGCAACAGGAGATGTTTTTACATTAGTATTACTATTTTTTAAATTTGTACCGTTAGTCTTTACCTTTGTATTGTTGATTGCCTGATTTTTGCTATTTTGCAGATTTATATTTTGAGTGTTTGTTTCATTTTTTATAAAGTTTACCGGCTTAACATCTTCAATTTTTGGTTCTACAAAATTTATGCCACCCTCATTTTCTACTTTTACATCAGCACCACTTTGAATCTCAGAATTTTGAACCATAACTGCAATGTTTTGCTCATCAACTTTTACAGATTCTTCATGTTCAACACTAAACTGTGAATTATAAACCATAACAGGCTCATGCATTTTTGGTTTCATGATACCTATGCAAACCGTAGATATAATTGCGACAACCAACAATATTTGTATTATTGCTCTGTAACTCATTATTCTTTATCTATCCTCGCAATTAAATCTTCTGATGCAAATATCCCAAAATTTGTATGCCCAAGCATTATAGTTTCCGCAATCAGTAAAGCTGTAGGTACTAATGCCGCGACACCACTTATCAACAATCCCTTCATATCAGAACCTATTTCCTGAGTAAAATATGATATATTCATAGAAAATTCAATTAGAATAATGGCAAGACCAATAAAGACATACCTGCGCATTTCAGAATCCATTTTTTTTGCACCTTCCAAACCGTATATTTCAACACCATGAGATAAATAATTACTAAATCCATCCTGCTTTATGATTTCAGAAGCCCCAATTCTTTTTTGTATTGTAAAAGCATTCACAAAAGCAAAAAATGCAAATATTATCAAAGATGTTGCTAATACAAGAAAAATAGGACTAAATCTTAATCCGCCTATTCTCATCCAGCCTGCAGCCTCAGGAAAGCACATCGCCAAAGTATTTGAAACTCCATAAGCCAAGAAAGGAGCGGTAATCAAACCAAGAAATACTTCTACTCCTGACCACATTTGCAAATTCATCAATTTATCTTTTATTTTTTGGATTTTTATATCACTAAGCGAATTTGCATAATCATCAATCCAGACCTGATAAGACTTAATTACTTTTTCAAAATCTTCTCTGTACTCATACTTATCAAGTTCCATTCTTGCCTGTGTTGTGCTGTGTTTAAAGTATCCGCACCCGATTGCAAGTGCAAGACAGGTCCCCGCAAAAAATAACGATATAAATACCGAAAATAACACCATATTTTTTGCCGATACATAATACAACATATTTACCAGATATATTGCGATATAAAAGACCAAAGATAAAGTTATCATTAATTTTTCTACAATAACAGGGGCTGAAATATCGTTCCCTGCTTTACGCTGCATAAATATATATAGCCCTTGTTTAAGCATGGTTCCGACAGAATATATTATCAAAGCATAAAAAATTACCAGCTTTGAATTGACAGGCATCTGAACCGTTGTGCCATCATTTGTTAATGGGATTCCCATAAGATAATTTGAAACCCCGAAAGCACAAATGAAAGAAGAAATTAGTAATCCTAAATGTAATAAAATGCCTAATTTTGAATTTACAGAAATTTTTCGTTTTAACGAACTTATTAAAGATGAAACTTCTTTTATTATTTTTATTCTTGAGGCTTCAATTTCATTTTTTTCAGAATTAATATTTTTTACTGCATTATTAATAGGAATCTCAGTTGTAATATTATTCTGTGCAACGACAGGCTCGCCAACTTTTATTGTTATAAATTCATCACTGTCCGCAATCATTATTTTACAGACTTTATCAACAATCAAAACCTCAGGTAATGGTTCCCCTTTAAACAGAAATTTTTGATTATTATACTTATTAACCAATTTACATTTATTAGTTTTTTCGTCATAACCAAGTCCCAAAACGTAATCAAAGCCTGTTTCAAGATAAAAATCACTGTTTTGTTTTGAACTTATATAAACAACTTTTCTATCATTAAATGTTAATTCTTTATTTTTTGAAATTATACTAAAACCCATGTTTCTCCTTTATCTGTCAATCGCCTTTATAAATCGAGCATTTGCCTTATTTATATTAGCTTCATTTACAATTATTAATTTGTTTTCGCCTAAAACAGGATTTAATTTTGTTTTGACAAAATCCAATTTTTCCGGATCAGCAAACGCAAACATTATTGATAATTCCGGCAAATATTTTTTTGTTTTTTCAATATTTTTCGGAAAAACATCCCAATTTATACGTTTATCCATATCGCCGTTATCTTCCATTGCACCAATTACAACAATTGATGTATTATATCCGTTTTTTTTCATTGTGAGTGAATAATCGACAGCCTTTTTGAAAGCTTCGCCATAAGAAGTCTGATTACTGCCATTTTGAGTATATTTTTTAAGCGCCTTTGTGATTGCAACACCTTCTCCGGGACTTCCTTCATATATCAAATAAGAAGTTTTATCTGTTTTGATAATTTTTATTGCATCTTCAGGATCAAGAATTGCACATAAAGACTTTATGTACTGAATTTGGCGGGGTAATTTTTGGTTATTTGAACTTGATGAATCTATGATGAAAGTTACGGCAGTTTTATGAAATTCATCTATTTTTACATTTGACAAAAGCACAAAAGCCGTTTTTATAAATATTGCAACTGCCAAAATTACAAGCCCTACAGTAATCAATCTTTTGTCCATACTACATTAGCCTCTTAATAATTAACTGTAGCCGTGAAAGGCTTTGTCAAAGTAATTTCCATCTCAGTAAATGACGGGATTTCAGCATCGACACCACGTTCTGCAGTTCCGCCAATCAATGCACCGCCTGCACCGACACCTGCACCTATTGCAACTGCGGTTCCGACATTTCCTGACAACGCACCGACTAAGAGTCCTGATAATGCTCCGACGACTGCACCTACCGCAACATTTCCGGCGACTCTTGCGACCTTTCCTTCATTTGTGACCGTAAAGTCGATTTTATCCGTCTCTATATTAAAAGTTTGTCCCTCAGGAGTGACAAGCTGGTTAAAATCAATGACTACGCGGCCATTCCTTGAGCCATATGTAGCATGGCGTGCTTTTGATAAAATCCCATAAACAAGACTTCCTTGAGGAGCAATCGTATAACCGTTGTATTTTAAATCATTTGTCAAAACTGCAATGACACGATCACCTTCAACCGCGCTTGAGGTATTTATTGCACTTTGAAGATATATATCCATTTTAGTACCGCTTGAAACGCTTACAACATGACCTTTATAAGAATTTGATACCTGTTTTGCAAGTTGTGCTGTAGCCTTTGTAGCGTAATTTGACGAATAATCTGGTTCATTGTTATTAAAAACATAAGTATTAACAGATGTACCTGTTTTTGAAGCGGCGACAGTACGCTGAGCTATATCATCAAATGTATTTAAAGTATTATAATTGTATGATTCTTCAAAAGAAATCCCGGCGCTTTTAATCGCCTTTTTAATATACTTGTTTATACTTTTGTTAGAGTTTGACTGATAGTAATAGTATGTATTATTACCACTTTGTTGCAATATTACAACCGCATAATCCTGCGGATCTTTTATTGAAACAGCATAATAAGGATTTGACTGATTTACTATTTTGTAATTTTTTTCATAAAACGCATTCAAAACGCTTGGCTGAATCGTGGCTGGGACAGTATTATTGAGAAAATAGAGTTCGCTGAACGCAAACGCGCCGTTAAACGTTGTCATTAATAATGCTAAAAATAAAATTATAATTTTTTTCATACTATTTATAACCTCTAATCAGATAACTAAATTATACCTTTAAATGTTCATAAAATAAATTTTTTTTAACATTTATTAATGAAAAAATAGCAACTTAAAGAAAAGCACGAGGGGATTTAGTTGGATAAAGATCCCTCGGGTTCATGTTTAAAGTCAATAATAAGTCTTTTGATGTCAGGCTTGCGCTTCTCGTTTTGCCTTTTCCCTCGCCCCTACGAGGGAGAGGGAAGCTATATTTTTACATTGTCGGCATAGCAATGCCGACCTACCTTTGTCTCCCCTTTGGGGAGAAAAGAATTTCAATACGAAACGAAGTTGAGTATTTGAAAGTCAAGAGAGGGTTAGGTTACTAAATTATTGTTGGGCAAGAATGCCCAACCTACAA
>ERZ842401.2008-NODE-2008-length-27820-cov-7.472898_pt1 | contig 27820 bp, 32 predicted proteins | sample MGYA00521270_ERZ842401 | MGnify/ENA primary metagenome ERZ842401 (study PRJEB31892, sample SAMEA3878208) | bioreactor metagenome | biome: Moose rumen | place: Sweden | collected 2011-10 | study: EMG produced TPA metagenomics assembly of the PRJEB12797 data set... | reverse complement strand
CGAAACGACCTATGCGGAAACGCGCATTGATAAAACGGCGTTGAGGATTCTTGCCAAACAGCAGGATAGCAGCATTCTTGAGATGCCCGTCTTCAGTCATCAAGTTAAGATTTTTCAGGACAACCTCAACAGGGTCATTCATTGCCTCTTTAGGCATTCTGTCTATGGGAATAGCATGACGGAGGAAATAGTCAATAGCTTTAGGGTCTATATCATCCAGTTTCGCACCCTCACACTCCATATCGTCCCAAGTGCGTCCCATCTTCTTGAGAATGAGCGTTTGCAGACCGGAGCCTTTGACCTCTTGCAATGTTGAACCACTACGATAATAGAACTTACCCCGATAAGCAATCGGTTGTTCGGTTGCCTCCACATATATGGAGATATACTCTTTTCCATCCTCTGTGTGCAAGTCCACCTGGGCTAAAACGCCGGTAGTCTGGTTGATCTGATTGGGAAGGTCAGCCAACAACTTAGTTGCATTGTTTATACCACATACCTGCCCATCGTCATCAATGCCAATATACAATGTGCCACCTTGCGCATTGGCAAAGCCGCTAATGTATTGAAGGTATTCATCCTTCCATATACGTTTGAACTCGGTATGTTGATCCTCTTTCATTGCAACTGATTGACTATGACTTGAAAAAATCGCACAAAAGTACAAAAAAAGAATGACATACGCAAATTTTTAGCCCATAAAAGTAAAAAGTGTAAACTTTTTCCTTTGAAAATGACAAAATCAGTAGATTTTGGGAATAAAAAGAGTATTTCCTGCTAGGAGACTCCGGAAACAGAGAATGTGGAAATGACGGTCTGGGGGAACTTCTCACAGCCGATAAAGAGGGTGTCGAAAGCGTCCGTGCCGTCGGTGCGGTGTTGGAGCAAATCTTCCTCCGTCTCTGCCAGTTTCTCGCCTCCCTTGTCCTTGTGGAAGCCGTTCCGACCGCGTGTCACTCCAGCCGTCTGGAGGGCCAGAATAAGGTCGTCGTTATTCTGCCGGTTGAAGAACGGCATAAGGCGTTGCTTTCCTGCGAAAGCTTGGTTGATGAGAAGGTATTTCTCGTCGTGGCGCATAGGGTTGCCGAGATAAACGGACTCCACGCGCCAGCCGTGGCGCTCGAACTCGTGGCAAACCACCCAATGGAAATCCTGCGTGTTCACGGCGTAGTTTGAGCCAAGCGCGGTGGTATCGTAATAATAAACGACCGTTTTGTTACGATGAGCATGATAGTAGGTGCAAAAATCGTGGACGAGTGCCGGGATTTTCCGCTCAAACTTTGTGTAAAAGGATTTGATAACATTGAGGCGTTTGCCGTTGGGCTGCCCTGCAACGATCCAGTTGATATTGGCGTTGTAGTCCATACCGATGCAGATAGGCGCATCCGGATTAACATCCTTGTCGGCGCGGCAATCGAGGGCTGAAGGGTCGCACTCCCAGCCGAGCGAATCAAGGTACTCGAAATTGGAAGCGTTGTACTTGTGTCCTTCACGCATAGAGGAGTAGAAGCCATCTTTAGAGATGCCCAACTGCATGCAGAGAATAGAAGTTTGGAAGGTTTTGGGCGTGAGGTCGCGCTTCATCTGCTTAATGTAGTTCTCGCCGAGAAGCTGCAAGTTTTCTATACTGGAGTATTCCTTGTAATAGACTGCGACAGAGCGCATCTGATTGAGGGCTTTATCAAGTGTGCGTATCTCCTTGCGCAGGTACTGTGGGGGTGTAATGCCCCGACGGTGGCACTCGCGCACTTTCTCTTTGAGGCGCCAAATCTCATAAACGGTGGCTTCAATCGTCTGGATAAGTTCCTTATCCATTTTCTCCTTGTAGTGCAGAAACCACGAACCTGCCTTTGTCTGCGGCATATCTGACAAGATCATGACGGAGTGATTGAAGGAGTGCTTGCCAAAGTAGGACTTTATGCCACCATTGGCAGGGAGTGTTTCATCCTTCAATTTCTCGTAATCAATGAACTTGGCTTCGTCGATCAGCAGCCAAGAGAGCGTAAGGGAGTTAGACGAGCCGGGACGGTCCTGCGAGATAATGACCGCACGAGAGCCGTTGTAGAAGGACAGTACATGTTCGTACTCGGCAGGTTCAATGATTGCAGAGCCGAAGGATTTGGGCGGCTTGCGACCAATAACATAGTGTATGCCGTTTTCAAAGCCCCACCTTTTGAGTGCGGCGAGAATGCCGGGAATGGTGTTCGTTAAGCCGTGCTTGAAAGTAGGCACGACAATGCCACCGGTACTGCCAGGCATTCGTTGCATATTACGCAAAACGAATGGCGAGGCGATGCTGTCCGTTTTACCTGTACGACGGCCGGCCACAATAACGGTGGTGTTCGCTCCGATGAGCTGCGTTAGACGCTGTGGGGTGTTGAAATAGATTTTGGGCATACTTGCGGCGATTGTTTAAGGGACGGTAGGAGTAAGCGGCGGTTCGGTGTCCTCCGGCATGGGGAACAGTTCGGACTCTTCCAAATCGGCTTCTTCGAAGCTGACATCCTCGATGTCCATGGACTCACGACGGTATTTCTCCTGCATCTTGCGGATTTTCTCCTTGAGGTTGGGAATAGGCTCGATACCGAGGACGCGAGGATCATCTGTAGCCGTGAACGGCTGAACGACGATTTTATCATAAGGGATAGCCTGCTCGTCCTCCAAATCGACGCGATTAAATTTCGCGTATGAGGAGGCGGCTTTCTCCATGGTTTTCGTGTCCTTTCGAGCCTTTGCCATCTGATACGTTTCGAGTATCATTTCATTGTAGCGGTAACGGTGAAAATCGCGGCTTGCAGAGGCAAGGAGAGGCAGAAGGGTTTTGATAACCGAAAGATCGGAATAGGCTTGCGCGCGGCTCAGGCTGTAGCGAGACGCGGCCATGTCAATAAACTGCCTGTCCTTGCTATCCGGATTGGAGAGATACCAAGTGTACATATCGCGCAAGCGGACGAGCCGCTGCGCCTGTTCGGGATTGTATTTCTGCAGAAGCTCGTCCTCTGCAGTAAACATGTCCCGGCGACAAAGTTCTATGATGGGTTGGCGTGGCATAAAGTCATTTACGATTTGGGCATTTACCATTTACGATTTACTCGTCATCCTCCATGTCCATGAGGTTGTTCCGGGCGTTTTGGAGAGCGAGCGGAGAGCCAACTTTCGCGAGCGTCATTTCCTGGGCATGGAGCTGCACCTTTGACATCGCCTTGCCCTTATGGTAAGCGAGGTATGCAGGAGAGTCCTCGATGTGGATATCCGAACGCAGTTCCTCGGCGCGCAACTGGAGAATAACGGCAATGTCCGTGATGGTCATGTAGATAGAAGCGTAATACTCTATCTGTTGTAGTTGTTCGGGGCTGTAGGTCATGGCTGTGGGGTGTTTGGAGTTGTTTGTCCGGGCGTGATCCATTCCTCCGGATTCAAGCGGAGGTCGGTAAACAAATCGACGCCAATCTGGAAGCGTGCGCAAGCACAACCGCTGGCGAAATACTCCGGGATTTCGGTAAAACGTATGCGCGTATCGAGGTACAACTGACGCTCTTGGAGCTTCGTTTCCTCAAGGATAAGTTTCGACATGAATTGTCGGAACAGTTCGCGCATAGTTTCCATGCGGTTGGCGCGCAGATTGGGCTTGTCGATAGGATAACGCATAGCAAAGAAAACGGACTTAACGCGGCGCGTACGCGGCGAGTTGTTAAGTTCTATGAAGCCTTCGGAAATGTCATCGACACAGACGAAAGCGGTTTGCGACTGCGAGCGTTCGAGCAACTGCTGAAAGTCAGCTGCTCCAGAGACGGTGCAAAAGCAGAATTTTTGTGCTTGTGCAAGGCGATTTGTTTGAGTAAGGGAGCGGAAAAACTCCGTGGCATCCCAGTTGGTAGCGGTGTTCATAAAATCTTTGATTCTCTGGAAACGGGCTTCGGCGAACTGCGAAAGCGTGCTTTCGTTCGCCTTGCTGCCGTTTTCATGATTGGTGCATTTGGCGTTTGAGTTCTTCCGCGTCGGCTGCCTGTGCGTCGAGTTCAGTAAGGGCGCGCCACACATCCATTTTGAGGACGGTTTCTTCTTTGGTAATGTCGCCCTTTGTGAGTGCGCGGATTTGGGTATCGACCAACTCCTGCAAGTGCTTGCCGAGGTCGGTTTCCTGATTGAGGGGCGCAGTATGGAAGAAATGGGTAAAACGGCGCGCAAGGTGTTCCTTTGCAGAACCGAACCAATAGAAGATAGAGATATATTCCTCCGGGGAGAGGCGGAATTTCTTATCCGGCTCTGCACCATAGAGAATGGCGGCAATATCGTACAGGTGGGAATTGTCACCCGTAACGAGAAAACCGGTGTAGAAGTTATCACATGAAATGTAATCCTCGAAAGATAGCCCTTGCAAATCTGCAGCACAAGCGGAGTGGCCGCAGATTTGAGGAAGGCGCACGGGGTACGTGGGGAGATGGTCGAGCCACGAGAGGAAGGGCAAGACTTCGGCTATCTGGAGAGCGGTAAGGTGCAACGGCTTTCCTTCGTGGCGAACGAAAAAGCCGTCACCTTCCGGAGAGATAACTTCGATGTGCGCCCACCGGAAAAGCACATAGGTTTTGATTTCATCTGCTGTGAACTTGTCAAGTGAAAGCAGATAGAACACGTAGCGCAGCTGCGCCGGTGTCAATTCCTGCCAGCAGGTAGGTAGTGTCAGATTGAGTGTTTGCATAATATGAAGTTTAGAACCAATAACCATGACTTTCTTTCGTGTTCTGGAACGACGGTCGGCAGAAAAGTTGTGCTGTAGGTGACGATTGCCACTCGGGAAAATCGTCGGGATTTGACCGTATGTCGTTCACAAGACTTGTGAGCAAGACATAATTAAGCGGCTTTCCTGCCAAAAGTTCAATCTCTATGTTTTTGAGATTAACGACGATAGGCAGTTCCGAGGCAGTTAAGGACTGCTGAAGAACGTGCTGCCGAAAGCGCGCGTAAAGTGCTTCGGAGATGTACTTGGTAGCAAGTTCGTACTCGATAGAGAGAACCTGCTGCCGAAGCGTGCGGTAGTGTTCCCAAAGATCGCTCGTATGACCGGCAAGCCGTGACAACTCCAATGAGGGGAACAGCGTAGCCGAGAAATAGTGTCCTTGTGGTGTCTCACACCAAGAGGCGTTTTGGGACAGTTGGGACAGCAATTCATCTATGAGGTTGTAGCGGAGGAGTAGCAAGGACTCGGAGAGGCGTGCCACTCGCTCCGTAGATGCGGGGGCTATATTGCCGTTACTAACTATGCCAAAGCCGGTGGAAGTTAGCACAAGGTCGAGCGACGGAAGGGCAACACGAAAGGCATGTGCAACTATTGTTTGGCAGAGAAGGGCGCGCGTGGCGGCGTTGCCTTCAGTACCGGCACAAGTAGAAATGAAATCTCTACCTGTGATGTTTTCTGCCAGCCATTGTTCGGCATTATTCAAATGGAATTGTAGCTTATCGAAGAGCGAAATCTCGCCCTCGCAAGTTGCAAGGACATTAGGCAGGTACTGCCGTAATTGTTCATCGTTATTTATCAGCATCATTGTTATTGGTGGTTACTTGTTTTGCATCTTTGTGCTCATCGAGCGTGGTTAGCATAACAAATGGGCAGTCAGGAACTACGCCAGCCCATTTGTTGAATCGAATAATTATCCTATGGGGCAGGAATAACAAATCGTGATAGGGCTTTTGGAGGGCCTGGGCGATAGTGTACAGCTCCCGTTTGTCAGAACCGGAGTTGTTCGATTGGGACTTGCCCGGTACAGATCCAACGAGGTTGGAATGGACGCGCAAGGTAAAGCACTCCATATTGACGGCTTCCTGATGGTCGCTTTCCCAATCGCCGCCCTCCTTGCTGTTGTCTATACGATTTATAACGACATCGTGCTGTTCCTTGCCGTCGGGAGAAATATAGAAGGTAGAGAACCACACTTTTCCGGCGTTCTGCGCTCCGGTAAGAAACTCGATGATGCGCTGCTTCTCCACGTTCACGCGAGCCTGCATCTTGATTGGGTCGGTAATGCCCTCGGCTTTGAAAATGCCATCCCAATACTTATTCGCCACCTCGATATGGTACTTAATCGGGGCGGAGTTTTCAAGTTTCGCCTTTTTGGCGGTGGCTATGAGTTGCTTGATATCATACCACTTGGACTTGAAAATCGAAGCGTAGTGCGGTATTGGGTAATATGTGCTGTCGGGTGTCGGGACTTTCGTAAGGATAGCGAACTTGCAACCGCCTTTGCCCCCGGCAATGCGTATGCGCAAATCGTTCCATGGGGACGCAGGGTTAAGCAGAGGAATGTGCTCCACTTCGTCTGCTTGAACCGGTTTGCGCCAGTTCGCGTAAAGCACTTCCTTGATGACGCCGTCCTTATCTGCCTTTGTAAAACGGCAATAAGCAACCTCTTTGCGTAGGACGGTGACAACTTTGGTGCGCTGCTCATTTAGTAAAATGACAGTTATGCACCAGCCGAAGTGCTTGAAATCCTGACACACACCGAGAAAATAGGATGCGAGGTTATTATCCAAGCAGAAATCCTCTACCTCCTCTTTAACGGCAGCAGTACAAGCTTCGGTGTTGTACTGGAGGCCTGCGCCATAGCAGATTTCGGCGTTAAAGAGTTGGCAGGTGGAAAGGGTTTCGTCATCCTCAATTTTCTTGAGCACGTTATAGGGCATTTCGTCGTCCCCTCCCCAGGGGATATAGGACGTGTTCTTGTCAAGGACGCGCTCGGAAATATCGGTGTCATCCTTGAACACCTGCGAACTGTCGGAGTGAAAGATGGCGCGAGCCTGTAGCTCCGGGACGATGGCAATAGAATCAAAAGAAAAATCCATATCTTGCAGTTTTTATGCTGCAAAGATACGGACTTTTATACGTGCGCGAAAAGACGCGGCTAATCAAGAGTGTTTGGTTTGAGAAGGAAATCTTCCATGCTCACAATCTCAACCCCTTCGTCATCAATCCAACCGCGTTGGAAATCATTACCAAGGATAATAATCTTGCGGAAATGATCCGGGATATTCACCAGCGGACGTTGTTCTTTCTCCGTCTTTTCCCTGTCTTGAAGTACAAATGCAGATTGGATATACATTCTCTGAGGCGGATTATTCACCACAAAGTCCACCTCCAGATTCTTCCGTAATCGCTTGCCTTCAGGAGTCGTTTCCCAGACCTCTACCTGACCTACATCTACGCTATACCCGCGCATACACAACTCGTTATAGATAACGTTCTCCATGATATGCGTATCTTCCTGCTGGCGGAAGTTAATCAGCATATTGCGGATTCCCAAGTCTTCAAAATAGTACTTTGATGCAGAACCGATATATTTGCGTCCTTTGACATCGTACCGCTGCGCTTCGCTGATGATAAAAGCATCTTGCAAGTACTCTAAATAGTTCTCTATAGTTGCCGGTGCAATGGCCAGTTTCTCTCCCGACATAAAGGTGTTGACGATATTGTACGGGTTGGTACACGAACCAATGCAGGAAGCCAACACTTGAATCAATTTGCGCATTCCCTCCGGATTGCGTAGGTGATTACGCTCAATCACATCTTTCAGATAGGTTGTCTCAAACACGGATTGCAAATACTGTTTTTTCTCATCCTCCGTAGCCAAAAGTGCTACATGAGGCAGACCTCCATATCGGTAATAGTCATATAGCGCTTTCCTATAGTCGCCGCCAACACCCTCGAAGTACTCCGCGAAACTTAGCGGATGAACACGTATCTCCCATCCGCGACCGCGAAACTCGGTGACTACATCTTTGCTCAGGAACTTGCTGTTACTGCCCGATACGTACGTCTCAACATTTTGCTTGTGTGTCATGCTAAGCAACACACTCACAAAGTCATCGACCAACTGAACTTCATCCAATATAACATAGTTCTTCTTCCCGTCTTTGACAATATGGTTGTTGATATAATCCAACAATCTGTCCGGATTGAGAAGTTTCTTATTCTCCCGATCATCCAATGCCAAACCGATGATATGGTCCTCCTGTACTCCTTGCGAAAGAAGGTAGTTCCGAAAGATATTAAAAAGCAGATAAGACTTTCCGCATCGGCGAATGCCGGTGACAATCTTAATCATTCCGTTACCATCTGCACGAACCAGTTTTTGAAGGTACAATTTGCGTGAAAATTCCATATTTACGTTAAATTTTTGTGATTTGCAACTAAAATTTGACGCAAAAGTACTGCTTTTTTCTGATATATGCAAATTTTCTTTCAATTAAAATGCTGTTTTATTTCATTTTTTTGTGATTTTGCACATCATTTTTACATAAAATGACGTAAAAAGTTACAAAAACACCTCCATACCATTGATTTGGAAGATGCAGACATCACGCACCTTGCGAATTTGGTTTGAATTGAGCAGTTTGATGGTGCGTGTGCCCTCATAATAATCATAGTGGAGGGATATGCAGTTGTCATAGTGCAAAAGCTCTCCAGCGGTTTTTCCGGTGGAGCGCCAAACGACGAGGTCCACGGGGTCGGGACGCTGAAGCATGGCTTGAGCTGTGGAAATATGAATTGCGTTCATGCGTTGTCTATTTTCTCTTTGAATAGTTCAGACAGGGGTACAGAATGGTTTTGGATAAGATCTTCCATGTCGGAGAGGAAGGTTTGAAATACATCCGGATTGGTTGTAACAATGGCGGATTCCATACGGTTGCCTCGTGTCAAGTTCTGCGAGGTAATGATGGAAACAGTATCGCCCTTGACGGAGCGAATAAGTATGACCTTGGAATGATTGTCGGCAAGGTACGTATGCTCAATAACCTGCGTGAGGAAAGTCCAGAGACGGAGTGTTTTGTTTGTCGCCTTAAAATCGAGCACAAGTCGGATTGTTCCGACTTTGCCCGATTTCGATATAAAATACAGGCGACGAAGAAACTCCTCGGAAATAGAGAAAGAGGTTTGCCAAATAGACGATTTGCCGACTTGGTTGAGTACCCATTCAACCACATCGGCGACTTGGAGCGTGTTCGTGAGATAACATTGCAACGGTGCAGTTGCAAGGGGCTTCAAGTAATCGTCTATTGCAACACCTCTTTTCATACCTCATTACATTCGGTTGGAACTTTGGCAGCGGTGAGTTGCGAATGCAAGCATTCACTCACCTTGCACAAACTTTCACTCCTTACCGTAACTGTCGTAGGCTTTCCAGTTAGCGTGGTATCGCTTGTCGAGCTCAATGAGTTCTTTGAGGAAAGGATAACGCTCGCTGTCCGGGCATGTGGCGTTGGTAGTGGAAAGAACTACCAGCTTTGCATGTAGGGCGCGCATTTTCTGCAGCAGAGAAAGATTCTCGCTGTAGCGTGCCTGTATATCCTCGGGCAGCGTGTCGTGATCGGCGCGTTTTCCTTTCTTAAACTCTTCAGCAGCCGCTTCCTTCTGCTTTCTAGTGCGAGTGGGAGCGTCTAGGTGGTCGCGCTTAATAATCGCGTTCACTTGCTGCTGCATTTGCTCGACCTGCGTATGCGTTAGGTCCTGCAAGCGGAACTTGAGGTATTTGCGAAGTTGGTACTCAATATCTTCCGCGTGCCGGGAGAGATTGCCCATAATATTACGATAGAGGATTTGGTTACCGGACAACTGAAGCAGATACAGCGCACCTTGCTCCAAATTCCGCTTGTCAGCAGGGCTATTGAGCCAATCCTGCACCTTCATTGTGAAATTGTGATCCATAATTGAAAATTGTTGCCGCCATCCTGCGGAGACGGCATTACAAGTTATTGTTTATGCCGACAAAGAAAACAAGGTTCTTGCCGAGCGGTTCTAGCAAGCGATACATGGAAGATATGGTTGAGCCGGTGGTAACGAAATCATCAAAGATTATCAGATTGGGTTCGGTTGGGAGCGTACCCAAATCGAAATCTACGTTTACACGTTGGCGCGTGTGTGCAAGTGCTACATCCTCGTAATAAGGGATTGCGAGGTTGTGGCCAATTTGCTCTGCAATACGACAGGCGAAGTTCTTGGTAAGATGTCGCCTTTTAGGAGTTGCACATATCGCCCAGTTACCAGAGGAAAGGTAGTGACCAAGGACTTTGCGGATAACATCCGTCATCTTGGTTGCGAACTTCTCTACCATATCATCATCCGCTTTAATATCGGTAAGCAATCGCCCTTTGATTGACTTTTTCCAAAGGGTGATGACTGTCACACCGGCGTGCGGTGAGATAGCAATGCGTTCCTGCGAAAGGTCGCACCGTGCGGCGGTGTCCTCTCCCTTGTGCCAGCCTTTGCGTTGTGTTTCGGCAAAGATGTCTTTAGGGGGAGCAGAAACGGCAGAGGCAGCTCCCGTAGAGGAACTGCCCATGCCTACATCAGAAGGAGAAAAGAGCGACATTATTCACCCGGTGTTTGTGTCTGCTCGGAAGCAGGGTTAATCGTGTCCGTTTCGGTTATGATTTCGCCCTCATAGAACGGAGCCGGCACAACATCAGAAGCTTCAGCGTTGATGGTTGTGGAGGTTGTGCCAGTTGCACCTTGACCGAGATCTTGGGCAACGGTGGCTTTCGTGTTCCACTTGTCCGAACCGATAACGCGGAATTTGCCTCGCATGTCCTCTACCAAGAACACATTATCCGTGTTGTTGATATAGGCGGCTGCAGCAGAAGCCTCCGGACCGACGGCAGGGTGTACAGCCGTGAGTTTGTTGAGCTGCGTTTGGCTCGGCACTTCTCCCTGCGCTTCGGAAGTGACTTGGCACTTATCCGGCAGCACATCGATGTGCTTCCAAGAGGCGTCGGCAGCCAAAGTGAAATTGCCTTGATAAACGGCAGATGTCGGGCGACCGTTCTCATCGACCGGCAGCGTTGGCCACTTTACAATTTCGCTTTTTGCGAGGTAATAGATACGACGCTTGATGCCCGGCAGTTCGGGTGTTCCCTGACACCAGTTAAGGGAGCGTTGCAGATTATTACATGTCTTTGCCATATTGTGAAAAATTTAGATGTTACGAAATGGGCTTTGCCCAATGGCTACGCTCCGGCTATTACCTCGAAGTTTGACCAAAGGGCAAAGCGGAGAGGTTACTCTTGCCCCGTATCGGGGTTGTCCCCACCGTTGTTGTCGCCTCCAGCGTTCTCTCCGCCTGTGGTGCCTCCTGCATTGTCAGCAGGTGCAGCAGGTGTGGCAGGAGCGGCCGGGGTTGCGGTCTGCTCCGGCTCGGTGGCAAGTTCGATAGTTTTGAAACGGCGTTTGTCTATCGTTTCGAACTGTACACCGAAGAACATGGTTGCGATGAACGAGAGCATAAACGGATCATACTCCTTAACGAGGATAGAGGTTTCATCCGACATGTTGTCGTAGCCATAGAGCATGTTGCTCTTGGGCGAGATGTGGATGAAGTTCGAGCCGACTTTGTTGGCGAGCGGCACCATGACGAGGCGACCCTCCGAACCCTCTACTGCGTTCTGCTGATAACGGTTGTTATACGGCAGACCACCGTGAGTAAGTTGATAGGACTCGTTGTACATGTCCACAAGTTGCTGCGAGCAGTAGAGATTCAACTGCTGTGCGCGGAGGTGCGGATCAAGCGAGAAAAGGATGTCTTTGAGAACATCGCAAGCGTTGGCACGAGTGATTTTCTCGGTAAGCTTGAGATAGTTGCCTTTGGCAACAGAAATGTTCTCGGCCTCAATCTCTTTTCGGGTAATGGTGTCGAAGCCATCAAAGAGATCCAAAGTGGTTTCCCCATCAGGGTTGCGTACGCCTGCCCAGATAGCCTCATTGAGGTGGAAGGAAAGCGACTTTGCCATAAAAGCGAGGACGTGCTTTGCCGTTGGGGTTTGCATCTGTCCATCGCCTTTGGTAGGACCTTCGCCGAGCAATGTCTGAATTGCGCGGTTCGGCTCGAAGTCGGCGATTACAGAACCGAAGAAGGTTTCCAGCGTGCGGAAATCCAACTTGAGGTTGTTATTAGAGCGGCGTTTAGGGTTGTAAGGACCAAACTGTGCGTCAAAGTCCATCGTACCTACTCGCTCCTTATAACGGATACCCGGGCGACCTGTCATGTGCTTGAGGGTATCCATGCTTCCCAAAATCGGGAGCATGAGCAGTTCCTTGCGGTACTTGACCGCTGCTTCCTGATACTGCTCTAATGTAAAAACTAATTTACCAGCCATATTGTTACGAATTAAGGGGGTTAGCTATTAGGGCAGCATATCAAACAATGCCTGTGCATCGTTCATCACGCGCACCTGCTCCTCAATCTCGTTCGTAGGCGTGGGCGCGTTGCCGTTGTTCAACACTTGGGATGTTTTGTCCCCGGGCTTGGCGGCGAGAAGGGCTGCTTGCTCATCGACCTTGGCTTGGAGATCCTTGATGGACTGGTCGCGTTGAGCAATGACATTATCCTTCTCGGTGGCGGTGGCTTGCAATTTGTCGGCTTGATCTTTGAGGAAAGCCTCCAAGGTGGAGCATTGTGCTTCCGTAAGGGAACACTTGCCATCCGTGAATTGCAGCGCATCTACAGCGAGAGCGGCTGCAAGCAAAGGAAATAATTTGTTCATAGGTTCAATATTTTGGGGTTGTTTGTCTTGCGAACGGAACAAATTAGCGATGGCATTGAGGAACTTGGAGAATTGCGAATTACCCTCGACAGGCAGATTGGGGATAGGCATACCGACAGAAGCCATAGCAGAGGCTACGGCATCGGTGAGCACCGGGGCTTGGTCCTCATCGGCGTTGGTGATCTCATCCACGAAGCCCCAATCAAGAGCCTCTTTAGCAGAGAGCCAGCCGCCAACTTTCATAAGTGCCAGGAGTGCATCCGCATCTTTCTTGCACTTACGGGAATACATGCCTGCAACATTGGCATCCATCTTCTCCAAATCGGTTTTGAGTTGTTCGAGGGAAGCGATTTGGGATGCCAGTTGGTCGGCATTGAGCTGCGCCCATTGGAAAAATTCCGCAGAGCATTTGTGTGCAAGGTACATTGCACTTGCGTCCATGGTGATACGTTTCGCACCGAGGGAAGCGATTGTAGCTGCCGAGGCGTTCATGCCCACGAAATGGACGGTAACATCACCGTGGTTGCGGAAAGAAGAAGCAATGGAAAGAGCGGTGGCGAGAGAGCCACCGAGAGAATCAATAAGCACATTAACCGGTTTGCCTGCGTTCTTGTTCAGAACGTAATCAACATAGTTCTTGTCGAAATCGTAGCCTCCTACGAAACCTTTGAGGTGGAGATGGTAATTTTGCATCGCTAAATTGAATTAACGACGCAAAGGTACTGCGTTTACGCGCTACGCGAAAAGACGGTAAATCAGGCGATAGAACACGCCACAAGTGCTTTTATAGACTGGTATTTTACTTCGTAGGAGATAGCATTGGGTTCGGCATCCGGCAAACCGAAACCTCTACTGACACCGATTTGGGGGAATGGTGCTTCCTTTGCACCGAGGATATAGGTTCGGTTCATAACATCGGTAATGACGAATGCGACCGGGTGGTCCTCCGGCAACTCGACTTGTGACTGAAATGTCAAAGTAGCTGTTTCGGCAGTACCGTTGTTTTCGTTGGTGTTCTCCACTATGCAGGTACACTCACCCGTGAATGGGAGCGGAGTGAGTTTAGCGAAAATCATTATGGGCATTTTCGCTACAGCCTGCATAGCTATGTTATTGTTCAAGTTGTCGGAAAAAACATAAGCGAGCGACTTGATACCGGGGAGAGCAAATTGGTTATTCATAACTTCTCTACACTTTGGAACAGTTCTGCCACACCTCTACACGTAGGAGTGCTTTGGATTTTTGCGGCTCGAATCCGAACGTTTTTTGCGCGAATTTATCTTGTATGTAATGTCGCGTTTGCGTTGATAGCGTTTCGCGATGGCGTTCCAGTTCGGTTCGTCACAGGATATGCCGTGCTTCTCCATGAAAGCCCATATAGCATGATCCTGCCGATTGAGGCGCACCCGGAAGGTGTGCAACTCCTGCCACAAGCAAATATCAAAGGACTCCAGTATAGCGTTCTGCAGTTCCAGTTTGGCGTGAGGACCGATATAGTTGAAAACGCGTGGATCTCGATCCGAGTAATAGGGAATAGCCAAAGCCAAGGTAGCGTCAGCAGGAATTGGCTCCGGAACATCAGAAGGCTGTTTCTGTAGCACACGGTGCAAAACCTGCGATTCATACGAACCGCGAACTGGCTCCACCGGAGTAAGAGCAGGGATTGGCTGATTGGGGCAGATATCATCCTCTCGATGATGTACTTTTCTGCACGTGTGCGCATACCATTGTGCGAGGTATGGCGGCAGGGATAAATATACACAAATAGCACTCATAGCGTAAGTTTTTACGTTTTGAGTGCAAAGATAGCGGAAATAAACCGAATATCAAAAGAAAGCCCTTCCAAAGAACGGAAAGTATCTACACTTTACAAACTTTGGAAAGGCATGAGGGATTACTCGTACAAGTGGAGCGTGTCGAGTGCATCCTGTTTGAAGCGTTCCGCCAACCATTGGGGTTTGAGGACTTTGAGACTTGGGCCCTGTGTGCGCAGTTCCTGTATGAAATCGAAAGTGGGCGCAATATGGTAGGCGAAAACAGAACGCTCCTGCGTCTGTTCGACTTCCTTTTGCGAGTGGTGCAGCGGCAATGTACGAATGTAGTTGGCAGTATGGGCATCCACCTCAATTTCGACATCTTCAGGAACAACATCGGTATTGCGCACCGTACCAAAGTAGTTGTTAAAGTACTCAAGCCCATCAAAATCCGAAGGGTACGCAAAAGTTTCATCTAAGATAGCGAGTTCGTGAATACGATCGAGCGAATAGATGCGAGGCGCGTCGTAGTCCTCACTTTTGCCGACCATATACCAGCGCAGGCGGAACACTTTCAAGCAATAGGGATTGATCCGGAAAGTATGTGCGGACTCCTTGACAAAGCTCTTGTAGGTCATCTGAAGCACATTGTTGTTGCGCATAGCCTGTATGATAATGGTAAGGTATCGGTGTCCGGACGGTATATCTTCAAAGAGCAGGCGCGATTTGATAGCTTGGCTCTCCATGAGCATTGCTTGGACGGCAAACGCATTGAGTGCCCATTTCTGAATCAAGTTGGACTTTATATCATCGGCGTTGGCAATGTAGTAGTAAATATACGGAGTACGTGACATCTCAATGAAGATGCCGAAGATCTGCGCGATAGCGTCACGATGCCGCAAGACTTGCTTGCGAGCGTACTCCGGTTCGTGGTACTCATTGCAGGGAGATTTTTCCCATAACTCGTTAAGTCGGGCAGGAGTGATTTTTCCTTCCGAATATACTGTGTTAATCAGCCATACATAGCGGCGGAACAGACTTGCGCTTGCCATAGTGTTTCAAAATTTTGCGCAAAGATACAAAAAAAATCGGGACATTTCAAGTCCCAATCAAGAAAAAAATGCAAAAAAAGTGTATTTTGTAACGCATAAGGGGGAAAGCGAGCGGTCTGGGTATCAGCTGCGAGCGTCCCGATATGGGAAGGGCAGCATTGCGCTGCCCCTCTCTCATGCTCGGAAGATGTGCCCATCGACCTCGGTATAATCTCCGCCCGTATCGAGCGAACGCCAAACGGCTGAATAATCAATGCAGCATTGGAGCCATTGAGGAAGATTTTTGAAGTAGCCGCACTCCTCGCAAAGGTACTCGGCGAAATCTTCGGGGCTATCGTATTTGCCCTCGTAGCGTTCCTCAAAATCTTCAAGCGTGCCCTCATCCCAATAGCTCAGATAAGCCTCGTAAGCCTCGCGGCGTTCCTCGCTCAGTTCGGCATATTCTTTGATTTTGTCGAACGTGCTTTCGCCCATGCAGCCTTCACAATACCATTGTTCGGGGAAGTGCTCGTAATCTTGGAACATGAGTTCCGGCTCTATCTCATCCGCATGCAAGCGGTTGCAAAACTCCATGAAATCGTGGTAGGTTTCAAAGGTTGATAAATCAATCCACATGCCGTACAAACTGCCGTTGTTGTACTTGGCATACGTGCCACAATAGACGGCTGGGTTGCTGTTCTCGTAGTGTGCTGCGTGTTCGCGAATTTCGTTCTTTGTCAGCGGTTCTCTGTAGTTCATAATTTTAGGGATTTTGTGCCCTTTGGGGGATTGCTCCCCCTTGGGGCGGTTAAACATTATGCGTTTGCGTTCTCGAAATGTACTTGCTCGCGTGAAAATTTGAATGCTACGGGGCAATAAGTGAAGCCTTTTTTGCTCTCTACCGGTGCGCCCCAAAATAAGTAGGCGTGCTGACCTTTGCGGACGTTTGCCCCTCTTGCTTTCCACCCCTCAAAGGTATCAAGTTCCTGTTCTTGGAGGTTGTAACTCTCGCGGAGTAACTGATTAAGGGTGAAATCGGTTCTTCCTGCCTGCTTTGCAAGTTCTGCCAAACTATTGCAAAGGGTTTTCAGACCTGCGCGCAAAGTTGCTGCTTTGCTTGCGTTCTCTACTACTGCCGCTTGTGCGGTGGTGTTCTCGACTTGGTTTTTCTTTGTACGTGCCATAGTTGTAAAAATTTGATTGTTATACATTAGTTATTGATTAGTGCCATGTTTGGCTTGTGTACTCAAAATCTTCGTATTCCTCGTAAATATCGCCCCAACTCGGTTCTTCATTTGCGGTAATGCTGGAGCGGTGAGCAACCTTTACTAAACCTTGATTGTTAGCGGAGAGGTTATCGAAACCGAGACCAAAAGAAATAGTTAGCTGTGCCATGATTGTATGAATTTTAGAGTTTAACATTTGCGTATAAAGCAGTTAGCGTTTGATATAACCTTTACGGTGCTTTACAAGTGTTCCGTGGGAGTGTTTGCAAGGTTTTCGGGAAAAAATACTCGTTTTTATAGTAGCTTGTGGAGAGAAAAAAGGAAGATTTTTTTAGACGGCGAAACGCCATCGACGAAACTGTGCGTGACCTTTCAAATCAACGTAGCGGTAACTAACTTTGCACCGGAAAGGATGTATCAGATAAACGCGGACTCGCTGCGTACGGTAACAAATGCTGAACGCGCCCGGAAATTGTACTGTCAGGAGCAGAGCAACCAAATTTCTGTCTCGGGTTCGATGAAAAAAACTCTCCGCAGACAAGCAAGAAGAAAAAGAAAAAAAGGGTATGGGTAAAAAGCACTCTCTCCCTGCAGGCGTGGGTGGCAGTTTCCCGTAATGCGAGGCGACTTGCGCCGGTACTTGGTAGGCAGCATATAGCGATCAGAACTGAATACTTGGAAGTCTGTCGCCATTTGCTGCCGGGTTGCGCTTAGTGGTCGCCCACCAAGCAGCGACACCAACTACTGGCGCGAAGCCTGCACTACAGGAAACGGTGTGCGAGGAGTGAGACCGGAACAGCAAAGCGGAGGGAGTGGAAGAGGCGCAGCGGTCAGAACTGAACACTTGGAAGTCTGCCGCGAGCCTTAACGACCAGAGCCTTGCCGTGTAGATTGATTGACGAGCTGCGAGGGTGACTGCAGGGGAAGAGTGCTTTGGTGCGTCGGGGAGCCGGACGCTCGCAGGGTGTAGAAACAGCCGGTACAGCAAAGGGCTGTAGTCACCCACCGGAGGTAGATGCAGCCACCGGCAGGTAGAGTGAAGTGCGCAGCTGCTTGGTCAGGGCGCACAAACGACGAAGAAAAATGGCAGACCGTAGGTAGATGTCCAAGGAGTTGATCCGGGAGAAAAAGCGAGCCGTCTGGGGAACAGCGGCGAGCGAAAACGTCTGGCAGAGGGGGGTAACCCTCCACCGGAATTAGACCTTGCCACACGGGGTTGGACTTGTTGCGCATGTAGTTTTGCTGCCAAAGGACATCTAAATCTTCCTTATCTTGAAAATCAATGTTCAGTTGCATAGCGGTATTACTTTAGAGGTTCGGGGTTGCGCGTGCTTTTGCCTTGTGCGCGTTTTGCAAGTTCAGAAAACGCAAGGCAATTCAAGCCGTAAATTTTCCAATACTGCTCGTTATCTTTTGCAAGTTCTAACGAGGTGTGATTAGTTACAAACTCCATGTGTGACATGATTGTTTGACAAGACGAGAGAATTGACTCAAGCTGCTCTTCTGTGCAGCGGACGAGGATTTGAGAAATAGGTATCATACTTGTAAAAATTAAAAATTGTATTTATAATCTTCGGCTCTCATAGCCATTACTAAATCAAGTTCTTTTTGGCGTTTCTGCTCTGCTTTGAGTTCGCGCTCCAACTGCGCATATAACCAAGCACCGCGCCCAAACATTAAATCGTACTCTATATCTTGTGACGCTTTGAAATCGGCTGCGCTGCAATCATAGCTAACAACTTTTTTCTTTTCGCTCTTGGGGCTTTCTTTAACCACCGGAGCGGCTTCTGTTGGTTCGCTCCATAGCAGAGGAAGTTCGGGAAGGGATTGCTGATGTGAAATGTGCTTGTACATAATTGATGAATTTTATTTACGGTGCTTTACAAGTGTTCCGAGAAGTGTTTGCAAGGTTTTCGTAAAAAAATACTACCATAGGGGCGAGGAGTGACCGAAGGGAGGTCTTGCCCCGGATAATGGTGGAGATTTTTTTAGCGACAATCGGAGCGGCGAAACTCTGCGCGACCTTTCAAACCAACGGAGCGGTAACTAACTTTGCACAGGAAATAGAGTTCATCGGACAAGCACTTATCAGCGAGCCAAGAACTTCACTATGGGAGCGATCCAAAGCAGAGGTGGGAAAGCCCAAAAGCCAGCACATGCAGCCAAAGGCAAATGTAGAGGCAGGAATAAGAACGGTAGTGCCTGCCGTTTCCGCGCCGCGAGCTCCTTACTGCCAGGAGTGAAACGGATGGTGCTTTTCCGCGTTAGGGATTGGAAGGGCATACTTGGTACGAAGTGCGGCCACCCCTGCAAAGCCCGGCGGTGCAGTCTCCGAGAAAATCACGGCTACCAAAGCAGTCTCCAAGAATTTTACGGCTGGTGCAAGCAGGTAGTCTCCGAGCGATTACGCTGTGAAGGTCGGGCAATGTAGCGCAGCGGCTTTCGGTACGAAAGTCATTGGCTGACCTGAAGCAGTCGCACAGTAAATAGCGGCTACCTGCCTGCGACAGTCTCCGAGGAAAATACGGCTGCCTTGGTAGTCCTTGGGGGATTTGCGGCTGCACCGAAACGCCCAAAAGAAATGAGAACTGCAAAAATGCGTCACCTCGGAAACTTTTTGCGTCAGCCCCAATAAATAAAGGGAACTCGTCATGTTACAGAAGGTTACAACAGGTTTCTAAAAGTTTCTTTAGGTAACAAAAAGTAACTAATAAAGAAACCTAATTATATCCGATAAATAAAGGGCAAACGGCGAAAGGTGACAAAGTTACCGCGTTTTTGTTCGCTGTTTTTCCGTGCGAATGGGTACGAAATAAAAAACGTGCCTACTCGTCGCGAGCAAGCACGTCCACAGAAGAAAAAAAACTAGGCTCTCACACCTAGAGAAGTGTGGGTTCTGGCGGTAACTGTGGCGCAGGTGGCGGAGCGGTTTCCGCTCTCTGCGTAATAAGCCGGTGCATATAGGCATATTCTTTCTCATTGAGGAAGGATTTAGCCTTAAAGACAAAGGCTTTGGCTTTATCCTTGAAATAATAGATAAGCGTTTTGCCATCGGTAGTTTCAAAGTAATAAGGGACTTTGACATAACGGGTTTTATTGATGCCGTCGGTATCAATAGCGTCGGGAACATTAAGGTTCAAGCGCAGATAGGAGCGAATGGTATCAGAAGGCATACGTTGTATCTCCGGCACCATCTGCTTAAGCACATTGATAGAAATGATATACTCCTCTCTAGGGAAATCGAGGAAGAGCGTTTTAACGGCCTCCTTAATTTCCTTGACCGGCACAGGTTGCTGCGCGGCTTTCAGATCGAGCAAAGCTTGTGTCTCAATCATTTCTTCCGTGAACCACATACGGCTTTTCGACTCTTTCACGTGCATCTGACGCGAGATAAGAAAGGAGAGAAAGCCGGGTATCTCATCACAAATAAGAGGGAGAATTTCAGGGACTACCTCTGCTTCCGGAATCGGCGAAATCTTACGCACCCAAAAACGGATCTCATCCTCTTGGGTATAGATGAAGCGAGTTTCATTATTGGAGCAGAGAACGTATTTCGTGAAATTCTCAATCTCCTCATGGTCTTTGCCCTTGCGCTGCATAGGCAAACGCTTGGCGGTGGACATCATCTTCAGGCGTTCCGTAACCTTGGTATTGTCCTCCAGCGATGTTTCATCGACTCCGACAATCAGTTTGCCGCTGACAAGGGCGTTAAATTCAGAGGTGATTTCGCTATTGCCCACGATAATTGCATTGTTGCCGTACATTTCCCGGAGCAGATCCAGAAACGAGGTTTTACCAGTACCGCGTTCGTTGCTGACGAGGCAAAGGATTGGCAGGATTTGCATGGGCTTCAGATAAAGCAGCTGCATATAATCGTAGCCGAGTTCGACCTGCTCCCCAAAGATATGCTCCATAAGGGCCTTGATATGGGGAAATGGTCCGGCTTGCGCCTCGTAGTTAAGTGGGCTATAGAGGTTAAAACAATCGGAAACTACTGCCTTATAATCAACGTGCGAAGGGTAGTTGATAAAAGCCTTATATTTATGTATGTTTGCGATTTGGTCACGCCCGAAATCATCTATAATCGTTTGCTTGCGGCGAGGGACTAACTTGGTTTCAAGTTGGCCGGTGCGGATATTGGGCTTCTGAATCATCTCGAAATAATCATCACCGACGCGAACGAAATCCTTAATGGCAAGCGGCATAGCGCGCTGCACTTTCTCTTCTGACTTGTCATAGAGATAGACCATACGCTCGTAGATAAATTCGGACTCTCCGATTATATCTGCCCAATGCTTATAGAAGCTGTCTATCGAATCAAGGAAGAAGTGTTTTTTGAGACGCTTAAACTGATCACGCACGTTCATCCGGAAGAAATACCGACCGTTGATGTCATCCTCTGTGAGGTCCTTGAGTATTTCTGCAGCCTTACCCTTATAGGCAGGAGTGAGAAGGAGATCATCGAGACCTTTGGGGTGGTCGATAAGGGTATCTGATTTTACGTGCGCAAACTCAATCTGAACTGCCGAGAAATCGATTAGCAAATCTCGCGTGTTCATAATAGCATTATAGAAAATGCGAGGACGCCGGGAAAGATCTCGTTTCTTGGCGAAATCTTTCATGGAGATATTGAGGCAGTCGCCATCGTAGAGAAGGACCACCTTTCTCACATGGCAGGTATTGATGAGCAGTTTAATGTCGTTGTGCAGTTCGTGTGTGCTGCTGTCGGCATAATGGGTTATAGAGCCGAGACCGACCACACAAAAGCCGTGCAAACTGGCGCACATGGACTTGAAATAGCCCTCCGTGAGGATTAGGGTATCAATGTCCTCTTTCTTCCGGAACTTTTCAAGGAGATTGGGCGGAAAGAACGGATAAATGCCTTGCCCCTTGGGAAAGCGGTACTTGGGCGCATCCTCATCCTTGATATTCTGCGGTGCAATACGCGTAACAAAGTAGTCTTTGAGACGCGTGATGTCGCTATGGTCGAATGTCTTGCCCATGTTGGGGTCGGGGTAGCTGACAATCCAACCGTTGAGCGTATAAACTCGAATACGGATGTTGCCTTCCTCATCTTCTGAAAAGATGTCGAAAGTACCGCTGCCGTCGCGAAAATCCGCTCCTGTTTCATAGCGCAGTTTAATGCGGTTCTGTTTAGGAGTTAGCCCAATCTCATCGAATATACGGCGTTGGAAATAGGAACGGCCATCTGACGGCTGTTCCTGTGTCGGCTCGTCCTTGGGCGCGTCCGACTGTTCCAGCTCCGGAGACTGTTCCGAAGAAAGCTGCGGGGCGGTAGGCTCTATGATATCACCTTGATTTTGTACCATAGAACTGTTTTATTCTGTCGCAGATATTAACCATTTCTGCGGCAGCGATGGCTTCAAAAGCAAAGAAATCAAGGTTTGTAGATATGCCCTTGAAAGCCACCTCGAAAATGTAGCAGTTGGTGAAGATTTGAGAATCAACTAAAAACAGCTGCTTTTGGAAATAGGATATTGGTGCCAGGTTCTCCGTCTCATCCATCACGTCCATTATCTCCTTCGGTGAAAGCTGACCATCGAAACGGTCATACACTATAAAACACCGAACTGGGCTGTTGAGATCAGAGAATATAGAGAAGTGGCGGTCAGCACAAATTAGCTTGCTCATAGGGGTACATTTTTTTGTATTTCTCATAAATTGACTGAACGAGCGGAACTTCCGCCTTGGTCCATCCGGTGCCGTTCTTCATGCGAGTGTAGAACGTGGACTTTCCCCATCCGGTGGCGTTCATCACCTCAAAGATAAACTCCTCTTTGATTTCCCGGTCGAGAGAGCGGTAATAGTCCCAATAGACCTTTCCGGCATCAACACAATTCGAGCTTTTTCTGGTAGTTGTAACCTTTTGCATACTCATAAACTTTGGGATAATTATACTTAAATGCTATGCCATTTATGACCTCTCTTCGCTTCAACGAAGGGGTTGCGCCACCATTAGACCATAAATAGTAGCATGATTTGGAAACTTTGCAGAACTTCAAAATCGCACTTTTTACTGCCGATTTGTCGTCTTTTGATACGATTTGAATGAAATTCTTAAATCTTTCGTCATTTTTTTTCATTTTTTTTTGGTTATTTTGGAAAAAATGTGTACCTTTGCGGCGGTTTTCGATTGCAAAGATAATACATTTTGAATTATTATGCAACTTTTTGCACGAAAAAATTAGAAAAAATATCATTTTTCCACCGAAAATGCCATATAAACTCAAAATATTCGCAAATGAACGAGCAAATTACAGATAGAGTGAATGACTATCTTCGCATCAAAAACATCAAAAAAGTGGAGGTAGCGAAGCAAATTGGTTGGGGGCAAGCCAAACTAATTTCGCAGTTGAATGGGACGAGGGGAATATCAGTAGAGTTGCTATGTGCGCTTTTTGAGCAGTACCCGGATATGAATAAGGAATACATCTTCTCCGGCAAGGGTAATCCGATTATGGATGCAGAGGCGGATCTTTTGCCGTCTGACGCACTCCAGCAGGTGGAGGAGATGAAGATTAGGCTGCGTGAAAAAGATGCCCAAATAAAGGTTCTGAAGAGCCTTATCAAAAAATAATAATGAACGTGCGAGCGCGCACGAGGTTCTGCATAGTTGGAAAATTATTGGAAAATGGTTGGAAAAACTATATATCATTTTTTTGGAAAAAAGTTGCCCAAAAATTTGCATATATCAATAATTTTTAGTACCTTTGCATAGTTTTTCCAAGAGAGGAAAAACGTGTAAAAATCGGGTAAAGCCCGAGTGAACGAAAACAAATTTTTTGAAATATTAACCCGCTGAACAGGCGTGGAAATTGTACCCAAAAGGCGTTTGAAAGTACCGGGGGTTCGAATCCCTCACTCTCCGCTTAAAACCTTTATTTACAAGGCGCGAGCAAGACAACTTTCAGTAAAATAGGACTATTCCAAAGGAGAGTTGTCTGAGTGGTCGAAAGAGCCGCACTCGAAATGCGGTATACGTATTACACGTATCGGGGGTTCGAATCCCTCACTCTCCGCAAAGCGAAGAGCTCGGGAAACCGGGTGATTGGCAGAAACGATAAACGGAAGTCCATTGGGCTTCCGTTTTATTATTGGGCGATAGGTCTGACATTGAGAGCTCGCTCTTATATGGCGGACATAGCGGACAATAATAGCAGACACATCGTGTCGTTTAGTTTCTGCTAATCACTCGGTTTCCCATGCTCTCGCTTTGCCCAGGATACCGCCGGCAGGCTTTAGGGTTTTCGAGGTGGGATTGCCGTAGGCAATGTCGGTGCCCTCGAATCCCTTAGAGGGCCTTCTATCCCCCCCGATCGGAAGTTCTTAGCTCGGGCTAAACCTTCGCGCGATTATTTTATGCTCCGGACACCACCATAGGCAGTATGTTTTTCAAGAGAGAGATTGACTTTGAAGCCTATCTATTCTGTTGAAAATGTAATCGGCACGCTGTACTTGACTCGCACCACTTTTCCTTTTAAGACTCCCGGTTTCCATTTTGGCATAGACTTTATCAATTGGATACCTTCCCTATCCAACCACTTATTGCCTGCTGATTTAGCAATTTCAACATTTGAGATACTGCCATCTTGTTCCACAACAAATGTAATTATTACACGTCCTTGGGCGCCATTAGCCTTATTGGGATAGCGAATGTTGTTGGCAAGGTAATCAAATAATGCTTGTTGACCGCCAGGAAATTCGGGCATTTGATTTACAATAGCATGAATGGTCGTATCCGTACTGATAACCAAAGAATCATTCGTCGGGACTTGGGTTACAATCTTAAAAGTCACAGGTACAGTATATTTCACTCGTACTATTTTTCCCGCAGACCTTCCTGGAATCCATTTGGGCATTGAAGCAATAACATAGACAGCTTCTTCATCCAATTCTTTATTTCCAGAAGATTTAATAACCTTAATAGCAGAAAGGTCACCATTGGAATTGACTACAAATTGGCAAATTGTCCGCCCTTGAATACCATTTATGCGAGCAGATTCCGGATATACCACATTGTGTGCTATATATTGAAACATCGCCTTTTGCCCTCCCGGGAATTCAGGCAATTGTTCTGAAGATAAATATATGGTGTCATTCTCTGCCTCGGGAGACTCTATTTCATCTTCCGAGTAGTATTCTATCTTACGGCTCGTAATGGTAGTAAACCATCCCATAGGAGTATTCGTATTTGTCATTCCCTTTAGGTGAAGCCAATTACCATGTTTGTCGTAATTTGATAAAAACATGCGCATATTACTATCTTCAACCTTCACTAATTGGTCTTTTTTATTTACAGTATATTTTCTCTCAAAGGATTTGCCATCCTTTTCATTTACACAATACATCACGTAATTTCCATCAGGGGAATAATGAACATTATATAGGTTTTTACTTCTCCAATCCTTATATGAATCAATACGCCCTATAGAATCGTATTCATATGTGTATCTCAGAACTAATGAATCATTCTTGCGGTTCATATTTTCATATGTTTTGACAACTCGTTCGAGCGAATCGTACACAATAGAATCTTTTGCAAAGAATTTACCATTCATGTAGCATATATCAGAGATTTTATGCCCCGCAGAATCAAAAGTAATATTACGGTAATGCCCCTCAACTATTCCTTTCGCATCGAAATTATATTCTTTGCATTTATTATTGGCATATCTGCAAAAATAGCCATCCGCTAATTCTTCTCCGTGAAAATGTTCTCTTCTTACAATACGCCCTTTAGTATCATAATGAGTAAAAATAACTACCCTGTTAAGAACAGGCCCTCCGTATGTACTTATTTGTGCTCCCGGGCTTGCTGATTCTAATATTATCATAACCTGCTTAACGGGGCCTTTTACGTCCTCGTTATTAACTTCAATCTGTGCAAATGCGCGTGTTGCCCAAGCAAAAACAAAAGCAATGATGATAAATATTTTTTTCATATACATATAATTTAATTATTCGTTAAAATGAGCGTTCCTTATTTCAACCCGAGGCTGTAGGAAACGCCTATTGCAGAAATAAGTCACGCCCACGTTAACACGCGAGCGTTCGCCGACTTATTCAACTGCAAAAACCAAAACTTCCTACATTCCGGGTTGCTGAATAATTGCAAACGCTTTTAATCAAATATGGTCGCGCACGCTTGCGCGATTTCCGGTTTTACGTCATGGAGAGGGACGATTTATATTAGGCAGCCTTTAACAAATCAAGCACAGAATAGGTGCGACTCATGTGCTCGAAGGTAAAGTACTGGTCATCCAGAATCATCCATTCATTCCGTCTCTTAACAGATAAATGTTGGATGTCTGGGAACATAGACACCGGAACAATGATCTCACGTCCGTCTGTCAGTTTTGCTGAAAACTTACCACGCTGAATTGTGAAATCTAATGATTTAATACCTAATGTTACATTTGGAATCTTGCACATAATTGTTCCTCCTTATTTTTCAATATTTTTAGGCTGCGGTTTCTCTCCACGGAAAGTCTTTGAAAAAAGCTAACTGTCCCATATGCTTTGCAACTTTCTTATCCCTAAAGGGAACGATTAACTGCGTTTTTCGGCTGCAAAGTTACAACAAAAAAATGACATACGCAAGAACGCATGTCATTTTTTTATTAAAAGCATACTTTTTATCTTACTTCTGCGCCTTGGGCGTTGAAGGTTCTGGGACCTTGTTTGATGAGGATGATGCCGTTGCGGAGGAGTTTCTTGGAAGCAGGCGCGGAGCCGGGTGTTTCCAAGGCTTCCGTATTCGGGAGCGTCTCAAAAGTGCCGGTTTCCTCATCAATAACATCCGTGCCGTTCAGGCTTTGGCGGACGAAATAATAAGCGGTATTCGCTGAAAGCCCGGTAATAGTGAAAGAGTAGTACTCTGCAAAATGCGTCGGTTCTTCTTCGTCTCCGTCAGACTCTTCATACAAAGCAGGCATGTGCGCAGGGGCTGAGTTAGCCGCCAAGTCGATAGCGGTCAGATGTCCGTCGGCGTCAAAGGTAAGCGTCATAAAGCGTTGCGTGTGTGCTTCGTCCGTATAAAGCGTCCAGACGTAGCCCGTAGCAGAGAAATTCTGCACCCATGAGACTTGGACATTATCAATGCCGGAGACAACAGGAGGTTCGATAGGTAAGATAAATGACAACTGACTCCACCCAGTTGCTTGTCTGTATGCATTTATACTTTTTGCAGGCACATGGAGATATGTTCTTTCGCGCGGAAGTTCACTTATAAACGGATTTTGATCTGTCCAATTATAAATGGCAGGCGGAGTAACAGCTCTTGAGTATATATGAATGTCGAATTTGTTTCTTGCAAAAATCAAAGGGGTTACAATAAAATTTGTTCCTACAGACTTTACACCACTACCGATGGTAAGATGTGCTAATTGTCTGCATGCCAAAGCCCAGTCACCAATCCGTTCCACACTATCCTTAATCACTAAATGTGTAAGAGTATTCACATCTTCCAGAGCTTCTTCTCCTAATTCTTTCAGCGTTAGCGGCAACTCAAGGTATTTAATATTTTTTGCTAAAGCCATAGAACCATGACCTAACATTATGATTCCTTCCTCTATCACAACAGAATCCTTTGGATTTCCGACAGGATAGGCAAGCAATACAGTTTTGTCTTTCGAATATAAGATCCCGTCTTCCGTGATGTATTTAGGATTATTGTCCGCCATTATAATAGAGTGAAAACTACTCCCGTAAAAAGCACCTCCTTCTGCGAAGTATTCTCCATTGTTTTTATTATAAAAGGTAATCGAATCAATAGTAGCAGGCAATACCAAGACGTGGATGTTCTTATTGATTTCTCTGAAGCACTTCCCCCCCAAACCTGTTACAGTATATTGTTGGCCCTCATAGGTTATAGATTCAGGGATACGCATGGTATCACATAGAAAATCTGCATAATTCGCCGCAAATTGAATATCGGTATATGTCACAGACACAGTTGTCCCGTCAGTATTGATATTATAGGCAATCTCACAGCCATCTTCGTTTGCTACTTTGAAATCGTACGCCTGCACGCAGAGGGTGCATGAGAGAATGAGGGAAAGAAAAAGAGATTTTTTCATTGTAGATAAGTTTTTTATTTCGGGTGCAAAGTTACAGTTTTTTTCTGATATATGCAAGAAGGGATGCATTTTTTTGCGGGAGAGAGGTTAATTTTTCCGCTTGTTGTTCGGTTACGTGCCTCGAATAACCCCCTAATCACCCCTTAATAACCCCCTAATCACCCCCTTATCACCCCCTTTTG
>ERZ842401.2006-NODE-2006-length-27840-cov-9.127335_pt1 | contig 27840 bp, 27 predicted proteins | sample MGYA00521270_ERZ842401 | MGnify/ENA primary metagenome ERZ842401 (study PRJEB31892, sample SAMEA3878208) | bioreactor metagenome | biome: Moose rumen | place: Sweden | collected 2011-10 | study: EMG produced TPA metagenomics assembly of the PRJEB12797 data set... | reverse complement strand
ACTCCCCAGTGCAAGCCGTTGTCTGTCCGCGGACTGGTTCAAAATAACCTCCGTTTTCAACAGACTTTTTCTCGCCAAGGCAAAGCTGAAGCAAGCTTCGCTCTGCTCTTCTGGCTTAACGAAAAAGTTCGCAGTTAGGAAAACATTTAGCGGACAGCAATAGTTAGCATTATTGAATCTGTACACAACGGTAATGCAACGAAGCGTTCGTGTGGGTGTATTATATCCCATAGCTGGTATGTAGGTAGGAGTCCTAACGATAGCAAAACGTCAATTTGTTGGATATTAGCGTACAAAAAGCACACATTTCACACTAAATCACGCGAAAAAGCGCAATAAAATGTGCGTCATCGCGTTTTTTTTATACTTTTGCACACTAATTTTGGCATAACTATGCGGCAACTGAAAATCAACAAAAGCATCACGAACCGCCAGAGTGCGGCTCTTGACAAGTATCTCGTAGAAATCGGGCGCGAAGAACTCATCTCCACCGATGATGAGGTGGAATTGGCGCAACGCATCCACCACGGCGACCGTGAAGCCTTGGAACGCCTTGTGAAAGCTAACCTGCGCTTCGTGGTCAGTGTGGCAAAACAATACCAGAACCAAGGTCTGGCCCTCAACGACCTTATTGACGAGGGCAACCTCGGGCTGATAAAAGCCGCACAGAAGTTCGATGAGACGCGCGGCTTCAAGTTTATCAGTTATGCCGTATGGTGGATTCGCCAGAGCATACTACAAGCCATCAGCGAGCAGAGCCGTATCGTGCGTATGCCGCTGAACCAAGTAGGTTTCCAGAGCAAACTCACCAAAGCCATCGTAAACTTTGAGCAAGAACACGAGCGTCGTCCCAGTCCACAAGAACTCAGCGAGATACTCGGCACCGACGTGCAGAAAGTGCAAGACGCACTCGGCACTAACGGAAAGAAAGTAAGCGTGGATGCCCCGTTCCAAGACGATGAGAGCAACTCGCTCATAGATATTATGACCGATGAGAATGCGCCCGCCACCGACAACAAGATGGACAAGGAGTCGCTACTCAATGATCTCCAAGCAGCCCTGGCCACGCTCTCCGAGCGCGAGCGTTCCGTGCTGAAAATGCTCTTCGGCATAGGACGCCACGAGATGACAGCCGAAGAAGTGGCCGGACAGATGGGACTCACCCGCGAGCGTGTCCGTCAGATAAAGGAACGCGCACTAAGACGCCTGCGCGAGGCCGAAAACATTGAAATCCTAACAAAGTACTTAGGTTAAACTTACGGAATAGTGAAAAGTTGAGTTTCACTCGTCTGTTTGGCTTTGCGTCCTGCTTGCCCATTCAGCTAAAATGAAACTCAACTTTTCGCTTTTTTCTTTTCACTATTCTCCACAAAAGAACAAAACTTAACTTCTCACAACAATATGCTTCTATCCATGACAGGCTTTGGCAAAGCCTCCGCTATATATGGCAGTAAGAAGATACACGTAGAACTGCGTGCGCTCAACAGCAAGAACCTTGACCTCTCCCTACGCATCAGTTCGCTCTACCACGAGCGCGAGATGGATATCCGCCGCTTGCTCGCACCGCTCCTGGTGCGTGGGAAAGTAGATGGTGCCATTTGGGTAGAAGAAGAGCAAGGCAGCAGTGCCGCAAAGATCAACGCCGATGTTGTAGCCGCCTACGCCGCGCAAATTAACACCATCAGCCAACTTACCGCCCTGCCCCACCCCGCAGATCCTTGGAGCATCATAGCCCATCTGCCCGAGGTGGTAAGCACCAAAGGCGAGAATGAACTCACCGACGAGGAGTGGCAAGCCGTGTGCGAAGTCACCAAAGAAGCAGCCGACGCACTTATCGCCTTTCGTGTACAAGAGGGAGAAGCTCTCAAACGAAAATTTGAAGAAAAACTCTCAAACATCTCTCGTCTGATGGAAGCCCTCACGCCTTATGAGCAAGGGCGTACCGAAAAGATACGTGCACGCTTAGAGGAACGTCTCGGCGAACTTCGCGGCATAGACTACGACAAGAACCGCTTAGAGCAAGAACTTATTTACTACATCGAGAAACTTGACATCAGCGAAGAACGCCAACGCCTCACCAACCACCTCGCCTATTTCCGCCAGACGATGGAAGAGGGCGTAGCACAAGGCAAAAAACTCGGATTTATCGCACAAGAGATGGGACGCGAAATCAACACCACAGGCTCTAAAAGCAACCAGGCAGAGATGCAAAACCTCGTTGTGCAGATGAAAGACGAGCTGGAGCAAATCAAAGAGCAAGTACTCAATGTACTCTAAACCGCAACGCATAGAACATAAGACCATTAACAACCTTCCAACGAGCCTCACACCTATGTCGAAACTCATCGTTTTTTGTGCACCCAGCGGAAGTGGAAAAAGCACGCTGATTGCCTATGTGATGCAGAAGTTGCCCAGTCTCACATTCTCTATCTCTGCCACCAACCGCCCGCCACGCGGCACGGAGAGGAATGGTGTGGAATATCATTTCCTCTCTACCCGTGAGATGCAACAGCACATTGCGTCGGGCGATTTTATAGAGTGGTGCGAGGTATATCCGGGCCGCTACTACGGCACATTACGCAGCGAGACCGATCGTTTATTAGAGGCTGGACAAGATGTAGTGCTTGACCTCGATGTGATAGGTGCCGAGAACGTGAAAAAAATCTACGGCAGCCGTGCTTTAACAATTTTCATTCAGCCGCCATCCATTGAAGAGCTCCGTAAGCGCCTGGAACAACGTGCCACCGACAGCCCCGAAGTGATTGAAACACGTGTAGAGCGAGCAGCCTACGAACTATCTTTCGCCACGCGCTTTGATAAATGCATTGTAAACGACAACCTAACTATCGCGAAAGACGAAACATTACAAGCCTGTAAGGCATTCCTCAACGTGGGTTCTATAGATTAGTCTTGAATTGCGCTCAGCTTTTTTTCGAGCAGTTTTTACGCCTCTCCCGCCAAAGCGTAGCGGATATTTGTTCAAGTATTCAGAGGAAAAATGCCAGAAAGACACAAGAGTACACAAAGATCATTCATAGAGAATTACCAACAAACTCCCCAAAAAGAATGACGGCTCTCCTCGGCGGCTCTTTCAACCCCATACACAACGGACACATCGGTTTAGCGCGTTGGATTGTGGCCAACGGCTATGCCGAAAGCGTATGGCTGATGGTGTCGCCGCAAAATCCTCTTAAGACATCGCCCGAATTAGCCGACGAGTACCTGCGCCTGCGCTGGGCGAGCATCGCCTGCCGTGATATAGAAGGCATCACAGCGAGCGACTTTGAGTACCACCTCCCCCGTCCCTCTTTCACCTGGCAAACCCTAATGGCACTTAGAGAAACTTTCCCTGAGGAGCAATTCGCCCTTACAATCGGTGCCGACAATTGGCTTCTCTTTCATCGCTGGGCACGTCACGAATGGATTTTACAACATACACAACTACTTGTCTATCCGCGACAAGGCTATGAAATCAACACAAACGAACTGCCCCAAAACGTCACATTAATGCCCGCCCCGCTCTTTCCCTATAGCAGCACAGCAATACGCGAAGGCCTGCGCGCAGGAACAGACATTTCCAGCTACCTCCCCAAAGATGTCTTGACCGATATAATAAGACATAAAGCCTACCTCCAATAGCAAAAAAGCGCATACAAATCATATCAATCCAAACTTTTCAGTGCTTTTTCCTTGTTAGTTTCACGCTTTTGCCTACTTTTGCACGCGATATCTAAGTAACAACACGGCTCGTTAGCTCAACTGAATAGAGCATCTGACTACGGATCAGAAGGTTATAGGTTTGAATCCTATACGAGTCACACTGGCAAGCGGCGATATCAAAAACATTACGGCTCGTTAGCTCAACTGAATAGAGCATCTGACTACGGATCAGAAGGTTATAGGTTTGAATCCTATACGAGTCACACGAAATGAAACAAAAACGAGAAGTTGAAACCTATGTTTGACTTCCCGTTTTTTCTTTATCGCTTTTTGCGGCTTCTCAGCGTTGCAACGACGTATTCCGATTGTGTGCCTATACGGAAACGTCCGCCCCAGATGCCGATGCCGCTTGATACATAATACTGCGTGTTTCCATGGAAATACTCTCCCCACGAACACTCATACATCGCATCCGTCACCCATGAGATAGGCCACACCTGGCCACGGTGGGTATGCCCACTTAGTTGAAAGTCTATTCCCGCTTTTTCACTCCTTTCAAGGTCGTAGGGCTGGTGGTCAAGCAGTATAGAGAATTTTTCTTTATCCGCCGCAGCCATCAAGGCTTCGACAGACTTACGGCGTCGGTTCGTGCGGTCGTCGCGCCCTATTACGGTAATCGTGTTATCTATCTCTGTGGCAGCATCACTAAGGAGGTGTATTCGCGCATCTTTATAAAACTGCTGAGCCTCGGGCGTACCGCTGTAGTACTCGTGGTTGCCCAGGCAAGCATAGACGGGTGCTTTCAGCCTGTGAAATTCTGCTGCACTCCCCTCTTCTATCAACGGACGTACGCTAATGTCTATAATATCGCCGGCGATAAGCACAACGTCAGGGTTTTCGTCATTTACGATATCTATCCAACGCGCCAGTTCTGCACGAGTGTTGTGGTAACCGAGGTGTAAGTCGGTAAGCATCACTATACGATAGTCGCGGGGGAGTGTTTTCTCCGTGGTAATATCAATAGGTACACGCACCTTGTGCTTGTAGTTGAAAAAGCCATAGGCAAATACCGCGAGCAACAGCCCCAAACAAGACAAAGTACCTCCAAGACTATTTACCACCCACTCGCGCGGAACCAGACGTACGAGGCTTGCCACGTCAACCACAAGGAAAAGCATCACGGCATAGAGTAGTACAATGATAGACGATGTACCGATATTATACAACACCTTTGCCAGCGAGAGAGGCATCGCATTTAACCGTCCGGAAATATCTAAGAAGAGCGACAAGCAACAGGCCACGCCTAATAAAATTATCGCTGCTTTCCACCAACCGCCGAGCGGAAGCAAAAGCCACAAATGCCACCCCACATAGACCATACCTAAGAAAGGAAGTACGAGGAAAAGTATCATCCACATGGTTTTCATAATTGTCTAAGTGAAACCGCTTATCGAAGCCTATGCGTAGCATTATGCTTCTTCTTCAACCCTCATTCTCTTCGGTTAGGAATGTCCCGTTCCCCGTATATTCCTTGGGCAGTTGGCGGTAGTTGTAAGTAGAAGCCATAACATGACCATAAGCCCCCGCCGAACGCAGCGCGAAGAGGTCTCCTCGTTTGCTCGTAGGCAATAACCTATCTACGGCAAACACATCGCTACTCTCGCATATAGGGCCTGCCACATCGTAGTGTTCCCTTGATGCCGAGGGTGCGGCACTAACGTTCTCAATGTAGTGATACGCGCCGTACATCGCCACGCGCACCAAGTCGGTAAAACCCGCATCGAGGATAATAAAGTTTTTCTCCTTGCCCTCTTTCACAAAGAGTACACGGCTATAGAGCGTGCCACACTGCCCCACGATACTACGTCCGAGTTCAAAGTGCACCTGCTGCCCATCACGCAGTTTTAAGCGGCGGCGAAACACGTTGAAGTAACTCTCAAAGTCGGGTATCGGATTTTCGTCTGGACGCTCGTAGTCTATGCCGAGGCCACCGCCGACATTGATATAAGACATCGTGTATCCAGCCGCAGCGATTTGTTCTTGAAGTTGGTTTATCACTTCGCAAAGCGGCGCAAAGAGTGTTGCATCAAGCACCTGACTTCCTATGTGGAAATGCAGCCCTACGAACACCAGATTTGGGAGTTCGTTAGTGCGTGCGATGGCTTGGAGTGTATCTTCCAAGGCGATGCCAAATTTGTTCTCGGGCAGCCCCGTAGTAATCTTCTTATGTGTATGGGCATCAACGCCGGGGTTTATACGCAGTGCTATGCGTGCGTGCTTGCCGAGTGCTACGGCGCGTTGGCTTATCACCTCAAGTTCCTGCAAGTTCTCCACATTGAACGCACCTATTCCGGCCTGTAACCCGAGGTCGATGGCTTTGTCCGTTTTTCCTACACCTGCAAAAACAAGTTTCTCGGCGGGGAAGCCCAGTTGTAACAGCCGCTCCACCTCGCCCTCGCTCACGCAGTCGGCACCAAGTCCTCGGGCGCAGATAGCACGCACCACGTCGGCATTATAGCAGGCTTTGAAAGCATAGTGTACGCAAAACGGATCGTCGGGGCGGATAGCCGCTTGCAGGGCATCGAGCGTACGATTGAGCAAGGATAGGTCGTAGTAGTAAAAAGGTGTTTGGGGCATAATGGTTTATGATTGAGTGTTTGGACTGTATAAATTCGGTTATTTGCTCTTACGTTGGCCGACTGCTTTTTGTCGCTCTTGGGGCATTGTTAGTCATAACCCCGTGCCGCACATCTCGCTATGCGGCAGCGTGCATAAGACTAAGCCTGCTCCAAATACACACAAAAACAATTCAGCCTAATTTATGGAACTTTCCTTAAAAAGTTTGTCGCTCAGGGCTTGGAGGGCTTGCTTTTTCTCTTCGGCTTTCACGAGGAACGAAATGTTGTGGTTGGAACCGCCATACGACACCATTCGCACCGCCACGTCACTCATTGCCGAGGTGATACGTGCGAGGAAGCCTTTGTTCTCGCGCACCAAGTCGCCTACGACGCAGATGATGCACATATTATGGTCCACCTCCACGGTGCCCACTTTTTTGAGTTCCTCTACGATGGGTGTCAGGCGGCTGTCGTTATCTATACTCAACGACACACCGACCTCTGAGGTGGCCACCATATCAATACTCGTCTTATAGCGCGCAAAGATGTCAAAGATATGGCGCAAGAAACCCGTAGCGAGTAGCATACGGCTCGACACCACTTTAATGGCGGTGATATTGTCCTTTGCCGCTACTGCTTTTATCACTCCGGACTGCATCGTGTTGTTGATTAGTGTGCCGGGAGCGTCGGGCTGCATCGTGTTGAGCAGGCGTACGGGTACACCGGCATAGCGCGCGGGCTGGATACATGTGGGATGGAGTATCTTTGCGCCGAAGTATGCCAGTTCGGCGGCTTCCTCAAAATGGAGTTGACGCACGGGGCGTGTGCCTTCCACAAAGCGCGGGTCGTTGTTGTGCATTCCGTCTATGTCCGTCCATATCTGGATTTCCTCCAAGTGAAGTGCTGCCCCTATCAGCGAGGCGGTATAGTCCGAGCCGCCGCGTTGCAGGTTGTCAATCTCGCCCTGTGGGTTGCGGCAAATAAAACCTTGTGTGAGGAATATCTCTGTGTCTTTATCCTCGGCGAGCAGGCGTTCCCAGTATTCGTGGATAGGCCGAAGCATCGGCTCGCCGTCGGCATCGATATGCATAAAGTCAAGCGCGGGAATCAAACGGACTTTCATTCCTTGTTCTTGCAGGTAGAAGAACATCATGTGTGTACTCAGTATCTCGCCTTGCGCCAAGATAGCTTTCTCCATCGTTTCGTTGAAATCGCCTTGTGCTAGGCGGCCAAGGTTGATAAACTCATCGCGGAAGAACTTTTCGCACCGCTTACGCGCCTCGGCTGTGGCAAAGAGCTCGGGGATGTGTTTTTTATACTTCCCACGCAAGTGGCCTATCAAGGCATTGCCCGACTCGGTGTTGCGCTTCTTTATATAGTCGGCTATCTCAACCAATCTATTCGTTGTACCCGACATAGCACTGAGTACTACTATCTTTCGCTGCCCGTCGGCTATCAGACGTGCTACATCTTTCATCCGCTCGGGGCTACCGACGGAGGTGCCGCCGAATTTTAAGATTTTCATATCCGTGTTTGTGTAGTTTTAGACGTTAAGAGGAGGCCGTGGCTCAATGTTTCTTCCATCCTGGCGCGTGCCGCTCTTGGAGTTCGGCAGCGAGGTCTTCTATGCGCAGGCCTTTGGCCGTGAGAAGCACTATGAGGTGGTAGAACAAGTCGCTCCCCTCGTATATAAAGCGTTCGTTGGTGCCGTTCACGGCTTCAATGACGGCCTCCAGTGCCTCCTCGCCCACTTTTTGTGCCATACGGTTGAGTCCGTCGCGGAAGAGGCTGGTGGTATAAGAGCCCTCGGGCATCTCTGCTTTCCGGCGTTCTATGAAGTCCTGCAACGTAGCGAGGAAGAGCAGGGGCGACGGCTCGTTCGTCTCACCCCAGCAAGTGTCTGTGCCTTGGTGGCACACGGGGCCGCGGGGTGTGGCTTTCACCAACAGCGTATCGCCGTCGCAGTCAACGGCCAGACTAACAAGGTCGAGGTAGTTGCCACTCGTTTCGCCCTTTGTCCAAAGACACCGGCGCGAACGGCTATAAAACGTCACGCGCTTCGTCATCAGTGTGGCTTTATACGCTTCTTCGTTCATATAGCCCATCATAAGCACATTTTTCGTCTGGGCATCTTGCACAATGGCGGGTACGAGGCCGCCACCCTTGGCGAAGTCTATTTCTCGTTGCATAGTTGATTTGTGTTTCTTCAGCGAGCAAAGATAATGCAACTATTGAGCAAAAAAACAAGGAAACGCTGCCGTTTCCTTTCTTTTTGCACACATTAAAGCCAAATTAGCAAGCAAAGGTAAAAAAACAAGGAGGTTCACGCCCTTAGGCTATTTCCTCAAGGTGGGTTCTATTAATTCGCTTTGTCAGATTTCTGCGCTATGTTTTCTTTCAGTCGGTCAGTTGAAGAGTGAGTGTAGCGGGCTACACTACCGATGAAACTTACAAAATGAAGCAAAAAGAGCCATAAAAAAGATGACAAAAGGTTTAAGCCCCATCTCTGTCAAACTTAACCGTGGAGCTGAATAGGACACACCTCAAGCACTTTATCTGCCGCTTGTGCTACTTGTTCGAAGCCTTGCAAGAAATCTACTTCGACAACGTGCTGCGCTTTGTTGTAAAACGGCTCACGCTCCGCGAGTTGTGTGTGTACGTACTCGGAGAGTTCTTCGGCTTCCTTGCCTTCAAGCAGAGGGCGTTTACCCTTGGCTATGGCGAGATGGGCGAGGATGGTTTCGGGCTTCGCTTTGAGATAGACGGTTGTGGCCACGCTGTTCATATAGTCCATATTATCAAAATAGCACGGCGTGCCACCGCCACAGGCCACCACTACGTCCTGAAACTCTGCCAGTTCGTGGAGCATACGCTGTTCCAGGTCGCGAAAGCGTGCCTCGCCTTCCTCGGCAAATATCTCGGGGATGTGTTTGCGGAAACGTTCTTCTATGTACCAGTCCAGGTCGTAGAACATACGTCCGGTGCGTTTCGCCAACTCGCGGCCTATGGTGGTCTTGCCCACACACATATAGCCTATCAGTATCAGTGCTTTCACTTCTTTGTACGTTTACGCCCCGTCTTGGCCGTGGCGGCTTGTTCTTTGACGATATCTAAGCACTCTTTGAGCGTGAGCGCGCCCACCGTGTCGTGAAGCTTCTTCGGTATGCGATAGTTCTCGCCGTTGTAGGCGATGTAGGGTCCCCAGCGTCCTTTCAAGATTTCCAGCGCGGGTTCTTCGGCAAACTGCTTCAGATGTTTCTCTCGCTCGGCGCGTCGTTTGTCTTCTATGAGGTCTATCGCCTCGTCGAGCGTTAGCGACAGCGGGTCGGTGCCTTTAGGTATAGAGGCATACATACTGCCGTGCTTCACGTAGGGGCCGAAGCGTCCCTCGGCGGCCACGATTTCTTTGCCCTCGTATTCGCCCACGACACGCGGCAGGCGGAAGAGTTCTAACGCCTCAGACAGTGTGATGGTTTGCAGGCTCTGCGTGCGTTTTATGGTGGCGAAGCGTGGCTTCTTGCCCTCGCTGGCGGTGCCTATCTGTACCATAGGGCCGTAGCGTCCTATGCGCACGCTCACCGGCTCGCCCGTTATGGGGTCGGGGCCTAACACACGCTCGCCGACATGGTGCTCGGTGCGCTCTTCGAGTGTCTTTGCGATTTGTGGCTCAAAGTCGGCATAGAAATGTTTAAGCAGTTCTACCCAGTCCGATGCGCCCTCGGCCACGGCATCAAACTCTTTCTCCACCTCGGCGGTGAAGTTATAGTCGAGAATACTTGGAAAGTGCTCCAACAGGAAGTCGTTCACCACTTGCCCTAAGTCGGTGGGTATCAGCCGGCCTTTGTCGCTACCGACGCGCTCCTCCTTGGTCTGCGCTTTTATCTTGCCGTCATTCTGGAGTGTTAGGACGTGGTAGCGTCGTTTTGCGCTCTCTTTTTCTCCACGCGCCACGTATTCGCGCTGTTGTATGGTGGAGATAGTGGGTGCATAGGTTGAGGGGCGTCCTATGCCGAGCTCTTCGAGCTTGCGCACGAGGGCTGCTTCGTTGTAGCGGGCTGGCGGCTGGCTGAACCGCTCGGTGGCTACCACCTCGCCGCGTGTAAGCGTCTGCCCCACCTCGGTGCGCGGCAACAAGCGGCTGTCGGCTTTGTCGTTGTCCGTGGCGGGGTCTTCGTCGTGGGTGTCGTGGTAAACGCGCAAGAAACCATCAAAGGTCACTACCTCGCCGGTGGCATTAAACAGCCCGTCGGCACCGCTCATTGCTATGCCTATCGTGGTACGCTCCATTTGTGCGTCGGCCATCTGGCAGGCCAGCGTGCGCTTGCGTATAAGGTCGTAGAGGCGGCGTTCGCCGACGTTGGCACCGGCGGTCTCCTTATCTATATAGGTGGGGCGGATAGCCTCGTGCGCTTCTTGTGCGCCTTTGGAAGAGGTGTGATAGCGACGTGTCTTCTGATAATCCTTACCGAGGGTTTCTTCTATGAGTTTTTTTGCCGCACCGAGGGCGAGGGAAGACAGGTTGGTGCTGTCGGTTCGCATATATGTGATATGCCCGGCCTCGTAGAGCGACTGCGCCAGGCGCATCGTTTGGCTCACCGGCAGCCCTAAGCGGCGTGAGGCCTCCTGCTGCAACGTGCTGGTGGTGAATGGTGGGGCGGGGCTGCGCTTCACGGGTTTCTTCTGCACGTCCACCACCGCGAACGTAGCCTCTGCTACTTGCTCCAAAAAGGCTCGCGCCTCGACTTCTTTGGCAAAGCGCTTGCTATATACGGCCTGGAGTGTTTCGCCCTGCGGCGTGACGAAAGTGGCTGTGACGCGATACGATGCCTCCGTCTGAAAGGCTTCCACCTCGCGCTCGCGCTCCACTACGAGACGCACCGCAACGCTCTGCACACGGCCGGCACTAAGTCCGGGTTTCACCTTGCGCCAAAGCACGGGCGAGAGTTTGAAACCGACGAGCCGGTCGAGAACACGGCGCGCCTGCTGCGCATCGACGAGAGCCAGGTCTATGCTGCGCGGATGCTGAATGGCGTTTTCTATAGCGGGTTTAGTGATTTCGTGAAACACGATACGGTCTTGCGCGTTGAGGTCAAGGCCCAAGACTTCAGCCAGATGCCACGAGATAGCCTCTCCCTCGCGGTCTTCATCGGAAGCGAGCCACACCTTGTCGGCTTTCCGGGCCGCCGCGCGCAGGCTTTTCACCGTCTCGGCTTTGTCGGCGGGTATCTCATATTGCGGCTGAAAGGTTTGCAAGTCCACACCAAAATTCTTTTTCTTCAGGTCGCGTATGTGTCCCTTGGAAGAAAGCACTGTGTAGTCCTGACCGAGAAAACGCTCTATCGTTTTGGCTTTTGCAGGCGACTCTACTATCACTAAATTCTTAGCCATATTGTTTGCGCGTTGTGTGATATATAAACAATTTTTGCGGCTGCAAAAGTAGTGCAAGGCCGTCGCAAGAAAAAACAAAAAACACAGTTTTTACTTTTTTTGTTCAAAATAAAAGACGGCTCTTCTTTTCTCTGTACTTTTGTGGCAAATAAAGAAAAGCAGACGCGCGCGAACATTGTTCTAAGTACCCCCTATGCCCTCCTTTCATCTCTACAGCGACTACAAGCCCACGGGCGACCAGCCCGAGGCGATACGGCAGCTCACCGAGGGTGTGTTGGCCGGCGAGACGGCACAGACCTTACTCGGCGTGACAGGGAGCGGCAAGACGTTTACCATAGCCAATGTCATTGCGAATGTAGGGAAACCCACGCTTGTCCTCTCCCACAACAAAACACTCGCCGCACAACTCTACGGGGAGTTCAAGCAGTTCTTCCCCGACAACGCTGTGGAGTACTATGTGTCGTACTACGACTACTATCAGCCTGAAGCCTACATCGCCAGCACGGACACCTATATAGAGAAAGACCTTGCTATCAACGAAGAGATAGACCGCTTGAGGCTGCGCGCCACATCGGCCTTGCTGAGCGGACGAAAAGACGTGGTGGTGGTGAGCAGTGTGTCGTGCATCTACGGTATGGGCAATCCGGGGGCTTTCTACGAAAATCTTATTGAGTTCCAAACGGGACGTATCTTTGCACAGAGCATGCTGCTCAACAAACTGGTGGCCTGCCTCTATGTGCGTAACGACATAACGCCCAAAGGCGGAACCTTTCGTGTGAAAGGCGACACCGTGGAGGTGTTCCCGCCGTATGCTGAGTATATGGTGCGCATCATCTTCTGGGGCGACGAGATAGAGAGCATCGAGGAGGTAGATATAGAGACGGGTCATCGCTTGGCGCAGTTTGATGAGTATAAGATCTATCCGGCCAATCTCTTCCTCACCTCGCGCGAACAACAAGAGATAGCTATCCGACAAATACAGGACGACCTTGTCGAACGTATTGCCGTGCTGGAAGAGAGCGGAAAGACCCTTGAGGCTAAACGGCTCAAGGAACGAGTGGAATACGACATAGAAATGATACGCGAGCTCGGCCATTGCTCGGGCATCGAGAACTACTCGCGCTATTTCGACGGACGCGCCCCGGGCTCACGCCCCTATTGTTTGTTAGACTTCTTCCCCGAGGATTTCCTGATAGTGATTGACGAGAGCCACGTAAGCATACCGCAGATACAAGCGATGTACGGCGGCGACCGCAGCCGCAAGACAGCCCTGGTGGACTACGGCTTCCGGCTGCCCGCCGCGCTGGACAATCGTCCGCTGACATTCGATGAGTTCCGACAGATGGCAAAGCAGGTGATTTATGTATCGGCCACGCCCGCCGACTACGAACTCGCCGAGAGCGGAGGTGTGGTAGTAGATCAAGTCATACGCCCCACGGGGTTGCTCGACCCCTATATCGAGGTGCGCGACAGCGATTTCCCTGTGGACGACTTGGTAGAGGAGATACAACGTTGCCGCGAACGCGGCGAGCGGGTACTTGTAACAACGCTCACAAAACGTATGGCAGAGGAGATGAGCGACTACCTGCTCGGCATCGGTGTACCCACGGCATATATCCACAGCGACGTGGACACGCTCGAACGCGTACAAATTATGGACGACCTCCGTCGAGGCACCTACGATGTCCTGGTGGGTGTCAACCTGCTCCGCGAGGGATTAGACCTCCCCGAGGTGGCTCTCGTGGCGATACTTGATGCCGACAAAGAAGGCTTCCTGCGCTCACACCGCTCACTCACACAGACGGCCGGACGTGCCGCACGCAACGTCAACGGACGGGTGATTATGTATGCTAAGACCATTACACAGTCTATGCAACTCACTATCGACGAGACAAACCGCCGACGCGACAAACAACAGGCCTACAACCGACTTCACGGCATAGAACCCCGGCAAATCGTACGCGCCATCTCCTCTGCCGACCTCACCGCCGCATCGGCACGCCACGCCGACAAAAAAAATGTCTTGGCCTTAAGCAAACAGCCTGTCGGCGTAGAGAAATACGCTACGGCATTGAGGAACCAACAGATGGGCGTGGCGAACGAACAAATGGCCGCCTATCTTACAAATCAACCCGTAGAAGAGCAAATAGCACGCATCGAGAGCGATATGAGAGCCGCCGCCAAGCGTCTCGACTTCGTCACCGCAGCACAACTGCGCGACCTTATGCTCGAACTAAAGAGCAAGCAAAACAGCGGAAAGGCTTAGAAAAAAAACAAAGTCCGAGTAATTTGTTACAAGGTCGGACTAATAATTCAAAGTGTGCCTATATTTTCACAAACATAGGCTATATTGATAAAAACTGTGGCTTTATTTTTACAAATATAGCCACAGTTTTTATTATTTGACGCACCTTGAAAAAAACAGGAGGCATCTCGTCGTTTTTTTGTCGCACCTTGAAAAAAACAGGAGGCATCTCGTCGTTTTTATCTTCGTGCGCGAATCATTCTGTTGCGTCCAAAACGGTCGCGGCGCACGGTAGTGTCGCGATAGCCAGCGTCGGCGAGGAGCCGGCAGAGGGCCTCGGTCTGCGAGGCATTGATTTCAACGTAGAGCGGCAGGCCGCTATCAGCCAGATGTCGGTAGTGGACGAGCGGATCGGCATCGGCCACAAACAACGCCGCCGCAGGCTCATAGTCCTTCACCCACGAAGCCATAGACGTGCGCTCGCTCTGCAACACATAAGGCGGGTTGCTCACACAGACATCAAAGCGGCTGCTCTGCTCGGCCAATGTTGCCATATCGCAGTGTAGGAAACGAACGTCAGCGGCGAGCCGCAGGGCATTTTCGCGGGCTACGGTCAATGCCTCGTCGGACGTGTCCCAGCCTTCCACGCGTGCCGCGGGTACCATCCGTGCCAGCGAGATAGCGATACAGCCGCTGCCCGTGCCGCAATCCACAATGCGCGGCGCGGGAAAGGCTTGCAAGTCGTCCGCCACCCAGCCGACAAGGTCCTCCGTTTCGGGACGTGGTATCAACACGCCTGGGCGCACGGCGTAACGCAATCCGAGGAACTCGGCGAAGCCCAGCACGTATTGCACCGGCTCGCCCTCGGCGAGGCGCGAACAGATTTGGCGGAAACGAGCAGCGTCGTCTGCCGAAAATTCTCTATCTTTGCCGATGTAAACCTCCGTCGGTTGCCACCCAAACGCCGCCGAGAGTACCCATAGAGCCACAGCGCGCGCCTCCCCCGCATCGTAGCGAGGCGAGAGTGTGGAAAGCAACTGCTGATAAAGCCTATACGGATTTTCCATCGGCGGTTATTAACAAAAGATATTGGCTAACGATGAGCAAAGATACACATTTCGCCGCGAGTGCCTCCCAGCACGACGAGAAATATATGCGCCGCGCCCTACAACTATCCGCTATGGGTGTCCTGACGTCGCACCCCAACCCTATGGTAGGGGCTGTGATTGTGGCACAGGGGCGGATAATCGGCGAGGGCTACCACATCCGTCCGGGCGAGGGACACGCCGAGGTAAACGCCGTGGCATCGGTGCGCCACGAAGACCGACCGCTCCTCGCCGAAAGCACTATCTACGTCACCCTTGAGCCGTGTGCACACTACGGGCGCACACCACCGTGCACCGAACTCATTATACGTACGGGCATCCCGCGTTGCGTGGTGGGGTGCATCGACCCGTTTGCCGAGGTGAGCGGACGCGGCATCGCCCAGCTACGAGCCGCAGGCACGGACGTGCGAGTGGGGGTGTTGGAAAACGACTGCCGTCGCATCAACCGCCGCTTCTTCACGTTCCACAGCAAGCACCGACCCTACATCACCCTGAAATGGGCACGCTCCGCCGACGGATATATCGACCGGCAACGCACCGCAGGCCACGCAGCACGCCTCTCCACCGATGCCACACAAATGCACGTCCACCAACAACGAAGCCGCCACGATGCTATCCTCGTCGGACATCGCACGTGGGAGCTCGACAAGCCACGCCTCGACCTACGCCATTGGTTTGGCACGCCCCCGCTACGCTGCATCTTAGGAAAAGTGGACACCACAACGCTCCCCCCCGGCACCATCGCCCACACCACCCCGGCCGAAATGCTCGCCGACCTTTACGAGCGCAACGTTCAGTCACTCCTGGTGGAAGGCGGCAGCAAGACCTTGCAATCGTTTATCGACCAGAGACTATGGGACGAGGCCTGGGAGGAGTGCGGCACCGCCACACTGGGCAACGGCATACACGCCCCACAAATGCCGGGCGAGCCTCATAAACAACAAAAAATATGGGGCGTGACGTTCAACCGTTGGGAAAACATATAGTTCGTCTTCAACAGGCAGACGTTTGCTCGCCAAGGCGATAACGAAGCAAGCCTCGCATTGCCCTTCACTCCTAACGCAAAAGTTAGCTATTTTCGCTGCAAGCAGAAAAAAACCGTACGCCCCACCCCACTGCCGCAGGCAAAACATTAACTTTGCAGCCGCAAACAATCTGAACAAAATGAGCCTTGCTTTATATAAACACTCCCGCGCGCGGGTGCTACTCCTATCATTGCTCGCCCTGGTGGGCTGCAGCACGCCGAAAGTAGAAGACGAGGTGAAAAACTCCGAAGCACATTGCCCCATAGAACTGGGACGCGAAGGACGCATCACCGACATAGCACCCAACGACTCCGCTGTGGTGTTCACGATGACCGTGGACGAAGACTCCGTGAGCCTCGACTCCACGTTTCTCTCCCACAAAATAGCCGAAAGGCTGCTGGTGCGTATGCTCACCGCAGAGCAAAACAGACCGCGCAGGCTCTTAGCCGCTATGGTGGCCGAGAAGAAACCGTTGCAGCTCGTCTTCGTCGGCACAAAGAGCGGCCACACACTACGCACAGCCATCAGCAGCACACGGCTCGTACAACTCGTTGACAAACAAGGGCGAGCCATTCCCAACCCCGACAGGAAAATTCGCCTCGCTGCCACCGACACGCTACAACAAACCCTGGCGCGGACACGCAAAAACCTACCACGCACCCTGCGCACGGGAATAGTGCTAAAAGACATCCTTATCGAAGGCGGATACGTGGCATACGAAATGGAACTCAACGGCCTCGGGCTGTCAATAGACAAAGCACAACACTCGCCCGAGGCAGTGAAAGCCGAACTTGCCGGGCTGCTGCCCGGCCTGTCGGAATGTCGGGAACGGTGCAAGCCAGCATGCCTCGGCCTTATACTACGATTTCGCACAAACCCAAGCAAAAACGACACCACGCAGCGGCGGCGCACCGTAGGAATACTCATCACACCCGACGAGTTTAGTAAACTAAAAATTTAAGTACCAATGAAAAAAAACATACTTTACCTTTTAGTTTCTACACTGTGCGTCACAGCGTGTGGAGGAAGCACAGAACAAGGCGCAGACAACAAGCCTGAGACCATTTATCAGGTAATAATCCCGCAACAAGCCACACCCCCGTCGCAGCAGACAACACCCGTTGCTGCCGAGCCGCAAAAAGAAGCCGAGATTGTGCTTGACGACTATGTGAGCCTTAAGGGTGTACTCAACGTTGACAATATACGCTTCGACCTCAACAAGGACTACGGCACGGAATACTATGGCACTTTCACCAACTACAAAGTAAACGTCGTCTGGAACGTATCCGGCACACTCACGCCCCGACGCATAGACCTGATTACCGTAGGCGAGAAGAGCACCTGGACATTTAAGGCCACCGGCGACGGACAAGGCAACTATGACGGGCGCGCCCAACTGCAAGGCGGCGGCGGATATAATTTCAAAGTACACTTATGAAGAACCTCTTTAGCACCTTTGTGTGCTGCTTAATGGCCATCATTTCGTGTCAAGCGGAAAGCCGCACCGGCACGTCAGCAGCGTCCGCCGATGCCGACGACTACGCCGCCCTCTACGGCGCAGAAGCCACCGACCACGACACCCACCAATCATCCACCGCCACATATACAACAGCGGCAGACACAAGCCGAGTGGAATATGTCAACCTTCACAGCGACATACTCAACGCCGACCGCGAATACACCATATACCTGCCGGCAGGCTACCAAGCCGACACCACGCGCCACTACCCCGTGCTCTACCTGCTCCACGGCATGCTCGACGACAACCGATGCTGGGTGGTGCGCGCCAAGCTCAAACAAGTGGCCGACGAACTCATAGCCAACGGCCGGGCCGCCCCGATGGTGATTGTCACACCCCTGGCCGGCGGGGAGGCAAATAAGGACTGGAACGGCTACTTTAATATGCCCGGCTGGGCGTATGAGGATTTCTTCTTCAAAGAATTCGTACCCCTGATAGAACACCGCTACCGCATCATCGGCGACCGTGCCCACCGCGCCGTAGCAGGACTATCTATGGGCGGAGGAGCCGCCACGAGTTACGCACAACGCTACCCCCATCTCTTTAGCGCGTGCTACGCCATGTCGGCTCTGATGGACAAGGCGCGACTGCCCGGGCAGCAGGCAGGACCTCAGAGCAAAGTGGGCCTCTTCACTGCCAGCGTGGAACGACTATGCACCAGCCGCTTCGTAGAACAAGCCAGCGACGACGTACGCCAACAACTGCGCAACGTAAGGTGGTACGTGGACTGCGGAGACCACGACTTCCTGCTCGCCACCAACAAAGCCTTTGTCAACGCTATGCAGCAGGCCAACATACCGCTGACGGTGAAATACCGCCCCGGACAACACTCCTGGAAATACTGGCACAGCGGACTATACCTATGCCTCCCCTTCGTCTCAGAAACATGGCTCCACGAGCAAGACGCGAACGAGTGAAAACGCCACGGCAACAAACTTTTGTGCATCAAAAAGCACCATAACTCCTTTTTTGACAAACTTTTTGTCCTACAAGATAATAAAATGCTTGGCATAAAGATAGCCAAAAACCATTTTTCACCTATTTTTGCCCGTGATTGTACGCCAGCAAACGGATTATGGAAACATTCCAAGCGCAAATAGAAAAAATACTGGGACAAATGCGCCCCATCACGCTCGAAGAAATGTCAAGCGTGAAACTGATGAAACGCACCGATTCCAAGTATGTCACCGACATAGCCACACTCGTGCTACTCCTCGACAAAGCCAAGGCAGGCTACTACGTACAAGAGATAAACAACACCCGGCTGGCACACTACAACACCCTATACTGGGACTTCCCCAGCGACCACCACTTCTACCTTATCCACGCACAGAAACGCAAACCCAGGATAAAAGTACGCACACGCCGATACGTCGATAGTGGCATCGCGTTCCTGGAAGTGAAACGCAAAGACAACCACGGCAAAACACGAAAAAAACGTGTCAGCGTACCAGTGGAAAAAACCATTCAAGAAGACTCGCTCTACGGCAGCGACTTCCTAATGGAACAGCTCGGACTACGTTTCGACCAACTCATTCCCGCACTGTCCAATTTCTTTACACGCATCACACTGGTAAACTACCAGAAAACCGAGCGCGTGACCATCGACCTACAGCTGCGCATAGAAAACCACGAAACAGGCATCAACGCCGACCTGAGTAACTGCGTAATCATAGAACTAAAGCGCGACGGGCGCACCTTCTCACCCCTGCTCGCTATGTTGCGCCAACTACGCATCAAGCCCAGCGGGTTTAGCAAATACGTCATCGGCACCGCGGTGACCAATCCACACCTGCGCAAAAACCTGCTGCGCAAACGGCTGCGCAAACTCGCGAAGAAAACCAACCATCACGACTCCTACCTCGGAGCATATCTCGTTGCACAATAACCTACATACCTTAACGAAATAACAAAATCTAATACCAATATGTTCTTACTTGATGCCTTTCAATTCCTGCTCGACGCTGCAAAACCAGCAGCCGACTTAGCAAGCGAAGCACTCGAAACCGCTGCCGGACGCAGGGAGCAATTAGTTACCTTCTTTCAGTTCGTCCCCCTGCTGCTCGTCAACACGTTCAGCGTATGGTTCATTGTGCAGTTCCTATACTACCCCAAGGGACGCAACCGCCTTTACTACTTCACCTACGTGATGCTCTCCACAGCCATCTTCGTACTCCTCTTTATGGCACAAGGCACAAAGTTGCAAATGGGTGCGGCACTGGGGCTCTTCGCCGTGTTCGGCATACTACGCTATCGCACGGAGCAAGTGTCAATACGCGAGATGACGTATATGTTCTACCTCGTAGCCCTCTCCGTGGCCAACGGCACCTCGTCAAAAGGCGACTGGGAACTCGTGGGGATTATTAACCTTATCTTTATCGTGGTGGCAGCACTGATGGAGTTGCTACTCAACCGCTCGCGCGTGGCAGCCAAAATGGTGAAGTACGACAACATAGACCTTATCGTGCCAGAACGCCGGCAAGAACTCATTGCCGACCTGGAGAAACGCCTCGGCGTAGAAATCGTTGCCGTGGAGTGTGGCGCGGTGGACTTCCTGCTCGACTGCTGCCTCATCAACGTACACTACCGGACAAAGGGCGTAGAAAGTGGGCCAAACTCTGTAAACCAAAACATACGGATGAAGTAGAAGCCCCGGCCTGATAAGTGACAACCACAAAGAAACACCTTTCAACCGCTAAGGGCACAAACAAAACAGCCTCAAACAACGACAACAAAAAACCACTTATGAAAAAGATACTCTCAGTCCTGGCCCTCGGGCTGTGCCTCATGCCCGCCCTTGCACAAAGCGATGACTTCGGGCTCTGGACATCGCTCGGCGCGCAAAAAGACATCAACAAAAAATGGAGCGTCGGCCTCGGCACAGAATGTCGGTTTGAAAACAACGTCTCCACCGTCAATCGCGCAGGTTTTGACTTCGGCATTACCTACAAGCCCTTTAAGTTTCTGCGCTTCGGCATAGGCTATGTGTATATGCGCGACCGCTATCCCGCTGAGACGAATATAAACTACAGCAGCGTAGAGAACGAAGACGACGACGGCAATGTATATTACACAGAGGAGCAAAACGGCTACAACCAAAACGCGTCGTTCCGCCGCGACAAGAACCGCGTGTTCTTCCAAGCCACAGGACGCTACAAACTCGGACGCTTCACCCTTTCATTGCGCGAACGGCTGCAATACACCCACCTACAGCCCACACACATCACACGCAATCGTTATCGCACCTGCGAACTCACAGAAGACGAGGCCTTAATCTATGAACTCACAGACGAACCGTTCTGGACAGTCACCACAGACGGGCAAACACGATACTTCAGCGAAGAGCCCACGGCCTTTAATGGCGACTACTATGCCATGACTACCACCGAACGCCTCAAAGCAAGCAAACACCGCCTCTATCTGCGCTCGCGCTTGCAAGTATCCTACAACGTAAAAGGCATACCACTGGAGCCCTATGCCTCGTTTGAGGTATCAAACAACCTGCGCGATGGCTTCGCACTAAAAAAGCGTCGCTGGACAGCGGGAGTGGAATACACACTCAACAAACGCCACACCTTCGGAGTGGCTTACATATATAACAATGGAGCAGACGACGACAACGAGGGCAACCTACACGCCGTTAGCATAGGCTACACCATACACCTATAACACCACACAAAACAGATTACCCACCACGGGCGAGCGGCGAGAAAACAAGCCACGCCCGGGGAAACCATAACAACACTTTATGAAGAAAACACTACTCCCCCTGTTGCTCCTCTTCTTTGCCGTGGGCGTAAAGGCACAAACATATAAATACCTTACGTTCACCAACACCGATGGCGAAGAAACAAGCATCGCCGCCCTAGGCACAGTAATCACCTTTGACGGCACAAACGTTATCGCTAAAACTACCGACAGCGAAACCTACACCTTCAGCCTCGCCACGCTACATACGATGCGCTTTGCCGAGACTGCCACAGCCATCGCTCAGGCTACGCTATCGGCTTCTCAGAACAGCCCGGTGGAAGTTTACGATACCACAGGCCGACTCGTGCTACGCCAACGCGCCAACGCCACAGAAAAACTCTCCGAGGTGTTACCACAAGGCATTTATATCATCCGCACAGGCGGGAAAACACAAAAACGCATAGTACGATGAAAAAGTTGTTCACCCTCCTGCTCTGTGCCTGCGGCCTCATAGCCACCGCGCAAACCCTCCGCGTCACCTCCGGCAGCGTTCATCACGTGTACAACGCCACAGCCGATGAAATTGTATTCTTCAGCGATGATGCCACGGGCGGAAGCACGGGTTCTGCCTTGGTAGCCATCGGCGACACAGTCTATAAAACAAATAAGATTGACAGCATCGTCGTAGGCACAGGTGTGGCGCCGACCGACACAATTACCGTGGTTTACTACAACGGCACAGCCGATGTGACAATCCCTGGCACAATCGCACCCTACGTCTATGCTACAGTCAACAAACAAGACGTGAGCATCACCGTCAACGCGGCCTATCAACAAAAGATAACCTATGTGCTCTCAGGCACCACTACCGATGGTTCGTTCACTATGGACGGAGCCTTCTCCACCGCCCTCGTGCTCAACTCACTCACTATCACCAGCAGCGACACCGCCGCAATCAACATCCTCAACGGCAAACACTGCGACATCTACGTCAACGGCACAAACACCTTTGCCGATGGTGCCAGCGGCGAGCAGAAAGGTGCTTTCTTCTGCAACGGACACGCTACGTTCCACGGCAGTGGCACGGTGAATATCACAGGACGCGCACGCCACGGCTATCGCAGCGATGAATACACCATATTCGACAATGACTTCACCGGTAAGTTCAATATCCTCTCCTCAGCGGGCGACGGCATTAACGTGCAGCAGTACCTGCGCATCGCCAACGGCACCATCAGCGTCAGCAGGAACACCGGCGACGGCATTGACGTGAGCATCAACAACGATAGCACCAAAGCCTACAACGGACAACTCTTCGTGAGCGGCGGCATCATCAACGCCAATGCCACAAACACTGACACCAAAGCGGTGAAAACCGATAGTTGTATGACCATTACGGGCGGCACCTTCAACATCAATGTCACCGGCAACGGCTGCAAAGGCCTCCGAGCAGGCACACATTTCAAAACAAACGGCGGCATATTCAATATAAACGTGAGCGGAAACAGCAACGAAAGCATCACAGAGACCGGCGAAGAAGATTCCTCACGCTGCCAAGGCATACGCTCCAAAAACGATTTCTACCTGCTCGGCGATGCTACAAATCATCCCACGTTCAACATCAACAACACCAGTAGCGACACCTATACCTACGGCATACGTATTAAAGGATATTTCTACTACGTGGCGGCTGCGCTAAGTGCCAGCGGGTTCAAGACAAAAGATGCAAAATGGCCGAACGGAAAAGCTAAACGCATTGACAACTTTGAACTATAGGTGAGACATCATTGCTGCGGTTTTATATCAACAGAACAAACGAACTGACCACAAAAGACACAGAAGAACCACAAAGCACACACCATTATCATAAAAGACACAAAAGAAGTTACTATTACATTCGTGAACGTAGCCTTTTGTGTCTTTTGTGGTTAATGCCTCATTTCAAATGTTAAAACAAGCGTTGCTCTTCAGCGGTGCGGCATCGGTATTCACGGCCTACGCAAATCAGCCGCCAAATATCATACTCTTCCTCGTTGACGATATGGGTTGGCAAGAGACCTCCGTACCCTTTTGGAACGAGGCTACGCCGCTCAACCGTCGCTACCACACACCCAATATGGAGCGTCTGGCAACTATGGGCGTAAAGTTCACCTCGGCCTATGCCTGCGCCATCTCCTCCCCCTCGCGTTGTAGCCTACTATCGGGGATGAATGCCGCACGCCACCGCGTGACGAACTGGACGCTGCATCGTGACCAGAGCACCGACTGCGAGGAGGGAAACGTCGTTCCGCCGCTATGGTACGTCAACGGCATACAGCCCTTCGACAGCACACACATCTACCCGCGCGCCACACACATTACCGCCCTACCACAACTGCTCCACGACAATGGCTACTACACCATACATTGCGGTAAGGCACACTTCGGAGCATTTGACACGGCAGGCGAAAACCCGCTGAACTTCGGTTTTGATATAAACATTGCCGGCGGAGCAAACGGCGCACCGGCCAGTTATTTGGCGCAAGACAACTACGGAAGAGGGGTCTTCCACGTTGGCGGCTTAGAACACCACTACGCACGCGGCACATTCCTCACCGAGGCACTCACCATAGAGGCTCTGCACGCTATTGAAACACCCATAGCAAAGAAACAACCGTTCTTCCTCTACCTCGCTCACTATGCCATACACATACCCTATAATCCTGACAGCCGCTTCACCGATAACTATCGCAACGCCGATGGCACAGGAGTGATGGACGAACTACTTCGCGAGCCTCTGAACGAGAGCGAAATCAACCACGCCGCGCTAATAGAAGGGATGGACAAGAGCCTGGGCGATGTATTAGACTATCTCGCCAATCACCCCCGTGTGGCGAAGAACACCATTCTGCTCTTTATGTCCGACAACGGCGGACAAGGCATCAGCGTGCGCCAGGGGCGTGAGAACCTCGACCAGAACTACCCTGCCCGAGGCGGAAAAGGCTCGGCCTATGAGGGCGGCATTCACGAGCCGATGCTCGTCTGTTGGCCGGGGGTGGTACGCGGCGGCACGGTGAACACCAACCGCGTAATGATAGAAGACTTCTTTCCCACTATACTCGAAATGGCACGCATCACAAACTATCACACCGTGCAACACGTTGACGGAAAGAGTTTCGCCGATCTCCTGCGCTGCCCCACCCTGCGGCGCGAACGCACCATTGTATGGCACTATCCCAACCTATGGACAGAAGGCATACGCCAAAGCGATGGCTACGGTGCTTACTCCGCCATAATGCACGGCGACTACCATCTCGTTTACTTCTGGGACACGGGCGACATAGAACTATACAACGTTCGACAAGACATCGGCGAGTGGCACAACCTCGCGACACAAAACCGTACCCTCGTAGAAACGCTTGCCACCGAACTGAGCGACTCGCTGAGAAGCTATGGAGCACAACGCCCGCTGAGCAAAAAAAGTCACAACGAACTGCCTTGGCCCGACGACCGTTTCCGCCTCAACTCTCTCGCAGAGCAGCCAACGAACTAAACCAAAAGCCCATCAAGGAGTCATAAGATGGGTACTACTAATTTGCTTTGTCAGATTTCTGCGCTATTTTTGCTGTCAGTTGAAGAGTGAGCGTAGCGGGCTACACGACCAATGAAACATACAGTAGGAAGCAAAAAGAGCCATAAAGATGACAAACGGTTACAGCCCCAGCTATGTCAAACATAACCGTGGAAATGAATAGAACCCACCTTAAGCAGAACACACCATATTATATATATATGGACAAGCCCCACAAAACAATGAGACATACTATTCTTTCTCTACTGCTCGCCCTGCCCCTTGCTGCCGCCGCACAACAGTTTGAAGCCAACGGCATCACCTACGAAGTGATGCGCAACTACTCGGGCAGTGTTGCCGTGGTGCGCGGCACAAAGACGTATAGTGGCACAATAAACCTACCCAGTAGTGTCAGCTACAACGGAACGAGCTACGCCGTACGTGCCATTGCAGCAGGTGCTTTCGGCGATAGTTACATCAGTTCCATCTCTTTTCCCTACTCCCTCTCAGAAATTGGTGCAGATGCTTTCAAGAACTGTCGCAACCTATGGGACATCAAAATTCCCACCCACGTAGAACGCCTGGGTGCTGGTAGCTTCGAGGGGTGTACATCGCTTACCAACGTTGAGTTCGGCTATAGCAATATGCGCGAATTGCCGTCGCGCCTCTTCGCCGGTTGCCAAAGCCTACGCAGCGTCCGAATGCCGCCGTACATCACCTCTATCGGCGACAATTGCTTTCGCGATTGCCGCTCGCTGGCAAACATTTCTATCCCCAATCGTGTAGAAGCCATCGGCGCAAGTGCTTTTCAGGGCTGTCGCGCGCTGAGTAGCATCAATCTGCCAAGCCAAGTGCGACGAATTGGCTCCTACGCTTTCGGCGGTTGCTACGTACTAAAAACCATCACCTGCGAGAGCCGCGCACCGTATGCCATCTATGAAACCACGGCGTTCCGAGGCGATGGGACCGACCTCTATCGCTCAGCGAAACTCTGCGTACCCCGAGGCTCTTTACAACAATACAAACAAACCGCAGGCTGGCGCGAGTTCCAAAAAATTGAAGAACAATAAGCTTTAACCAATAACCATCGCAGCACGTAAGCGTTATAGGATAATGATTTATGGTTGTTGTATTTTTTTCCGTACCTTTGCCGTGCGTAATAACCTCTTGAACATTAAACCAAACCTTTTCCACCTCTTGATGTTATGAAAAGATTTTTCCTATTTATAGCCGCTCTCTTTCCGTTCACACTTACCGCACAACGTGCAGAACCCTTAGAAGCACAAAGCCTTGCCAAATGGGACATCCCAGCTGGCAACTACAGCGGCATTACACCTCTTGGTGGCGACCGCTACGCCGTGGTGAGCGACAAAGACAGCACAGATGGGTTTCACATCTTTCGCATTGAGATTTCCAAGGCCACCGGCGTTGTAACAAACGTGGAGTACGAGGGCTTCTTTGGCAACCCCACAGGCACACGCACGTGGAATGGGTATAGCACCCGCGACTGCGAGGGAATAGCCTACCACCCAAGCGGAAGCCTCTTTATTAGCGGCGAGGGCGACCAACAAATTATGGAATACACCCTACGCGGGCAGCCCACCGGACGCCGCTTAGCCGTACCTGAAATCTTTACCAAAAAACACATTGTGAACAATATGGGCTTCGAAGGTCTGTGCTACGACACCGCTACCCACCTCTTCTGGACGACCACCGAGGCCACCCTTCCCGCCGACGGCCCCTACGTCACCGTGCGTACACCGAGCGTTATCAATATACTCCGCCTACAGAGCTTTAACAACGACCTCAAGCCCGCCAAGCAAGTAGCCTATCGTATGGATATAGGGCGGACGCGCAAAGACGGACGCAACTATGCCTACGGTGTCAGTGCCTTGTGTCCCTACGGCGACGGACGGCTGCTTGTGGTGGAACGCGAGCTCAACGTAACGAAAAGATATTTCGGCAGCGAAGCCGTCACGAAGATATACCTCGTAGATGCCCTGTCAGCACCCGCCATCTCCGACACCACCGACATCGCCCACCTCAACCCCGACCAATACGCCACCAAGCAGCTCCTCACCTCGTTCACCACCAAAATACGCCCGTTCAACATTGACTGGGCCAACTTTGAAGGACTTTGCTGGGGACCAACGCTTGAAGGCGGGCGACGCACCCTCCTCCTGCTCAACGACTCACAAAACCGCGCCGGCAATCGCTTAGCACGCCTAAAGGACTATCTCAAAGTAATCATCATCTACCCATAATCGCAGTTCTCTATAGGTGGGTTCTATTCATTCGCTTTGTCAGATTTCTGACAGGAATTAATAGAGCCCACCTATACATAAACCGAAGTAGAAGCCAGAATGAACACCGTACGCATCACTGCCATCCGCCAAACGGTTTATCCGGACCTAATGACAAAATACGAGAACCCCATAGCGCATACATGCGATGTAAAAGAGGGGCAGCAATGGATTTCCGTTGACGGCAAACAACCCGATGAGATGTGTCCGACTGCGTGGCTCGCTATGCGTGAGTTCGTGGAGTCGTTAGCCAGAGGGGAAGGCAACTTCTACGATGGCTGGATGAAAAACCCTATGAGCGCGATGATTAGTTGTAACGATGGGTTTCGCCCGTTCAGCTTCTATATTGAAACCATCGAACAGGCATAATCATTTGACCGGCAGGCCATAGAAGCCATAAGAAGAGAAAGCCGCGTACGTGCCATACGTGCCGACTCCGACAGCACGCACTATCCAGTTCACAGGTATTAAGCGGGAAACACACACCACACCCATTATCCGACAATAAACAGACAAATAAAAGGTCGGAAATAATGAAAACATACCTGTGTCGTAAGTATAGCAACGAAGGCGAAGCCCTCTGGGAGCGCAGGCGGCCCGCCTGCATTCTCTTGCACGCGCGCCGCGTACGCTCCCAAAGGCGGCTCGCCTGCATCACCTCACTTGTCTCCTTTTAGGGCGACCCACCTATAAACTCTTCAACCCGATGAACTATAAAGACATTATTGAAGCGCGT
>ERZ842401.2005-NODE-2005-length-27841-cov-11.818866_pt1 | contig 27841 bp, 20 predicted proteins | sample MGYA00521270_ERZ842401 | MGnify/ENA primary metagenome ERZ842401 (study PRJEB31892, sample SAMEA3878208) | bioreactor metagenome | biome: Moose rumen | place: Sweden | collected 2011-10 | study: EMG produced TPA metagenomics assembly of the PRJEB12797 data set... | reverse complement strand
TGTGGCCGTGGCCACGGCCACAACCCTTCCCTTCATTGACATAACAACAAAAAAATCCAGCCAAAATGCTGAATCCTCTTTTCCGAAAACTGCCGAAATCAACTTTTCTGAAAATTGTTGTAGAAAAGTTTGCTTTTTACAGTTACAACCACTGTACGACAAACTTCGAGAACAGATCATGTCCAGTGACTATATACAGGTGGATGAGAGCACGTTGCCAGTGATTGACAACGAGAAACACCGTGCCGTGAAGGGATATATGTGGGCCGTACGCAACGCGCTCACCGGGGACGTGTACTTCCACTATGATATGGGCTCCCGCAGCGGCGATACCGCACGCAAACTCATTGGCGGCTACCGTGGCGCTGTGCAGACTGACGGCTATGAGGTCTATGAGGCCTTCGAAAATATGCCCGGCAAGCGGATGATTGGCTGCTGGGCCCATGTAAGGCGCAAGTTCGTTGAAGCCTTGGACGAGAACAAGAAGTACGCGAGTGAGGCCATTGTCTATATCGGCAAGCTGTACAAGATAGAGGAGGAGATGCGCGATGCTGGCTTAACTCCGGAAGAGATCAAGGAGCGGCGCCAGAAAGAGTCCTATCCTGTCATCCAGGAGTTCGAGAAGTGGATGGACTCCGTCGCCAACGCGTTCACGCCCAAGTCCAGGATGGGCAGAGCCATTGTCTACACCTATACGCTTCTTCCCCGCCTCAGCCGCTATGTCCTGGACGGCAGATACAACATCGACAACAACGGCATTGAGAACGCCATCCGTCCCCTCGCTTTGGGGCGTAAGAACTTCCTGTTTGCCGGCAATCACGATGCCGCTATACGGGCAGCCATTGTCTACTCCCTGTTCAGTTGCTGCAAAGCAGCCGGCATCAATACCAGATCCTGGCTGGAGGATGTCTTGAGAAGGATACCAACGGAAAAGAATATGGAAATGTTACTGCCGGGTCACTGGACACTTACTAACCGTTAGTAACGCATCACTAACAATAAGTAACGGCTACTAACCCATCACTTCGGGATAGTAGCCGTTACTGTACTTTATCGGATGCTTACGGTAAAGCCGAGGCAAAAGCCGAAACGGCCAAGAAGTTATTGGCTCTGGGCGTCCCGGTGGAAACGATCATTGCGGCTACCGGCCTCACGGAGGAGGAGATCAAGAGGCTCTAGAGCAGCTGCCGTGAAATAACCGAGGGCAACCTTTTGGGTTGCCCTCGCGGTTTATATTAAGGAGCGGTAGTCGTGAACAGCAGATTGAGCGGACTCGATGTACTGGCTTCCAATAACTGGCCTATAGTACATGAATAATAATAATATCTGTTATTGCCTGTGTATCTAAAATAGACCATTGTATCAGCAGAAGGATTACTAAATTGAGTAAGATCAATACTTATAGAATCATAATTCAAATAATTATAGGATCTAAAACGAGCCATACGACTATTATCTCTCGTTATATTGGTCGTATTAGGATAAACATAGACGTAAGTACCACTATTATAGTTAGAACCATTACTAAAGTTCGAAGGATTCGTAGTTGCGTTAGCGCCGCGAACGTGCAAAGCATTGGCCGGCACCGTGAAACTGGTTGTCCTGGTCAAGGTAAACTGGCGGGTACCAGGGGTGTTATAACTGGTTGAAGCAACAGCAAGGTTGTCCAAACTGGTAGTTCCCGTAGCCGTGGTGGTAACAAGTTTAATCCGCTGGGAGTCTCCGCTTCCGGCAACAGGAGTAAAGGTGTAGGTACTGCCGTCAACTGAGACCCGCGTCTCGTCACCTGCCGGAGCAAGACCGTTGAGGGAGAAGGTAACCGGCTGCAGGTTGTCGCTATCGTAGTCAAAGCGGAAGTAAACTTCCCTGCCAACCAGGGCTACCAGCGAAGTGACAGAATTGCCATCGGCATCCTCGAAGCGGGCATTGGAGATATCCAGTTTTCTCAGGTAAGCGGATTTATCTGCCGTAGCGGGCTCGTACAAATCCGGATTCGGGGAAATAAGGCTCGTCGAGAGGGAAACTGAATAGTTCTCGGCCGTAGCTTCCAGGTGCAGCGTAATGTTGGCATCCGTAGCCGTAGGCGTACTAGAAAGCGACCCCAACGTCCATCTGTAACGATTGCCTCCGAGGGAAGCCAACTTGTCATCATAGGGGCTACCATCTCCCTTCAGCTTGGGCTCGAGCCCGTTCAGCACGATGGTAACCACATTGGGAAGCACCCGATAACTGGAAGAGGCGGCATTGGCATTGTTATTCCAGACGATGTCTTTTCCGGCATTCTCCGTATCCAGGGAGAAAGAGAAATTCACATCGTCACCGTCCCCGGCAGTGAAACTGTTGATCGTGAACTTCCGCTTGAAATAATTGCTGAACGAGTCGAACGAAGTGGCATTCTGCTCGAAGTAGTCGTTCTGGACATAGACGATGGATTCGCTGTGCGCCACCGATGTCTTGAAATGAGCCAGGACTGTGACCGTGTTGGCACTTGTCGCCGCCACCATAGAAAGGTATTCCTCTCTGGTGATGGTCTTCACAAAGTGGTAGGACGGACCCGTAAGGCGGTTCATCGAATTGTCCAGGACAATCGTCCGGCCAGATGCAACAGGAAGCTCATCATTATCAGGCGTAAGGCTCTTGGCCGCAGCCTCAATCTTCAAATCCAGCGGGAACATGCTTCGCGGCAAGTCATTGGGAATCTCGATGCTGATTACCTCCGGCTCACCCAAGGCTTCCACTACGTACTTGTTCAGGCAGGTAACCGTCATCATTTTCCGAGGTGAGATACGGACAATCACATCTCGGGAAATACTGGTAGTCTTGCCGATGATACGGATACACTGAACACGGCTTTGGGTATAAAAACCCGCAGAACTGACAATTCCGGAATAATCGTCGTTATTAACCAATGTATAGGAAATCTTTCCATATCTATCTCCAGTTGATGAAGAAGTGGCTTCCACCCAGGCATTGTCTTCACGGACATATTCCTTTCCTGAAGCAATTGCAACGGTTCCCGTGCGGAACACCGGCCCCAGGGCGCTGGTTCCATTGGGCGTGAAGGTACCATCGCTCTCATCTTTGTATCCAATCTGGAATTCCACATCGTCATTGCGGACCGTGCCATCTTCCAAATTGGGGATATACCGGAAATACACGTCATAGGTCAACGTACCGGGAGCCACATAGATCACATCCGTATAGCTGGCCGATATCATAGAAGTACCATCTGAAATCTGGTTGTATTCCTGATGGTCCGTATCCTTGGAAATGTTGGCGGAAGCTTGCTGGGCCGCCTGCTCGGCGGAAGTTTCTCCCGTATTCTCCGCGATGCCCGTAAGCTTCACCGTATAGGTGTTGTTTCTTAATACAGGGATTGTGGAGCCGTCGCTGCCGTTGATATCCAGAGCATAATATTTGACAGCCTCCGAACCTTTCTTCGCCTTGATAATGACACGGGTGGCGGTCTGTGTGGTATTGGGGACCGTGCGCTCGTACATGTAGAGGGGAACCTGGTTATTGTTGTCACGGGCGCCGGACCAATCCAGCATCTGTGCATCCGTAGGAACACCTCCCATCTCTCCGGGATTGTATCCCCTGTAATAATACGGCTTGTCCGTGCATTTGATCACATTCTCATCATCGGATACAAGGGGATGTTCCTGATAGTTGATAAAGAAAGACTCGTAATAGAATTCTTCATCGTCACCGAGGTCATCGAAGGTGCGCGGTTTGCCTTCTGCATCCAAAAGCAGGTGCCCGTATTCATCGGCGGCGTACGGAGCAGAAAGAATGGGCGCGACAGGGCCGTCCTTGGGGGCATAGGCCAAGCCGTATTTATAAATGGTGACATCATCGGTCAGGTTCACCAGATAAATCCTGGCAAAATTGCGGACCAAAACAACCGGGTCGGGGAACTGTGCCATAGTTTCCGTCGAAGGTTGGAGTACAGTCGTATTTCCGGGAACCGCAGCGTTATCGGGGGAAGACTTGATTCCGTGCGGAAGAATCACCTTCTGCCAATAGCTGTCGTTGAATCCGTCGGACGCGGAATAATGGGACTGGATTTTGGCGATGACCACATCTTCCACATCCTGGGCACTGATACCGGTAATGGGCGGCATATCCCGGTATTCCTCCGGACAATTGGCAATGAAATGCAGGCGCAGGCGGCTATCACTCATAGTGAGGTCAGCCGTAAAACGGTATTTCGTAGTATTAGAAGGATAGTTGGTGGTAGCCACTTCAGTCAGCGTAGCCGGAACCCACTCGTTGAAGAAACCGTTGCCGCCGAATACTGCAACGTACATATTGTTGATCGTAGGGGTATCCCCCATCGCTTTGGTAGAGGCAGCATCCGCAGGAAGTGCCACATCGAAAGCAATGCGGACCTTAGGAAGGGTGCCCTCCCCTTCCCGAAGTTTGGGATCAATCTCCAGGCTCTGGCAAGCGGTAAGCGCTCCCAGCAGGGCCATGAATATATAGAATGCTCTCTTCATATTACTTCACTTCTACAGAACTCATCTCCTGGTCACCCCAATAAGCGGTTTCCCTGTCTACCCTGTCATACTTGGAAACACCCCAGAACCACTCGTCATAAACGCAACGTACATTGTAAGTCCCGGATGTGGAATGATATTCCTGAGGATTGGCCGTGTTCGTTCCATTGGCAACTGCAACATAACCGCTATTGCACCAATAGCCAGTCGTTTGATTATTGGAAGTATTACCTAACAAACGGGGAATGAGCCCGTCCTTGGTCAACTGCGCCATATACTTGATTTCCGCCACCGTAGGGAGACGCCATCTGCCAGCTGGGTAACCGTCTTCCTGATAACGGGCGCAGCGATTAATGGCATTCTGTCGGCTCATCGTAGAACTGGCACCGAAAGAAGATGCAATCCGGAAGGAGGGGGCTATATAGTTATCATAGACAACATCATCATTGGCAGGATAATACCAGGTAAGTGTACGTGTTCCACCTTCTACAGCATTGGCGGTGGCCGAACCGGCAAGAGTAGTATATGTCTCGGAACGAGGGTCTCCCAGATAATAATTAGCAAGATTACTGCCGCTGGTAGGGAGAACAGATGTTGTAATCACATACATATTGAAATTGGCATTTCCCCTTCCACTACCGCTAGGCCACTGCCTCTCAGCGTTTTCAAATGTATAACCTTCTTGTTCGGTCTGATTATTACCATTAATAGCTCCTGTATCGCTGTTCCGCTGCGGCTCTATGATAATGGCGGGACGCTGCTCCACAATGATGTCGGAATAGTATGCATTCCGGTAGGCATCATCGTGGTGACGGACCCGGAACCGGATGGTATAGGGCGCCACATCATAACCGGACTGGCTCATATCCATATTCAGCGCATGATGGATCTTGATATCGGTGCGGGTCACCTCTGTAAACCAGCCGGAGGCATCAATCTGCGTGGCCGTAGGATCAATTTGAGAATAATTCGGCTTCACAGCCTGCACCGTACCCACCCAGGTAAGACCATTATCGGCATCAAAAGACGTAGGATTCGCCAGCAAAGATGTGGTGAAGGGGTTGTAGATTCTGGGATCCTCTCCGATATAAGGAGCCGGCGTACTGTTCTTGTCTGAAGCCTTGTAGGCGGTTCCTCTCACCGAGAAACCGACGATTTCGATATCGTGGCTGGAGTTGATGGGGATGGTAAGGTCCTCAGAATTGTACATCACATATTCCGTTACGGGAATATTCAGGAAGCGGGCTCCGGTAACTGCCGCAGGGATGATATCACCGGCTCCAGTGGTTTCGGAAGTGGTGGATAGGGCGCCGGACCAGTCGGCCACGGCATAGTACGGCGTGATTTCCGTAGCCTGGTCGGCCTCGCCGCCCAGCACTTGGACGTCAATCTGGATATGATACCAATTGTTCCGCTCCATAGCAAAAAGGGAGCCGCCGTCGTCCCGGGTATTGGGCAGCGGAATCTTGTAGTAGTAATACTTGGTGCGGCCGTTCGCCGTCCAAGGAATAATCAGTTTCAGATAGGGCTCAGTCACGGTACCGGAAGCCCATTCTACCGGATAAGTATAGAAGGGATGCTCGTCTTCTACCTGATAAAGAGGCACCTGGACAGAAGATCCATTGCGCATCCTGGGCACCGTAGTTCCAGTATCCACCAGCCGACGGGCGGCATATTCGTACAGTTTTTCCGTACCCTCTGTAGATTTGGCATTAGCGGGGACCGCAACAGGGGTGCCAGAAAGGGTGGCCTGCTTCATCGCATAAACCAGATAAACGGTCATGGCCGTTTTGCCCGGACGCCAGATGCTTCCATCCTCTGCTTCGACCTCATCTGCCACGCTCATCGTGAATGTGACGCGGGAAGCAATCCGCTGGAGGTTGATGGTCCCTCTGGCGGGAGTAGCGGCATTGGCCTGGATCAAGGTCAGTGTAGCACCGCCGGTCATCACGAAGGACGTCTGCGGGAAAACGGACCAGTCGGCCGAGGGAAGAACCAGTTCCTTGATGGCACCCAAGGTGGTCTTACCGTCATATTTATTTGCAACACCTACCTGGTAATTGGCCACGCAGAGGACATAGCAGGTGGCACCTGCCGCCTGGCTGCCGAAGATGGTGCGGACTTCACCGACGGAAGTAGGGATGAAGATGTGCCCGCTTTCCAAAACACCGGGATAGTACTTGACCAAGGCAGCATTGTCACTGTCGCTGGAAAAGAACAAAACATCGATGACCTCGTTTCCGCTGTTGTCTTTCTGGAGAATCGCCTCGTTGAAGAAACGGTCGTTCCTGTCGGCCTTGGTAGCGACATAATAGGAATCGTCCAGCAGAACGGACAGGTCAATGCCTTCTTTGTCCTCCGACCAATCACCCGTTATCTTTTCGCAGGAAACGGAAAACAGGGCCAGCGCAGCAAACAGCAAAATATGTTTTCCAGAAAATCTCATATTAATTAACGGCTTCACGGGTTATTTTCCAGTCTTTCCGGTTAAACTCCGAATTGGCGTCGTGCCAGGTTCCGTTAAGCTGGATAGAAACATTGAAATGAAGAACTTGGTTCGAAGTAGGGATAAGGTTGGAAGCGCGCAGGGTAAATGTGACCTTGCCGCTCTTGCCTACTCCAAACAAAGAGTCGTCGATGACTCCGGTAGAGGGTTCCAGGACAAAATACTTGGCAGCCTCGGCCGGGTAAGTAGTAACCGCCCAAGCGCCAACGCGAGGAGACTCAATGTAGAACTCTCCCCGGAGCACCTGACCGCTCTGCAGGGTAGCTTCACGGGTGGCGTACTGCGTACTGGAATTGTTGTTGTCGTAGAACCAGAGAGTTCCGTCATGAGGGATGGAACCGCCGCCATTGGCGGAGATGGAACTGTTGGTATAGTCGATATCCTGCATCACATAATTCCATTCCAGGATATTGATGGTGAGGTCGATGGCCTCTCCGCGGAACAGAAGGTTGATGAGATACTTGTGCCCGTGCTCCATCCCTTCCGAAAGGATATCCAGATCCCGAAGGTTGAAGGTGGCGGTATGATCGACCAGGGCCGTGTGGCTGTCGTCGGTCCAGTCATCCTTGATCTGATAATTCAATTCCAACTTGGCGTTGGACAGATCCGCCTGCGACTGGGGCCACATCATAAAAAATGTCGGAGAATCATTGGTGGAAACATTGCCGGAGTATGCATCCAGACGCTCCCCTTCCTGAAGAGTGATCTCCGGGGACCAAGTGGGAAAGACCTGCGTTGCTTCTACATTGGTCAATGCGGCGACACCCGTATTGGAATAATCAATCACGGCCGACTTTTTATTGTAGAAGTCAAGCAAATTAATAGAAGTGATATACACCTCATCTTCGGACTCATTCCTGACACCTACAGCCATAGCGGAAAAAAGGTGGGAAAACAGGAATTTTACCTTGTCCTTATAACCGGGATCTCCGGCAGTGCGGATTACCTGGTCGGAATATACAAAATCTACTTGGGCAGACTGCGTAGTAAGCTCCGTAGCAGGAATAGAAATCTGACGCCTATCATCTGAAATGTCAACGGAAGGCGTGAAAAGCGTACTCACCGCCGTGCGGTTCAGCCCATCATACACGAGCCAACCGTAGAAACTATGCGTACCGGACTTGGTCCAAAAATAAGAGGCCTTATTCTCATATTTCCAATACCAGTCTTCATCGGTACCGGCAGCAGAAGAATCGTAATTGATGTTATCATCTATATACGGAAAACCTTCCGTACTTTGATAAGTATGGCCATCAAGCGTGCCACTGAAATTAGTCACGTAATCCACCACCTGAATCTTGGTACCAGGATTATTCAAGTCATCTCTACCCAGGAAGCCCTTGGTATCAATTTCTGATGTTCCAAATTCGATACTATCCTTATCCAGCACACTCTCCTCGGGGGTGTGGCGCTCGCAACCGGCGAGGATGGCAAGCAGGGAAAAGGACAGGATATATAGATGTTGCTGTTTCATCGGCTTTCAAGAGTTTATTGGCAACCCGGTGGGGTATCACCCCCGCCGGGCCGTTGAGCGGTCTTTTAGATGTTGATCTTTGCCACCACGTCCACTGCATCCCAACCATCGATGGCAGGGTCGAAGGTGATGACGGCATCGGTCAGGTCAGGATCGTTGGGATCAACCGGATCGCTGGGATCGGTCGGGTCGCCAGGATTGCCACCCTTACCGTTGCTGGAAGTAGGGCTCACATTCAGCTGATAGGTAATCACATGGTTCATCTGCCAGGCGGTGAGTTCAGGAACATAGAGGCTGGCCGTGACATCGAAAGTCTCGGACAGGAAGTCTGCACCGTTCCGCTTGGTCTTGATGGTCAAGTTCAGCGTAATGTTCTGACGGCCATTGTCCAGGGTCTGGGGAAGGACGAACATCTCGGGAACCAGGTTCTCTACAACACCGGGGGTCATGTCTACGGGTGCAGGCATGTAGTTGCCGGAATTGAAGGCGGTGCTGTCAGTCACGGTCCATACGTAGTTTCCGTCGGCATCCTGGGGCTTCTCCCAACCAACAAGGCCGGTAGAAGGGCTGGAAGCGAGGTTGAGGGTGCAGTCACCGTGCTTGAAGATGTTGCCGATCCGGGCCGAGTTCAGGGTAACTTCCCAGTCGGTTACAGTGCCGTCGGCCTCCTGCTTGTGGTTGTAAACCAGGACGGCGTTGACACGGAGCTTGGCCAAAGCATGACGGAAGATGATAGGAACGCCGGTGTATCCGCTGGCGGCATCGTCTTCCACCTCATCTACGTTGTCGGTAAAGCTCACGGCCTTGTCGGAGTACATAATGTCCAGCGGATTGGTTTCCACGTCAATATTGCTGTAGGAAATTACATTTTCACTCACTGCAATGCCGGACATATTGGTAGGATAGTAGCAGAAGAAATCCACTGTGGTGTTCTTGGGCCAATAATAGACAGAGGAAGGTTTCCACTGGCTTCCGTCAAAAGAGATGGTCTCATTGTCCATGAAGTAGGTGCCAGCCGTACCCTCGGCCCATGCATAGGCGCTGAAGGTTTCGTTGGTAGGGAATACGGTTCCGGTAATGCCGGCCTTGGTGGCATAATTGGCAGTCTGGAAGGTGATCTCATGCGAGAAAGGAAGGGTCTTTTCCGTCTTGGAGCAAGACACAGCCAGCAGGGCGAAAGATAAAGCTATAATACCAAAATGTTTCATAATCAAAATTCGGTTTAGATATTGATACCTGCGCTAACAGTGATGTTCTCCCAATCGGAAACGGCAGGGTCGAAGTAAACGATGGTAGGTTCCACATCGGGAATGCCGTCGCCGTCCTTGTCTTCGGTCGTCTCGGTGCCAAGGCTAGGAGCAATGTTGAAGGAGTAGGTGATGTTCTGGTTCATTCCCCACCTGTCAAGCTCACCATTCTGCAGCAGGGCTTCGATGTTCACGCCGGTCTCGGTGAGCACCAGCTGAGGGCCATTGCCGTCGTTCTGGTCGCGGTAGGTCTTGATGGTCACGTTCAGTACCACTTTCTGGCCGTCGGAAAGAGACTGGGGAAGGATCATGCGGTCGGATGCCAGCAGCTGAGCGGTGCCGTCCAGCTGCATCGGCGGCGTAGAAAGCAGATTTATATCTTCACGAGCTCCGCTGGTACCGTCCCATACATTGGTGACAGGCTTCTTCCAGGTATTGTCGCTGTTCAGGGTGAGATCCAGGGTGCCGGAGACCAGTACATTGGCAACGGAAATGCTGTTCACGGTGATTTCCCAGCTGGTGGTGTCGCCGGTATCGGCGGTCTTGCTCATATAGGCCTGCTTGATCTGGAAGGTCACCTTGGCCAGGGCATGGTGAAACAGGGTGGGAACACCATTGTAGTAATAGGTGGTGGTATTGTTGGTGAGACCGGTCACTTTGTCGGCGTACATCACGTCCACAGTGGGATGCGTGCTCACGTTCCAGACCGGATAGCTGATACCGGACTCCGTGATGGTGGGAAGCGGAGCGTCTACACCGTCTGCCGTATAAGGAGAATAGCAGATGAAATCGATGCCACCGGACTTGGGCCAGTAGTAGGTGGTTCCGGTAGGAGCCCACACGTTCTTACCGCTGTCGTAACCAACCGGCTGGTTGGTCATGAAATCGGCATTGTCAGAAGCAGAAACGCCCTTGTACCAAGCATAGGCACCGAAAGGAACGCTCTGATAGTCGTCCTTGTAGTCGGCCGGATCAGCCTTGGTTGCGTTCTTGTAGCGGGCTACCTGGAAAACGATTTCCTGGGAAGCCTCGGCGGTGCCCACCTCCTGCTGCTTGGAGCAGGCAGCGAGAGTAAGGGCGGCCACAACGGCCATGAAGAATAATTTTTTGTTCATAGTATTGTAATGTTTTTTGTTTTTCCTGGTGGCCCGGGGCAGGGTCAGCCGCGCCGGGCCGATGCACACACTATGAATTGAAAATGAAGTTGCAATTAAAGCTGGATGGTAGCGGAAGCATCCACATTGGTCCAGTCAGCCACGGCCGGGTCAAACTTGATGATTACGTCCTCGGGATCGTCGTCGTGAGGGGTATCACCAGAATCAGGACCTGCTGATGCGGTGGGCTTGAACTTGATGGTGTAAACGATGTTCTCGTTCATCTGCCAGGCCTTGAGGGTGGAGATTTCGCTAATGTTGATGGTCTTTGCGAAGTTTTCGGTAATTACGTTACCATTTGCAAGGGTGGTCTTGATGTCTATATCAACGTCAACAGTCTGAACACCTGCGGTAAGCACCTGAGGAAGAACGAAACCGGTTGCGGAAGCAAGGTCCTGTGCGGAAGTTGTAAGGGTTAAAGGTGCAGCGACGAGTTCCTGGTCTGCGGTTGCGCCGGAAACATTGGTCCAGACATTGTAGTCTACGCCGGCAACCGTGGTAACGGGCTTGTCCCAACTCTTGCCGTCGCCGTTGAGGTTGAGCTCAAGGTCACCGGTGGTGTTGAAGCCGTGAATCTTGAAGCTCTTAAGGGTAATCTCCCACTCGGTGTGGCTGCCGGTACTGGCATCGTCCCACTCAATGAAGTTTGCCATTACCTTGAAGCTGAGCTTTGCAAGGGCGTGACGGAAGATGGTGGGAACACCGGTGTAGGAGTTTGTACCGTCCTCTACTTCGTCGACATTGTTGGAGCATGTGGCTTTGTCGGCATACATAAGGTCAGTGGTGCCGGCGGTTACGCCAGTGTAGGTGATTTTGTCCTTTTCTACGACAGGGGTGGTGCCGGCAATGTTGCTGGTGCCCTCGAAAGGAGAGTAGGAAATGAAGGATACGCTTCCGGTCTTGGGCCAGTAGTATGTATAGTCTACGGTCTTCCATACGCCACCGGCGAGGTCTACCTGCTCATTCACCATGAAGTCGTCTGTGTCGTTGAACCAGGCATAGGTACCGAATGCGCCGTTGCTGTAAACGGAGCCGGTGAAGGCCTTGGTCTGGAGGCTGTTGGCGACCTCAAAGCTGATTTCCTTCTGGAGGTTCACTGTCTCAACCTTTGAGCATGCTACGCTTGCTGCGAGAACTGCTGCTGCGATGATGATATACTTTTTCATTGCTGTATTGTTGTTTTCAGATGATTATTCGATGGTGTAAGTGGGGGTGGCAATCTCAGCCCATGTTTCAACAGCGGGATCGAAGAGAATCTTGTTGTCTGCTGCGGGCTTGATAACGATATGATAAGTATAGATGGTATTGGGATCCCACGCTGTAATGCTGGGGGTGAAGTCTGTAAGAGCAGTAGCAGCGATGGGAACAACCTCGGAAACGGTGTCTGCACCATCGTATTGGTGCTCAAGGGTGTAGGTAAAAGCAATGGTAACTCCAGTAGTAGCGATGGTCTGAGGCATAACTACGCTGTCTGCAATGAGCACTTCGGCTGCAGAAGCGGCATGGCCGTCGGTTTCTACCACAACGTTACCGGCGTTGGTAAGGGTAACGTTGGCAACGGAAGCCGGAGTCCAGGTTTCGCTGGTGTACTTAAGAGTTGTACCGGCGGTGGTGGGCTTGTTGTCCGTGCCAAGGGTGATGGAAGGAGTTGAAGGGAAGTTAACCACAAGGGTGCCCTTGTTGCGGTAGGAAACGGTAGCGTCGGTTACGGTAACTTTCCAATGGTTCTTGGTGTCGTCTGCATCGGTAGCATCGACCTTGACGTCGAATTTAACCCTCGAAAGCATGTGGCGGAAGAGGGTGGGAACGCCCTTGGTTACGCCGTCAAGCTTGTACTGGGCAGCATCGTTGTTGAAGAAGCCGTATGCACCGTCTGCAACAAGGATGTTGCTGTCGGTAGCGATGGTGTTTTCTGCATAGGTAGCAACTGCCTGGGCTGAGCCGTTGAGGGCTACCGTGCTAGGATAAAAATTACCTGCGAAAGAGAAGAAGTTGATGTAACCGGTCTTGGGCCAGAAGTAAGTGCGGTCGCTGGGAGCCCACTGTGTATTGCCGGAATCCCAGGTTACTGTTGCGGGAGCCATGAACTCCTGATTGGTAGCTGTTGAGCTGGTGTACCAGGCGTAGGTCTTGAAGTTGTTGAAACCTTCGGTAAGGAGGGAGGTTTCACCAGCCTTTGTCGTCTGGCCGGCATAATTAGCAACCTGGAAGGAGATGGCCTGATCGGGGACAGCCACGGTGTTCTCCACTTTGGTGCAGGCGGCGCTGGCTACCAGGGCCACAGCTGCGAGAATCATGTACTTTCTCATATTCATAATGCGTTTTTAAATTATTCTTTTAATTGTACTTGGCAATCCGGGGCAGGGTCAGCCACCCCGGACCGATAGTTTTAAGGCTGAGGAACGTTGATGGTTCCGGTCTCAGGCACCCATTCTTCCACGGCCGGGTCAAAGAGGATCTGCTCGCTCACCGGGTCAATGATCACGTTGTAGGTGATGATATGGTTCATAGCCCACTTGGTGATAGAATCGATGGTGTTGATCTTGACAGAGAAATCGCGGTTCTCATCCAGATAGGCCTCTGCCTCGCTGCCATAGGTGGCTTTTACATTGTAGTTGAGCGTGAACACGGCGTCGTCGCCCAGTACCTGCGGCATTACGCTGCGGAGTGCAATGAGATCTTTATAGTCACCGCTTTCTGTTGCACCTGCAGCAAGAGTCAGACCAGCAGGGATGAGGGTGCTGATGGTTTCCGTTCCGGCGGTGGCAACCCAACCCACCGTGGGCTCTGTAGTGTTGGCATTGGTCCAAGCCTGGGTAGTAGGAGTGGTACCAGCATAGCTGTTGCTCAGCGTCAGGGTGCCGTTGTTCAGAATAACAATGTTGGAAAGCTTCGTACCCTCATTCAGGATGGTGACATCCCACTTGGTGTTGGGCGTGGCATTGGTGGTCTGCAGTTTCACTTTGAACTGGATTCTGGCCAGCATATGGCGGAAGAGGGTGGGAACGCCCTTGACAGAAGCACCGTCAATCTGGTAAGTCTCGGAATTCTGGGTCTGATGGAAAGCGGCATCGGCCACCAGGATGTTGGCATCAGTAGCAATGGGAGTATTGTACACCAGGGAACCTTCGGCCACCGAGTAAGGAGCCGTACCATCATAGGAGTAGAAATCGATGTAACCGGTCTTGGGCCAGTAATACTCACGGGAAGGAGCCCACTGTCCGGCGACAGTGCTGTTCCAGGTGATAGTCTCATTGTCCATAAACAGCTTCTTGACGTTGTCACCATTGGTGAACCAGGCGTTGGTAGTGAAGCTGCCGCCAAGCTCTGCATTGGTGGCCTGTTCGGCCTTGGTCTGGGCCACATAATTGGCGACCTCGAAGGAGATCTTGTGGGAAGGAGTGGTGTCTTCCACTTTGGTGCAGGCGGCGCTGGCTACCAGGGCCACAGCTGCAAGGATCATGTACTTTTTCATATTCATCGTGTGCTTATTATTCATTCTTATCATGATTATTCGATAGTTGCAGAGACATTCTCGCTTACCCAGTCGGATTCGATGGCTGGATCGATGAGAATCTTGTCCGTCAGCGGATTGATGGTGATTTTGTAAGTGTAAATCTTATTAGGCTCCCACTTGTCAATCGCAACATCGGAAGTATTCTTGAGGGTGTTCAACTTTACTTCAGCGGGAATGTTCACTTCCTCCAGAAAAGCGGTTCCATTGTACTTGGCTGTAACGGAATAGGTGATGACAAGTTTCATGCCGTCTGTAACAGCCTGCGGCAATACACTCTGGGCATCGATTCCGGTATTAGCATCCTGTGTGGCCTTCGTCGGGAAGACAGTCGCAAAATCGGCGGTTAAAGCTTTGTCGGAAACAAGAGGAATGTCTGACGGAGTGCCGGTCGGATCCCAATAGAAAGTGGTATTGGATGCAGTCCAGGCTTTCTGTCCCATTTCTCCTTTATCTGAATTGGAAAGAATCATAGAACCCTGATTATAGACGCCCGTAAGGGTTACGGACTGCAGCGTCACCTCAAAAGTGTTGCTGGCAGCTTTCGGATCTGTAAGAGGAGCAGCATTGAACTGGATCTTAACCTTGGCCAGCGCATGGTGGAACAGGGTAGGAACACCGGCCGAAACGCCGTCCTGCTTATAAACCGCATTGTCATTGTTCTTGAAACGCCAGGCCACGTCGGCGAACATGATGTTGTCGACCGGGCCGATGGAACGACCAGTCCAGGCCATAGAGGTTTCCAATACATCACCGGTAGGGCCTGCGCCGTTATCGTACCAGGACACGAAGTTGATATAGCTGTCCGGATGCTTGGGCCAGTAGTACGGATGCGTGGCAGGAGCCCAGTAATACTCAGTGCTGTTAAAAACAATCTCCTCTCCGCCGGCTCCGAAATAATCGGTACCGTTTGCAGCACCATTCGCATGCAGGAAAGCCTTGCACATGAAAGAATTGACGCCATCATCTTTGATGGATATGGGACCAGCCTTGGTCTGAGGCACATAACTGGCCACGGCGAAGTTGATCGCCTGCTCCTCGGACATATCTTCTACTTTGGTGCAGCCCACTGCGAACACGCCAACGGCGGCGGCAGACATCATCAAATACTTCTTCATTTTATTTCGTTCAATATTATTCATTATATCAACTTTCTAATTCTTTCTTTTACAGGATGATGGTTCCCTGTTCTTCTTCCCAATCATCTACGCGGGGCTGGAAGCCTCCGGTTCCGGAAGGAGTGTCTCCACCATGAGGCGGTTGCAACTCCCAATCCAGGTCTATCAGCAGCCAGTGCCTTTCTATGGCGTCTTCCGTCCTGAACACAGTATCCAGGTTCACGGTTTTCTGCTGCAGGTTACCGCCGATATCCACCACGTTGAAGGTAACATACAGGTCCGACGTGGAATCGGGGATTTTTCCGAAGGTATTGAACAACGCGCAAAGCACGTCTTTATTGCTTCCGGGAATGTGCTCGTCGGTGCTCTTGAGCAGATTGAAACAAACACCGGTGGAGGGATTGTCTGTCCGCAGGTTGAGACCGAACTTGTTGGACGGCGACAGACCGGAGATCACGGCCGTGGCGCTGGAGGCGTACTGCATGTTTCTCACACGGATCTGGATGTAGTACGTATCAATAATAGTCGTTGCCGTAGTGGAAATCACAACCACCGTATCGTGAGGAGCGACGTGCAGGTCATGCTCGCGGGCTACTACAAGATGATCGGGTTCGTAATTGATCTCCAGGTTGGCGTAGCGTTCATTTTCATTTTCTCCGTCGGCCTTGGTGAGGCCCAGATAGCGGGTGCGCATGGCCGGAGAGATTTCATCAGTATAAGCCAGAATGTTGTTTTCGTTCTGCTCGGAGGTAACCTGCGTCGTCGGTGTATCAAAATTGTAAACCAGGAAGTCGTAATCACCGTAACTGATGTTGAGGTCTCCCATGAAAACCTGGCTGCCATCTTCCGCATAACTCTTGTTGGAGATGAAACTCTGGGTGAGCAGGTTCTTGGAATCGGTATCGTAAACCATTACACGCATCATATCGGTGGTCAGATCCGGAACTGGAATGTGCTCATTGTAAATTTCGGCAGTAACGTTGGCGATGGCTTTGATGTTCACCTTCACGCGGATGGCAATCCTTTCTTCCATGTCCACCAGGGGACGACGGTGGCAAGCTGTCGCAGAAAGTATCAAAAACAAAACACCAAGTATCAATTTTGTAACGTTCTTATTCATCGCTCACCTCCTTTCTTTCCAAAGTTGATGGGAATAATAAGGCTAACCTTGGCCTTGGTGGGGCCGAAGTAGCTGACAGTACCCATATTGTAAGGGTCACGGATCAGCACGGAGTAATCTTCGGCGGGGAAATAGTGACGGTAGTCGGTCTGCAGATAGCCGGCGGAGAGGCTGAACTCCAGATTAATGTTCTTCTTCTTGCCGATGGGCATTACATAACCGGCAGTGATACCGGCGCTCCAGTATTCACCCTGGTAGTTGAGGGAGCGGTCGTACTGGAAGTCGTACTTGGATGACATTCCGTAGGCGCCCACAAACCAGCCACGCATCTTTTCCGTACCGTTGACGTCCCAGGGCTTGAACCAGAAGCGGCCTTCCACACCCATCTCCCACATCTGGAATGCATACTTGTTGTCGATATGCCACCAGGGGAAGACATCCTCTGCCATGATGGACCAGCGGCCGGCGATAGGAACCTCCACTTCGAAGTTAAGCGCTGTGACGGCGTCGTATAATAAATTCGTCTTTAAGGCGAAAAAGGTTTTCTTTTCAGGCTGCACCGGAGCGGGAATTTCCTGAACTTCGGGCAATTCCGGTACCACAGGAACCACGGGGGCCACTACAGGCGTTTCCACAGCTATGGTATCCATCGCGGGAACGGCCACTTCGACCTCCGGAATATTCGGCTCGGGAATCGAAATTTCGGGGGCCGGAACGACGACTTCTTCCGAATTCGCGATTCTCAGACGGATTTCCGCATAACGGAACTGTTTGAAATAATTAGCGTACAGGCGCTTATACTCCGGAAGAGCCTTGAGCGAAATTTCCTTGGAACCAGGATCCTGGTCACTGTCTATGATGGCGAGGATCTTGCTGCGGACCTCCTCGCTGAAATTGCGGTCACTCTCAACGCTCTTGCGCAGATCCTGCCAGGCCTCGCCTTTATAATCCAGCTCGATACGGCCCTGGAGTTCCGGATAGGAAGCGAGCAGCAACCGGTTGATGGATTCGGTTCTTTTCTTGGACAGCGCAAGGTTGTAAGCGTAGTTACCTTCAGGGGAAGAGTAGGACACGACCTTCACAGATTCCAGGGATTCCAGGCCGGAGGCGGAAACGAGGCTGTCCAGGGCGGAAAGAGCGGAAGCGTTGTTCATGTAGCTGCCGTTCACAGCGGACTTGTCGAACTGGAAGTAGATCTTGAGCGCCTGTTCGTTGAAATCACGCGCAGAAGCCTGCGCGCGTAAAGAAAAAGAACCGAGAACCAGCAACAACATAGCCAGGACAGCCTTGAGGACCATCTTGGATACGCTGCTGATGTAATTCATGTTGTTCATTTCAATTCTCGTGTGTGCTTGCGAAAGCTTGAAAAAGCTGTTCCAAACCTTTCGCACTGCAAAAATAAGCATAATTATTTTATCTTCCAAAAAAAGTTGAAATATTTTTGAAAATAATTTTTCATTCTTGAAATATGGTTGAAAAATGAACAATAGTGAGCCGAAAGCACTCAGGGCCGATATTGCATATATATTAAAGGTAAACGAATTAAATGAAAAAGTGCATAAATTACCATTACCCCCCCCCTATGAAACAGAAGAGCATTATTTTACGAATTAAAAATTTTTGCACTTTTTACAAAAAATATTTGTTTCATGAAAAATAATAACTATATTTGCATCGAGGGATTAGAAAAAGCGGCCCGGCAAGATAGTTTATACCTTATAATATATATAATATGAAATCGCAGTATACCCTTCTCGCACTCTCCAGCGCCCTTTTGGCAGCACTTACCGCCTGCTCAAGCGTGGATGATCTCCCGTCGGCCAAAGAACCTCCGGGACAAAAGAAGGTAAACTTTGACATCAGGGTCACCCGGGACGGAAAGGAACTTCCAACCAAAGGAACACAGAAGACCAAAGGCGAAATTGTAGATGCCGGAGACATGCTGGCAACCATGGACACGCGTCGTCCCTTCGGGCTGGTCGGTGTAGAAAAAGGCACCAATTCCGTTCTTATCGACAACACCCCCGTATACAGCAGCGGAGACGGATACCAGAAAATGTTTGATTCCGGCCTGTGGGAAATCCCCGCTACGGTGATGTTCAGCGCCTATTATCCGCATGTCAAGAACGTCTCCTACGAAAACGACAACAGCGTATACTCCATCCCGTATACAGTCAGCGAAGTAGAAGCCGGTCCGCTGGTATCCAGAACCGTAGAGCGCGCCATTGACCAGCTCAGCATGCTTCCTCTTGAATTTCAGCATATTACAAATGATATCGGGTTCAAGGTGTGTGACGCCACCCCCACGGAAGACCTTCAGGGGCTCATTCACCTTCGCAAACTCACGGCCACCAATGTAGCCTCCGCCGGCGTCTATGTAAACGATCTTACCCTTAACCGGGGCAACTGGAATTACCAGGGTTATTACAGGAAAGTAACTGTATTTGAAGGAGATGCACTTGTCGGTGTAGGCTCTGAGAATGAAAAATTCGTCGGCTACGACACCCTGGAAGACGAAATGGCATTAAGCCATCGGTACTATTCCATTCCAGACGAGATTGAAATGGCCAAACAGTGCGTTGAAGTAGTATTCGACGTAGACGGATTCACCCACAACGGATTCAACTATCCGCCCCTGAAAGAACAGGTATACAAGTATATGCTTTACGGCCTTCTCCCCAACAATGTATTCGTCCCCGGGAAACAGTATACCTTCCATATCGGCCTGGATCTGAGTTCCATCTATCACGAAATCACCTTTGCACCTTCCGTAGGAGACTGGGAGACAAAGATTTACGAGAATAACGAGGACTTTTAATGATAGTTTCGCTATTCATATTTCTGCCGGTAGCATTCTGTCTGTTCTGGATTATCATCCATTGCTGGTGGTCGTCAAGAACAGACACATTCGGCCTGATTCTGCTGGCTCTGCTGGATATGGCGCTGTTTCTGATTACAGACAGCAGCTATCTCGTACCGGGAGTTTCTTTCCGTACATTGTCCGTCATGGCGCTGCTGGCCCAGCTTTCAGCTCCTATCATCATTCCTTTGTGCTGGCTGTATCTGGAGAGACTGAGGTTCGGAACAGGCTCTAAAATCAATCATCCCGCCCACCTGCTGTGGGTGATTTTGCCCGTAATCCTGTTTACGGCCGCCATCGTACTCACCTCCCTGATCGGTTTCTCCGAGGCCCAGAACTTCTTTACAAGGCTTTATACAGAAGGAAACGGCATTGCAGGTGAATACAAGGGCTCAATCCTTTACACGTACTATCTGTGGGTCGTGGTTGGCTACAGGATCGTACTGATTTTCGAACTGGCCAGCTTCGTAACATGGCTTGTATTTCTTTGCAGAAAAGAGAGAATACGTATTAAAAATCTGATAAAGTTCTTTAAATCAGGGAAATCCATCCGTTTATTTGAACTACAGGTTTATTCACTTGTGCCTGCTGCGCTGATTTTTTCCGCCAAACTGTTCCTATTCAAGGACTATACCGACGCCCATCTGGCAGTTGTTGTGATTGTAAACATCGTACTTACGCTGTCTCTGCTGGCGTATTTCGGCCTTACACCGTTCAGTGTGAGAAAAACGATCACGCTCAAACAGTTAACTCATGCTTCTCTCTATAATTACGGCGAAAGGAACAAATCTGATGAAGTAGAAATCATAATCGGTGAACTGGTGGACGAAGCAGAAGAAGCCGCCCTGAGACGCATCAGGGAGAAAATTGGAGACTCACTGCCCAGTGCCACAACTGCTGGAGAAGAAGAATTGCACCCCAGTGTCGCCAGCACCCTGTTTACAGCCATTTCCAACTCCTGGGACGAAGACAGCGACAGCCTGATCACCCGTTTCCAGCAATTGATGACGGAAGAGCAGCTGTTCCTGCAGCCCGGGCTGAGCCTTCAGGATGTGGCTGACAAACTGCACACGAACAAAACTTATGTTTCCAAGCTTGTAAACAACAACTACAATCTGGGATTCCCCGAACTGGTGAACATTCTCCGCGTTGACTATGCGGAACAGTATCTTCTGTCGCACAGAGACGCCAAACAGTCCGATGTTGCCATTGCATGTGGTTTCCAGAGTGCATCGTCGTTCAACATTATTTTCAAGAAAATAACGGGCTTTACGCCTAAAGTATGGGCTGCCAGCCACGACAACAAGCAGTAAATATGATTTTTGAAACAGACCTTTCCAATTACAATATTCTGGCAGTAGATGACGTCCCCATCAATCTGACGCTGGTGGAAAAAATGCTGTCCAAATTCCATATTACTATCAGGAAAGCCGGAAACGGCCTGGAAGCCATGCGGGAAATCATCGCCAGAAAGCCAGATTTAATGTTGCTTGACCTCATGATGCCCTATATGGACGGTTTTGAGGTACTGAAAAGGGTCAGAGAAAACCCGGAATGGGCAGAAATGAGGATTATCGTACTGTCCGCCCTGAACACAAACGAAGACATTGTGAAGGCCTATGAAGCCGGTGCAAATGACTTTATTACAAAGCCAATCATCCTTGAAAAACTAATTAACGGGGTCCATTCACAATTAATTTATGTAAATTCCTTGAAAAAAAGTTGAAAAGATACAAATTTTAATTATATTTGCATGTTTCAAAATTGAAACATGCATTTTTTTTGATACTCAAAAAGCTCATATCTGTTGCCCTGTCGCTGGTTTTCGTTGCCAGTCAGCTACTTACGGCTGCACCGGTAAAAGAATCCGTCCAGGTCCGTTTCCGGATCAACCAGTCGGAAGCAGATCCTGCTTTCAGGCAGAACGCGGCAGCTTTGTCCATGGCCGACAGCCTGGTTAACCAGGAAGGTTTCCAACGGGTACTCATCCGCTCCACCTGCTCCCCGGACGGTCCCCTGTCCTACAACCGCTATCTGGCCAAAGCCCGTGCAGAATCCATGGCTGCCCTGCTGAAAGAGAAACATCCGGACCTGCAGGAAAAAGCAATCACCATCGAAATCGTGGACGAAGACTGGGAATCTCTGGCTGCAAGCATTCGCAAATCGGGCCAGCCCTGGGCCCAGGAAGCCCTGGAAATCATCGGCAACGGAGGAAACCAGATGAAATCGCTGCTACAGGAACTGTGGGTTGGCGAAGCCTGGGAGTATATGACACGCCACTATTTCCAGCAGCTCCGATCTGTAAAAATGGAATTCTCGGTCCGGAAAACCGGGAATCTTCCCGTGTCCTCCACAGAGACCCTCCGCGTTACCTTCCCTTCCGGAATACGCTACGTGCGTCCTGGATTCAGAGACAATAACGCAGAACTGGAAAAACTGAGCTCCTGGATCGAATCGGGGGCCAATACCCTATATATAAAGACATACGCATCTCCGGAAGGTTCAGCCGCTGCAAACACCAAGCTTGCGAAAAACAGGGCCGCTGAGCTGGAAAAATACATCAGGGAGGAACTTGGCTTTGACGGAGAGATCATAACCACAAGTGAAGGAGAATGTTGGGAAGGAATTGCCGATCTTATCGAAAACAGCCCGCAACGCGACGCCTGGACAGAAATACAGAACATTGTAAACAGCATACTAACCAGCGCGCAGAAGAAACAGGAACTGCGCAAACCGGCCAATAGCAAAGCCTGGCAACAAATTCGTTCTACAGCAGAATACAATGACTTGCGGGCTGCCTTCATAAGCCTGTGAGAAATTTCAGGGGACTCATATCTGTCATTTTAACCGGGATCCTGCTTCTAATTAGCGGAAACCGCCTTTATTCTGCCGAAAAAAAGGCCCAGATCACCTGTACGCTGCAAAGCCGGAAGGATGGCTCCCTTTGGATGGGGACAAAAGAGGATGGCCTGCTGAGAATAGGGCGTAACGGGCGTCAAATCGTCTACAACAAAGCATCCGGATACCTATCCTCCGATACAATAGAAGCCTTGTCCATGGAGGACAATAGTGGCACTATCTTGATTTTGGACGGGAATGGAAATCTATACAGCTATACTTCAGTATCCGGTTTCGGTCAAATTCAGGGTTTTCAGAGCCCGGTTTTGGCCTTGAAAAAGGCGCTTCAAACAGAATTCCATTATGCAGCGACCGAGGAGAAACTGTATAAATTTTCATCCAAAACTTCTCCGGAGCTGCTGACCGAACTGCCCTTCTCTCCAGAAAAAATAGAAGTCGGCGACGATGAGACGATCTGGATTATCGGAAAATCCGGGGTGGCTTTTCTAGTTAAAAACGCGAATTTAACGGCTTTAAACGCAGATTCTTTTGAAAATGTTTCAAATTCAAAACAATTCGAATTTGAAACATACACCCCGGAACAATCAGAACCAAATAACAAAGCCCAGATATGGGTATGGATATTAGCCGCCTGCCTATTAGCATCCATTTCCCTTATAATTATTCAAACGCTCTCTCGCAAAAAAATCGAGCAGAAACAGGCATCCCAGCCAGAAGAAGTAAAAAAGCCTGCTGTTACTCATATTGAAACCGCCAAAAAGACCAGCACTTCGCCCCCAAAAATAGTCCCTGAGAATCGCGCAGAGCAAAGCCAAACTGTCTCCATGAAGGAAATACGCGAAAAAATGAGCGTTTCCGCCTTCGGCGAACAGGTTTTGAAACTAGTGGAAGACAACCTGGACAACCCCGACTTTGGAGTCGAACAAATATCTGAGGCCTTGGGAATTAGCCGCATTCATGTGAATCGCAGGTTAAAATCAGAAACAGGGTTTTCACCCTCTCTGGTAGTGAAAACCCTGCGTATGGAACAAGCCCGTATACTCCTTTCGGACGGAAATCATACAATCGCACAAGTGGCGACCAGCTGCGGATTCTCTTCCGCCTCCTACTTTTCTACGGCGTTTAAAGACTATTACGGCATAAGCCCTTCCGATTTCCTGGAAAGCAATATGCCCAGCCTTATCTAGATGTGACCGCCTCCCTGGGCGTCCAGTTCGTCGTCCACCTTCTTCTTTTCGGCCATCAGCAGGTCCAGCAGCCAGTCTTTTTGTTCGTCCACCAGGCCCAGGTCCCGGCAGGCGCTTTCGTATCGGCCCAGAACGGCCTCCTGATAGCGGTGGTAGCGCATGGACTTGCGGATCTCGTCCTCGATGGTCTCGTGCTCAATTTCGTAGCTGTCTTTGTAGTACTCTTTATACACCCTTTCCGAGGTGAAATGGATGCAGAAATAGAACAGGCCGGTGGCCAGGACTACTATCCCTAAAATGCCAAGCACCAGATGGACCTTCTGGATGAGGCCCAGCATGCCCAACGTTGCGCCGACAAGGAAAATCAACAGAGCCAGCAGCTCATTGCTATGGTTTTTAAGAATTGAGGAAATCTTCATAATCGGTAAGTACGTTAGTGGTGCGGTTCTGCAGAATCTTTATCTTATAATCGTTCTCGGCCTCCTTGGCATCCATGGCCTTCTGGAAGGCCCGGCGGGCGGCCAGGGTTTCGTTGTTTTTACGCCGCATTTCGTCCAGATTGGCCCTGAGCTGCCACTGTTGCATCAGGATGGACAGGAAGGCGATGGCAAACATCACCAGAAAGCCTATCAGGATGGTGAACTGGTTCTGGGCTTTCAGGCGCTGGGCGTCTTCCCGGAGCTGGGCATTGTTCATTTCGGCGTCCAGGATGGCAAGGTCCTCGTTCTGGACCTTGATATAGATGGAATCCTTCTCGTTTAGCAGGTGTGAGAGCTGGTTATAGGCGTGGTCAAAAACGCCCTGGGCGGCGTAGATACCGTGTTTCTTATCGTATCTGTCGCGGGGAACGGAGAGAGAATCGGCCTTGGAGAGGGCTTCGTCAAAGCGCTGCTTGGAGATGAGGTAATAGACATCGATGCCGTTGCGGGCGTCGCCGTCGGCCTGCATTTTATACAGAGGATCGGCCATCAGTTCGTCGTAGCAGCGCCAGAAACGGGGCCAGTCTTTCTTGGCATTGTACAGATATGCCCTCGTCATCTTGGCTTTTACGCGGATGGAAGGAAAGAACGACTGGTACTCCTCGGCCTTGATGCAGTAGTCCTCGGCCTGCACAAAATCTTTCATTTTGATGTGCTCCTGGGCGATGAGGATGTACATGTTGGGAAGGTCCTGCTCTGCGCGGGCTTCCTTGCAGTAGCGGGCCGCCTTCTCGAAATTCTGGATGGCCAGGAAGGAGTTGTCGCGGTAACTCTGAATCAGCGCCAGGATGCGGTAGGCGTACATTTTTCCGATCGGCTGCCGTTCCTGGCTGGCCGTCCGTTCCATGGCGCGCGCCTCCAGCATGGCATCTGAAGAGCGGCCGATGTGCACCAGATACTCGCAGTACTCGTGCATTACGGCAAAATAGAAGGAGCGGCTGTCTTTCCTGTCCCCCACCATTTCCTTGATCTCGGCAACCGCCTGGTCCATCCGGTCGTATTCTCCCAGGGCGAAGCGCACCGGGAATTCCAGGGACAAGCCCACGCATTTGTATTTGAAGTTGTCCTTGGACACTCCTATCTGGTAGATGGAATCGGCCAAAGGCAGGTTGGAGGGACTGTACTGCTGCATGCGCCCGTAGGCATAGCGCTGGAAGGTGTCGTCGTCGATCCGGAGTCGGTTGACAATCTGAGCCCGCCCGGCGGTAAGGCCCGCGAGCAGCATCGCCATGCAGAAGAGAAACTTACGCATGGGACCCTGTCTTTACTTGCACTTGGCTTCCACCAGCTGCATCTGGGTAACCACACAGGTGAGCAGCTTCTCCATGATGATGGGCTTCATGATGAAGTCGTTGGCGCCCACGTTGAACCCCTTCACCACATCTTCGTTGGAGTTCAGTGCCGACAGAATCACGATCTGGATGTCGGAGGTGGCAGGATCGGCCCTAAGACGGCGGATGACCTCGAAACCGTCGATGCCGGGCATCATCAGGTCCAGCAGGATCAGGTCCGGCTTCTGGGCAGCCACTGCATCCAGCGCCTGCTGGCCGTTGGCGGCCGTACGGAGGGTGAAATTGAACTTGGTGAGCATTTTCTGCACCAGCAGCAGGTTCAGGGGAATGTCATCCACTGCCAGCACATTGAACTTGGAATAATCGTGAGATTGTGCGTATAAAGGTGTCATATGCCGATAAAATTATTTAGCGACGATGGATTCTTCTTCGGGAGGGGTCACCGGCACCAGGAAGACGAAACGGGCGCCACCGCCGGTGTAAGTGGTGTCCATGAATACCTTGGAGCCCATGCGGGAGGCGATGTCGCGGCAGATGCTGAGGCCGAGACCCGTTCCCTGCACGAACTCGTTGAGTTTGGTGAAACGGTCGAAGATTTTCTCGGCCTGGTCGGCCGGGACGCCGGGGCCTGTATCCGTGACGGAGAAGGTGACATAGCCGGGATTCTCCGTGAGGGAACTGGCCAGCTTGATCTCTCCCTGGGTGGTATGCTTGCAGGCGTTGGTGAGGAAGTTGATGAGGATCTGCTGCACACGGCGGGGGTCGGTGCGGAAGGTGAAGGGTTCCTCCGATTCCGGGGCATAATACATCCGGACACCGGGCTGCAGACGGTGCTCCGCGCTGGAGATGGCCGCCTGGCTCATGAAGTGCATCTCCCCTTCTTCGTATGTAATGCGGTAATTGCCGCTGTCCATGGCCGATGCATTGAGGATATCGTCCAGGAGCATGGTAAGCATCTTGGTATTGTTGATGATATGCCCGGAGAATTCGTCTTTCTCTTCCGGCGGGAAGGTGCCGTCCGGCAGGGCAAGCAGCTGCGAAAAGCCCACGATGGCATTGAGCGGAGTGCGCACCTCGTGGCTCATGTTCTGCACGAAACGGGTCTTGGCCTCATTGGCCAGTTTCACTTTCTCGTTGGCCTTTTTCAGGTTGATGATGTAAATCCAGGAGAAAACGAGGATGCCGATCAGGATGATGGCTACCAGAAGAAGGATCAGGCGGGACGTCTGGAGCGCTTTCCTCTCCTGCTCCCCTAAACGGGCCGTAAGCTCGTTGTTTCCGAGGCGGGCCTCCAGTTCCGTGAGTTTGGACTGGTTGGCCGATGCAAGGGCCTGTTCATCGTGCACCACCAGCTGCTTTTCAATGTCGAAGGCCAGATCTTTGTACCCGTACTTCTCCGCGATGTTGGCAATGTATTTCACCTCCCTCAGGCGGCCGGCCATCATCGGCTTGATATTGAGTTCCGGATCTTCGCCTTCCTTGCCGAAAAGGATATGGTCGATGCTGTCGAAAAGGGCCTGATAGGTCGAGGTGATCTGCGGGATGAAAGGGTCATTCTTGCAATAGTCCCTGGCCCTCTCGTAAGCAGGGATGTCGCCGTCGAAAGCATAGAGTTTGGCCCGATGGTACTGCACGCGCAGCGTATCCATGTGCTGCTTGCAGGCCCGTTCCGCCTTGCCGATATTCACCCGCACCGAATCGTGGCCGATGGGGTAGGTATCGGCCAAGTCGCAGAAAAGACGCGTTACCGACTGCCTGCGGATGGTGGGGTCTTCCGCCTTCTCGTAGATGTCCAGGGCCTTGAGCACGAATTTCTTGGCGGAGATGTAGTCGTTCTGAGCCACATACAGGTTCACCATGTAGCGGTTGCTCATCCAGATTCCGTACTCTTCGTGGTTGCGTTCGGCCGTCTCCTGCATTTCCTGCACCAGCTCCGTTACCTTGAGGAACTGGCCGGCATTGAAATAACAGTTCTGGACCAGGTCGTAGGAATAATAGAAATACTGGGGATACCCAAGTTCCCGGGCCACCGTCTTCAATTCATCCATGGCCTTGAGCATTTCCTGCTCCTCGGCCGCGGTCATCTCCCTCGGGCTCTGCTTCTTGTTTTTTTCGTTGACCAGCCGGGTTATGTTCTTGAGCCGTTCCACATAATAGAGCGTCTGCGCCTTGGTATCGCCTTTGGCGATGGCAGAGCGCATGAGCGCATCGTTTGCTATCTGAAAACCGTCCTTTCCCAACAAGGATTCCGCCTGGCTGAAGTAGATGAAGCACTCATCGTTGATCTCGTAAGGATTGTTCTGTGCCACCGCAGGAAGCAGCATCACCGACAAAAAAAGCAGAAGGGAAAAGACTCGTATTTTCATATCCTCAAAGATAACGAAAAAATACCGAAATCTGCAAAGCCGTCCGCATAAATATTCCATTCTGTTCACGTTTCCGTTCTGCTGCGGCACTGAAAGATCCGCGCTGATTCCGGCTCACGTCCAAAAGTATGTGTTTAAGCGTAGATATTCTGTAGCCTGAAGAGGA
>ERZ842401.2004-NODE-2004-length-27853-cov-10.231563_pt1 | contig 27853 bp, 32 predicted proteins | sample MGYA00521270_ERZ842401 | MGnify/ENA primary metagenome ERZ842401 (study PRJEB31892, sample SAMEA3878208) | bioreactor metagenome | biome: Moose rumen | place: Sweden | collected 2011-10 | study: EMG produced TPA metagenomics assembly of the PRJEB12797 data set... | reverse complement strand
TCAACCGCAGGGGCAACAACTTCCGCTACCTCTTCAACAACCGGCTCCGGCTCGGTAACTTCTTCAACCGCAGGGGCAACTTCGACCGCTTCTTCGACCATCGGCTCATTGTTAATACGCATATCCTGTGATAATTCCAATACATCGTCTTCTAAATCACTGCTCAACACACTATCCAAAACATCACTATTTTGTTCGCTCGGTAATTGTTGTTCAACAGTTTTATCAACTCCTTCATCTTCCTCCAAAATATTCTTGATGGAAGATAAAATATCTTCGACTTCTAAATCTTGTGCATCATCGGCCATCGACTAATCTTTCAACAAATTAAACATAACGTTATGCTATACAAAAAATATCAATAAAGCAAGCCCTTATATTAATTAAGGGAAAACCATTTATCCTTAGTTTCTTTATAATACTTATTAGCATCATAAAGTTCGACATTAAGGTGTAAATCTTTCGCTGTCATTTTTCCCATTGAAGCCAGCAAATTCATCGCGGAAACATAGTAACTGCGACGAGCTTTAACATCATTAACCTCTGAGTTTAACAACTCTTGATAAGCATCCAATACATCTAAGATGGTACGATTACCTAATGCTTCTTCTTTCTGCACCCCGTCAAGTGCCACTCTGCTGGCATCAATTTGATCGGCAATAGCTTTAAGTTGCGATTCATTAGCTTTCATATTTTCCCAAGCACTCTGCATTGATGCTTTAACTGCGCGTTTAGCTTCCAAAACTCCTTCTTGAGCCTGCCATTTTTGATATTTGCTTTGTCTGATTTTGGCATTGGTGGAACCTCCCGCATATAGAGGGACACTTAAATTAACCCCCCATTCGCTGTTATCCACTGTACTTTTGTTATGATTTTGCTCAGCTTTATTACGCCCGACGGAACCGTCTAAACTTAAAGACGGCAACAACTCGCCGACATTGGAATAAACTTCATATCCTTTAGCCGCATACAAATGCTGGGCTTGTTTAATTGTATAATTGTTACGCATAGCCTCATCTAACGCCGCATCATAACTCGTCGGCACCATTTCTTTAATTTTTTCCGGCTCGCTTAACTCCTCGGGCTCACTGCCGATATATTCGGCATAAGTAGCCATTGAAGCCTGCAAAGTCCCCTCTGAGGCAATACGGTCGGATATTGCTTGTGAATGGCGCGCTTTAGCCTGGCTGACATCGGTACGGGTAACCTCGCCCACCTTAAAACGCTCCATAGTTTCATCCAACTTTTTCTTTAACAATTCTTCATTATTTTTTTGCAAATCAACAATGGCGCGATTCTGCAACACATCCAAATATGCTGTTGAAGCCGCCACAAAAATATTCTGTTCGACATTTGCTAAATTACTTTGTGCCGCTTTTACCGCTCTATCGGCAGATTTAACCGAATTAACGGTTGAAAATCCGTTAAACAACGGTTGGCTGGCATTAAGCGAACCGCTTAAACTGTCATAATCACCATCAGCCCCCAAGCCTTTTTTAACCTTATTTTCTCCATCACGATAACCACCGTTTAAACTAATTTGCGGACGATACCCTGTCTTGGCTAAAGCCACATTTTCATCGGTTGCTCGCAAAGAAGCCCGCGCCGCTTGCAAAGTCGGATTGGAATTATAAGTTTTGGCCAAAGCCTCAAAAATATCATCAGCCATTGCATCACTTGAAAGCAAAACCACCGCTCCCAAACTCAAGCAAACTCCGCTCAATAAACTTTTTTTCATTATCATCACCTATATTGAAAGCAAAAAGACACATTATCATAGCTTATACATCAAATAATTTCAACTTTCAAATTATTTTACAAAAAAATCCAACCTTAAAATACAAAATAACCGCAAAAGAATTATTTTATTAACCATATTTCAAACAATTTACCCTACAATCGCGCATTAAGGATAACCCTAAAAACACCCGAGGAGTAATAAAGTGAATAAAAAAACTACTATAATCAATGAAATAGATAAAGCCCGCTTAAAATTTTCCATTGAACATTATATTGAATATTTTATCGGTAAACGCGTCTGCGAAATCACCAAAGACGAAGCTTTGCAGGCTATTGCCTTGGCGGTTAGGGAATTTGCTATGGACAAGATGTATCAAACCATCGCCCGTTATAACAAATGCAACTCCAAACGCGTTTATTATCTGTCAATTGAATATCTTTTAGGACGTTCACTGGAAAACAACTTACATTCCTTGGGACTTTTTGACATCATTAAAAGCATCAAAATTGATGGTTTCCCCAACATCAGTTTGGAGGAAATTTTTGATACTGAATATGACCCCGCTCTTGGTAACGGCGGTTTGGGACGTTTAGCTGCTTGTTATCTTGATTCAATGGCTTCTTTAGGCATCGCCGGTTTTGGTTACGGCATCAACTACAAATTCGGTTTGTTTAAGCAAAAATTTGAAAACGGTTATCAAGTTGAACAAGCTGATACTTGGCTCGGCGAGGAATCCCCTTGGCAATTTGCTCGTCACGACCGTGTGATTAAAATTCCGATTTACGGCAATGTTGAAATCATCAATAAACTTGACGGCAATAAAGATTTTATGTGGATGAACACCAAAACTATCTACGGCGTTCCTTTTGATTTTCCGATTGTCGGTTACGGCGGCAAATCGGTTAACTATTTGCGTTTGTTTTCTGCCAAAACCGATGATGAGTTGGATATAAACGTTTTCAACAAAGGCGGTTATATTGAGGCAATGAAAGATAAAATCGAAACCGAAACCATCTCTAAGGTACTTTATCCCTCCGACGATGTTGAATCCGGCAAAGAATTACGCCTCAAGCAACAATACTTCTTTGCTTCTTGTGCCATTCAAGACATTATTCGTCGTTTTTTGGAAAAAAGCAATGATTTCAAGAAATTACCCGAAAAAGTAGTTATCCAGCTCAATGATACCCATCCGGCGATAGCTATTGCCGAAATGATGCATCAGTTGATTGATGTTCACGGACTTGAGTGGGATGATGCGTGGGATATTACTTCACAATGTTTTGCTTATACCAACCATACTTTATTGCCCGAAGCTCTGGAAGTATGGCCGGCATCTTTAATTGAGAGGATGTTACCGCGGCATTTACAGATTATTTATGAAATCAATCGTCGTTTTATGGAATTTGCTCGTTTACGTTTTGGCAACAATGAGAAAAAATTAAGTAAAGTATCCATCGTATCCGGCGAAGGTGACAGTAAAATCATCCGTATGGCAAACTTATCAATCGTCGGCTCATTTTCGGTCAATGGCGTGGCGGAAATTCATTCTGAACTTATCAAAACCACATTGGTTCCGGAATTTTACGAGTTATGGCCGGAGAAATTTATTAACATCACCAACGGCATTACTCCAAGACGTTGGTTATTACACGCCAATACAGCGTTATCAACCTTGATTGACAGCAAAATCGGCGATACTTGGGTGACCAAACTTGATGATTTGCGCAAACTGGAAGATTTTGCCGATGATAAAAAATTTATTACTCAAATCGGCGATGTAAAACTATTCAACAAGAAACGGCTGGTCAATATTATCCATCGAACCTATGGTGCTACGGTTAATCCTCGCAGTATGTTTATTGTTCACGCCAAGCGTATCCACGAGTATAAACGCCAATTAATGACGATTCTGCAGGTCATCGGCGATTATTTAGCGATAGTAAAAGACAATCAACGCCCAACAGTTGCCAAAACCTACATTTTTGCCGGTAAAGCCGCGCCATCATATACTTTTGCCAAATTGATTATCAAGTTAATCAATAATGTGGCAAATGTGGTCAATAATGATCCCAATGTTAATGATTTGCTTAAAGTGGTATTTCTGCCCGATTACAAAGTATCCTTAGCTGAAGTTTTGATACCGGCGGCAGATTTAAGCCTGCAGGTATCGACTGCCGGCTTTGAAGCATCGGGTACTTCTAATATGAAATTTGCCCTCAACGGTGCTCTCACCCTAGGCACCTTAGACGGAGCCAACATTGAGATACGTCAAGAAGTCGGCGAAGATAATTTTTATCTTTTCGGGCTTACCGAAGAAGAAGTGCAAGCCAAGCGCGCAACTTATAATCCGCGCGAATTATACGAAAGCAACAACTACATCAAGCGTATATTGAATGCACTTAATTCCAATATGTTTTGTGAAAAAGATTACACCTTGTTGTTTAAGCCGATTGTTGAAGAATTACTAAATCGTGATTACTATTTTGTTTTAGCTGATTTAATATCTTTCAATGAGGTAATGAAAAAAGCTGAGGGTGACTTCAAAGATCAACAAAAATGGCATACTATGGCCTTGCATAATATCGCGCACATCGGTAAATTTTCTTCCGATCGCTCGGTAGCCGAATATGCTAATGAGATTTGGCATATTAAGTCCTGCTGATTTTTGTCAACAAACCCAATTTATTAAACTTCCGTTTACCTAAAGTTGCGGAAGTTTATTTTTATCAATTTAAAGAAATTAACAAAATTTTGACAAATAATACTTGATTTTTGGATAAAAGGGCGTATAATACCGTCAAATTTAATCAACAGGAGCTTAACAACAATGTCAAAAGCCACAAGTAGCAATTCGTTAAAACCATCGTATGTCAATGAATTATTTACCTCTCTGGTACAAGACGCTTGTGCCCAACAAGGAATAGAACTTACCAAGGAACAACTACATCAAGAAGTTCTGGGCAATATTGCCAGCACTTTACAATCTATTACCAGTGATATATGCTCGCTTGACCAACAACGTTTCATGAACGGCTATAAAAAATTTGTTTATATTATCAACCAAAGCGGTTCAAGTTTTTCTGATACTCCCGATAAAAAAAGCTTAAATGCAATTCATACATACATAAATGATGTTCCTGAATTGATGAAAGTTTATAACACAGTTAGACTTTATCGTGATTACGAATACTTGCTCAATACTGTTGATACTATGGATTTTAAAGGACAGAACATTAATAAATTTGAGCATCAAGTTGTATCTATAGCCTCAAGCTTACCGGATGAAGATTGTCAATCTTTAAGAAACGGAGTTATTAATCTACATAGCAAATATGCCGAAAAACTGTCACAACAAAACTCTTCCAACGCCGCGACTGACTATCAACCTTTAAATGAAGAATATTTATCAAACTATTTTCTGCAACAAGCTTATATGCAAATTGCAAATCAGCCCAAAGAATATTCCCTTCCTGCTTTAAAGGCCAAAGCTACCAAATTACGCAAACAAACTTTAGGTGAAATTAAAGATAACATTTGCTCATTTACTCCTTTACGCTCCAACAAAGGATATGATCAATTTATAGAAGTTTGCGGTCTTACCGGTATTATTGATTATATTGACGCTAATCAACAATCGGATTTTGTTGCTCAACATATTCAAAATGTCACCGAATTAAAGGAAATAAGTCACGTTTGGGATTTGTATACTGACTATTTAGCCTTAAGCGACGGCTCCTATAAATTATCTTCAAGTGAAATTTTTTACTTTGAAGAGAAAGTATTAAACGCAGAGAATTCTCTCTCCGCCAATAATATTGCCGACATTCATTACGGCATTGCTTCATTACATAACAAGTATTTATCCGAAAATAATGATAAGTTAAACCATAACAAATTAGCCGAAACCTTAGATAGAACTAAAAAATCTTATACCTCGCATTTATTGGTTGCCTTAAAACTTACCGATAATCCGGAAACCATTAACAAATGTTTGTATGATGCACCGTTTTCACACGCTGTAAATGAAGAAGCCGGTAAAGCTTGTATGCGGGCATTACAAAAGAAAGGCCTCTCCGGACACGACAAATTTAATCTTTATCGTATTTTATACAATACTCACTTACGCGAACATCGCAAGATTGGCTTCCAACTCAGCAAAGACGTCGAAAAAGCAGCTTTACACCAACAACAAGCTGAACATTATTACAATCAAGCAAAGAAATATGCCACCGGTTCTGAAAAGGCTATGTTGGATATTCCGTTGAAGTTAAAACATAAGAATACCAGCTATAATTAGTCACGTTAACGACGAGTTAGGCGCGTTGATTTAATCGAATATCTTGAGATAATGTCGGCACTGCAACAAAATCCCTACGACATAATTGAAAGATTACTCAAACTATCCAAAAAAAAGATTAAATTTTCTTCACCATTTTGGCAAAAGTAACTCCGCCTTCCTCAAAAATATCGCCTTGTTGCTTAAACCCGAGTTTTTCGTAAAAACCGACCACATTAAGCATCGCGTGCATTATCATAACCGAATATCCGGCCTCTTTGGCTCTTAAAATAGCATATTCTACCATTTTGCGTCCCACACCGTCGCATTGATATTTGCCGTCAACTGCCACTTGCATCAAGCGAATGGTCTGTGCATCTATTGGCGCCATCATCAAACCGCCGACTAATTTATCGTCTAAATTTTCCACACAACCGATATGCAAATAACCGGCTTCATTATCACGATGGGAGTCCAAAAATTTCAACCCCAAGGGCTCCAGCAAAACCTTATAGCGCAACTCAACTAAATCTTCATAGCGCTTTGAGCCGAACTCTATATCAACCATCTTTTTCATTTCACTGCCCTCCCATCTTAATAATTTCTGTTACTTGTATATTATGCGCTTTTTATCAATGTTAGTCAAACTAAAAATACTTGCGAAAATTTTATTTTCGGTTATGTTGAGTTTAAGTTTTTGAATCGGAGCTAGAAAAAATTGAGTAATCACGATATAAATTTAATTCGCAACTTTGCCATCATCGCCCATATTGACCACGGCAAATCAACTATTGCCGATCGTTTGATTGAGCGTTGCGGCGGCTTGGAAAAACGCGAAATGACCGAGCAGGTCTTGGATAATATGGATATTGAGCGCGAACGTGGTATTACCATCAAGGCACAAACCGTACGCCTAAACTATATTGCTAAAGACGGCAAAACTTATCAGCTCAATTTGATTGATACTCCGGGACACGTCGATTTCTCCTATGAAGTATCGCGTTCGCTTTCCTCTTGCGAAGGCTCGGTGTTGGTGGTTGATGCCACCCAAGGGGTTGAGGCACAAACTTTGGCTAATGTTTATATGGCGATTGACAACAATCATGAGATTATTCCCGCCTTAAACAAGGTTGACTTGCCCTCGGCTGATGTCACCAAAGTCAAACAACAAATTGAAGATGTCATCGGGCTTGATACATCAGATGCGGTAGAAACATCAGGCAAAACCGGCTTGGGAATTGATAATTTGTTGGAAGCGATAGTTACCAAACTTCCCGCCCCGCAAGGCGATGAAAACAAACCCTTAAAAGCCCTGTTGATTGACAGCTGGTATGACAGTTATTTAGGGGTGGTGATTTTAGTGCGCATTCACGATGGCATATTGCGTAAGAAAACCCAAATCCGTATGATATCAAATGGCGCTACCTACTTGGTGGACAGAGTTGGCATATTCTCTCCCAAAATGACCGATGTTGATGCGCTTTATCCTGGCGAGGTCGGATTTATCACTGCCAGCATCAAGAGCGTGGGTGATTGTAGTGTTGGCGACACCATTACCGACAACAAAAATCCCTGCCCCGAACCGCTGAAAGGCTTTAAGCCCTCGGTGCCGGTGGTGTTCTGCTCAATATTTCCGGTTGATTCAAGCCAATATGGCGCCTTAAAAGATGCTCTTGCCAAGCTCAAACTCAATGATGCCAGTGTTGATTATCAAAATGAAAATTCGGCAGCATTAGGCTTGGGTTTCCGTTGCGGCTTCCTAGGATTACTCCATATGGAAATTATCCAAGAACGTTTGGGACGAGAGTTTGACCTTGATTTAATTACCACCGCCCCCTCGGTTGCCTATAAAATTCATATGACTAACGGCGAGGTTATTACTCTGCATAATCCGGCGGATATGCCCGATCCGACCAAAATTGCTTTTATTGAAGAGCCTTTTGTCAAAGCCACGATTATGACACCTGATGAATATTTGGGCTCGGTGATTAAACTTTGCACCGAGCGCCGCGGCGAACAAGTGGAGCTGACCTATGTCGGCTCGCGGGCAATGGTGGTTTATAAAATCCCCTTGAATGAGATTGTGTTTGATTTTTATGACCGCTTAAAATCGATTACTTCCGGCTATGCCAGCTTTGATTATGAGCTGACCGATTATCAAACCTCCGATTTGGTAAAAGTGCAAATTTTAATTAACGAAGAGCCGGTTGATGCGCTTGCTTTCCTCTGCCACAAAACCGAGGCCGAAGCCAGAGGACGCCAAATCTGCGAAAGACTAAAAGACCTAATCCCGAGGCACTTATTCAAGATCCCGTTGCAAGCCTGTATCGGCGGGCGAGTTGTCGCGCGTGAAACAATTTCGGCTTTGCGCAAAGATGTTACTGCCAAATGCTATGGCGGCGATGTTACCCGTAAACGCAAACTCCTTGATAAGCAAAAGAAAGGTAAACAGCGTATGCGCCAGTTCGGTAAGGTAGAAGTTCCGCAATCAGCCTTTATCGAGGCTTTACGCATTGGCGATGAGTAATATTAAAGTGAAAAATTAATTTATATATATAAAATCCCAAACTAATGGTGCTCTGGAAAAGACTTGAACTTTCACGGGGAAACCCCCACAAGTACCTGAAACTTGCGCGTCTACCAATTCCGCCACCAGAGCAATAAAGACGTCACATCTATAAACTTATTTTTCTAATTAGTCAAGCCACTTATTCAAATATCCGTATGAATCAAGGAGCAAAAATGTTCCTAAGGCCAAACGATAAATTACAAAAGGTAAAAACGTTGACTTCTTCAACCACCACATTACTAAATAAATGGCAATAATTGATGCCAAATACGAATAAATCACTCCGTCAAAAGTTTGCGCAATTTCCATTACATTACCGGATTGTACTACTTTCCACCCGACTAATAAAGTAGCCCCCAAAATTGCCGGTATTGCTAACAACATAGAAAATTTTGCCGCTTCGGTGCGTTCTATCCCTAAAAAACGCGCCATCGTAATAGTGATTCCCGAACGCGAAGTCCCAGGAATTAATGCTAAACATTGCGCTAAACCGATAAGCAATGCATCACCAACACCCATATGTTTTATCTGTCTGATAGTCATTGAACAACTATCCGCAATAAATAACAATATACCATACCCCAATATTGTCCAACCGATAAGCTTTGTACTGCGCATCCACTCGGTACCATATTGTTTTAAGGCTAATCCGGCAATCACTACCGGAATTGTACCTATTACCAATAACCAAAACAATCTGGCATTATCATTGCTAAAATTCGGCCAAAATCTAGTCTTCCATAACCCTTTAAGCATTGCGGCAATATAGTCTGAAAAATATATCATCACCGCTAAAATCGAACCGAAATGAACCGCTACATCCAAAACCAACCCTTGATCCGGAAAATAAGTAAATTTCGACATTAAAATCAAATGCCCCGAAGAGCTGACCGGCAAAAATTCCGTCATACCTTGCAATATCGATAAATACAAAATATGAATGTTACTTAACACAGCTATACTCTTTCTTTAATACCTACTGCTGTAGCAATACGTTTGCGCAAAGCTAATGGTGAAATTGGTTTAACTAAATACTCGTGTATACCGATACCTTTGGCATCCATAACCGTTTTTTCTTTCGTATCAATAGTCACCATAATAATCGGCAATTCCTTATTATCTCCGATTTTACCTTCCTTAACCTGCTTGGCTAAATCCAACCCGCTCTGCTCAGGCATCTGATGATCCAACAAAACCACGTCAATCTTATAACTGCGAATAATCTCGGCGGCCTCTTGAGTTGTAGCAGCTTCACGCGTATTCTTTATTCCGATCTGATATAACGCGGTCTTAGTAAACGTCCGCGAAAATTTATCATCGTCAACAATCAAACAACTGACCGCATCCCAAGTTATTTGCTTATTACTGATATCATTCATTTTTAACCTCGCTTTAAAAATAAGCTATTTTTTTAATTTTATCTGTTTTGTTTACAAAGTAAAACATTTTTGCAAATTGCTGTTCATATCTAACAACGACTGCGGATTAAATCTAACATCACGCAAAGACGCGCCGAAATGCAAATGCGGTCCTGTCGCACGACCGGTTTTACCCACTAAACCAATAACATCACCTTGTTTTATTTTATCATTAAGTTTAACATTTATTTGACTTAAATGCGCATAAATGGTTTGCAACCCAAACCCATGATCAATCACAATTAAATTTCCCGAATAAAATAAATTAGGATAAGCTAATACCACAACCCCATCGGCGGCTGCTTTAACTTCCGTTCCCTCTTTAGCGGCTATATCCATACCGCGATGCGGATTTTTCGGAACATTATTCATAATGCGTTGTCCGCCGAACTCACCGGAAATTCTTCCCTCCACCGGATAAATAAAACCGCCCCTCCAAAATGTATCGGAAGTTTTGGCTTTCAACGCCTTTTTCAATAATTTATTTTCCTTATTAATTGCCGCCAAATCAGCATCGGACGGACTAACTTTACGCGGAGGTACTCCTTTGATATTTTGCACATTCCATTTAGTCGGAGATATTTCTAACTCATAATTATCAGTTTTCCCATTTGCATTCTTTATTGCTAAGCTTTGCTTATTACTTTCATCACGACCCCAAGCCAGTAAAAAATTTCCTTTATCATCAGTAAAAATTTTTTCACCGTTAAAATATACTTCATTACCGGTTCCGGCATTACCGAAAACTATTTCCCCTTGTTTCAAGTTTCCGCACAACTCGACCGCCTGTGCCGTATTTCCAAAGGCTCCTATCAAACTAATCAAAAAAAGAAATCTGCATATCTTCATTTTTATTTTTTCCTGTTTTTTTCTGTCGATTACCATTACCTTCAAATTGAGTATATACTCTAACAAATCCATCGGCAAAATTTACTTCTAATTCTTTTGCTTTCTCAGCTTGTTTGGCATTATAAACGACTTCACCTTTGATGTTTTTAACTATGGCAAAGCCTCTTTGTAACACCGAACCTACTGAAACTGACGATAATCTTAACCATAAATTATTTAAATTTTCTTGATTTTTTTCAAATATTTTTTGCCAAAGTTGCGGACGAAAATTACAAATCTCAATTTGTTGTGCTTTATCTTTCAAATAATTTTTAAATGCAACACCCAGACGCTCTATTCTGTCATCAAATCTTTGCGAGGCTTCCTGCCATATTTGTGCCAAATTAGGAATACCTCGCGCCCAAACATTCAAACAATTAGTTTTATCAGCTAAAAGCCGTAAAATTCCGTTTTTTAAACGATTCGCCAAATTATTAACTTTAACTTGTAAATCAGCTTTTACCGGTACTGCCATCTCGGCAGCTCCCGTGGGTGTTGGAGCTCTTTTATCAGCTACATAATCTATCAACATAGTATCGGTCTCATGCCCCACCGCCGATATAACCGGAATTTGTGATTCCCATACTGCTTTAATCACACATTCTTCATTAAATGCCCACAGATCCTCCAAACTACCGCCGCCTCTGGCAATAATTAAAACATCTGGCTTAGCATAACCGCTTATCTCATCAAGCCGATTAAAATCATAAACGGCTTGGGCTATTTTCTCCGCAGCTCCTTCGCCTTGTACGGGAGTTGGTATCAATAAAATATGCGAAGGAAACCGGTCGCGCACCCGATGAATAATATCGCGGATAACTGCTCCGGTAGCCGAAGTTACTACACCGATGGTGCGCGGCAAATAAGGTATCGCTTTTTTATGAGCAATATCAAACCAACCTAATGCCGCAAATTTCTTTTTACGTTCTTCCAGCAGTTTCAATAATGCGCCCTCACCGGCCGGTTCCATTTGCTCAATTACTAATTGATACGACGATTTACCGGCAAATGTTGTTATTTTACCCCAAGCCACAACTTCGACACCATCTTCCGGCTTAAAGCTCAAGTTGGTCGCTACGCCGCGCCAAATCACTGCCGCTAATGCGGCATTATCATCTTTCAGCGTTAAATACCAATGTCCAGAATCCGCTCTTTTGGCACCGAATATCTCACCTTTTACTTTAACTCTTCCGAAGTTGCTTTCAACAAATACCTTAATGCGGGCGGAAATCTCGCTTACAGTAAACTCTGCCTCATCTTTCTTCATAAGGACATCTGTCATCGGATTAAAAAAATCTTCCATTACTTCACCCCCCTGCGTCAACTCTATAGTCGTATCGACATCACATATAAACCGAAAGCCGCAATCAATCGTCAATAATAACGATTAACTTCGGCTTTGCATAAACTCATCGACATTAAAACTCTTTTTTCAAAGAACGTTCAAATAATTCTTTAATACTGGCTTTAATATCAGCCTTTTCATAAATAACTTTATACAAGGCTTGGGCAATCGGCATATCAATATTGTTTTTATCGGCGATGAGTTTAACCGCTTTCAATGTCGGAACTCCCTCCGCCAACTTTTCAAAAGCCTCACCGCGCGCAAACTTTTCACCGAACATCCGATTATGACTATGTTTGGAGAACAATGTCGCTTCATAGTCACCCAAATGTGACAATCCGTAAGCGGTCATCGGATTACCACCGAAATGCTTAATCAAACGTCCGACCTCAACCGGAGCACGCGCCATTAAAGCACCTTTTAATCCGTACCAATCCAGACCATCTAAAATACCGGCCGCCAATCCGATAACATTTTTTAAGGCGGCGCCAATCTGATTGCCGATTAAATCACTGCCATAGTAAAGTCTGATTAATGAACTTTGCATAATCTCAATAACCGTATGTTTTGTAGCTTCTTCATCACTATCCACAACGGCTGCCGAAGGAACTCCGCGCATATAATCCTGCACGTGCCCCGGACCTCCCAATGTAGCAATATGAATATCCTGTTTAATTTCTTGGCGCATTATCTCCAGCATTCTCTCCCCTGACGGCTCTTCTAATCCTTTCATTGCCAACAAAAAAGTTTTGCCTTGCAGATTATAGGCTGCCAATTCCTTACACAAACCCCTGAAATACTGGCAACCGATTGAAATAATAACAAAATCATTTTCCAATACCTTAGCCAAATTATCGAATAAAAACATATTATCGCTTAAGGTAAGATAAGAATTTCTACGAGTATTTTTCAATTCCAAAAAATTCGGTGATGTAGGAATATCATACATATAAACCTCATCAGCCTTACCGTAATTAGCGGCGTACCAACCTAAAAAAGTTCCCCAACGGCCACAACCTATTAATGATACTTTAGTCATTATATAAACAACCTTTCAACAGTTAATCTTATAAAGTAACCATAGCAAAGCTGATTGCATATTGCAACCATCATATGGCAAAGATATACAGGATATTGTTAATTTATTTATTATTCAGAACTTTTTTTGGCACGCTGTCTGGTTACAATTGCCTTAATATGATCAAAATTTTCAAAAGATTGATATGCCAAATCCAATCCTTTTCGGTCACTGTCATAAAACACTTGATTGGCTAAAGTATTTATTGCTTCATCAATACATTTAAAAGCCGCATTATAATCGGCATTAAAATTGTTTTTGATACGTTTTTGCACCACGGCGTGATAAGCGGAAATGGCCTTCATTGTTTCATCGGCGGAGTTAGCATACCCCTTCTCCTCAAATCCGTGCATAATTCGAGCAGTGGTCTGATAAAAGCATTTATTGGTTAAAATGCTGCGTTGAACTTTATTATTGCTGTCAATTATCATTTTACTAACAATCCGTAAATCAGAAGTTGGAGTTATCATAAAATAATAAAAAAATCAAGCCTTTTAATACCTACGACATATATAGCAAATTAAAGCTAATAAAAAGTTAACAAAAAACGCTTTGCATTTCTTCAATTAAGTTCAAGGCAAAGCGCTTTTTTATTATTTTCTTATCGGTTTTACATAAGCTACGGCTGAATGTTCCTCACAATAAGTCTGTCCGGTTTTAACCTTGCGTCCGCAAAAGCGAAAATCATCATCTTTAGGATCGCCTAACGGCCAACGGCAGGTGTGATTATCCAACTCGGTGAGAGAGATATTTTCCCTATAAACTTTCTCCGTACGCTTATCCGCAACGCTCTCGGGTAATGCGGCTTCGACTTTATTTTCCCAATTGGCTTGAGGTTTCAAGGAACTAAGCGGTTCTTTTTTATGCATATCCGCCTCTTTGTTAGCTGAAACAACCTTTCTTTTGTTCAGTTCACTCTCTGTCCCGACTTTTTTTTCTTCTTTTATTGCTTTAGTCTTAACTGTCGGCTGTTTTTTTGCATCCGATTCGCCTTTTTTATCACTCTTAGGTTTGACATCCTTAGCACTTTTGCTTTTTGTCGGTTTAGCGGCTGATTCCTTTTCTTCCCCACCGGATTTTTTAATCGGCGAAGGGCGCCCTTCCAAACCTAAACGATGGACTTTGCCGACGATGGAGTTTTTAGATATTCCCAACCGCCGACCGATTTCTCCCGTGGTTACTCCTTGGCTCCATAATCTTTTTAATTCATCGACCATTTCATCAGTCCACGCCATTGCAAATCTCCTTTTAACATAAACAAATATAAGCCTTATGTTATTGCAATATTTTTGCTATGTCTAGCCTTATTTTGCAAATATTTTGCTTTATTTATTTTTTTTTCATAAATATATGTTACCTTATCTTGAATGTAGCGAGGTAACCCAAAACGATGAAACTCAGTATATGTGTTTTATTTTTTCTGATTTTTTGCTCGCCGGCTTATGCCGGCAACTCCGAATTTGCCCATTATTTTGAAGTGGATTTGGAGCAGGATAAATTGCCCACATTGCAGGAATTACGTGCTAATTTTCAACAAAACAGCGATTATAATATAAAATACACCACACCTTTTGACTTACAGGGTGATTTTGATCCGGAATTTCACAAAGCCATAGCCTCATACGGAGTTATGGAAAAACGTCTTAAACCGGCACAGGAAGATTTATTGATTGACGCTATAAAACAAATTCCCTCCAAATATTATCAATACATCGGTCCGCAATTATTTTCTGTTCCCGGAATGTCGGAAAAAGTACTTAACCTTCCCGGAATTAAAGAAACCAAAAACCAATTCCCCACACGCATTGCCGATGAAGTTAAAGATATTGAGGATATTGAATTTATCTCGCCTTGGTTATACTTTTTGCTGATGCCGGAAGCTTGGCCCAGCTACGATGAAAAAATTGAAGAACCCAAAACGGCTCCTTATTATCCTAAAATAAAATACAACCCCGAATTTTATGCCGCCGTAAAAAAACTGGTTCCGCCAAACAATTACGCCCCCAACGGCACCAAAGCTCCCTTATCCGAACGCGATATGTTGCGCACGACTTTCCCCTCACGCGACACTATATTAACATCTGCTGACGTTAAAGCGGTAATTACCACATTAGACGCAATTGAAAATTGGATAAAACAACCGCATAATCAATTTCAATTAGCCAAACTTAACATTATGTTGGCAATCTATGAAATGCAAGATGACCTCGGTCAATATGCCTTATCGGAAATTCGTAATATGGTAAACCCTTGTTCACGTTTTATCCAACAAGTACGCATTATGGGACGCGAACGTGAAATTTTTCAAATGATTGCTCCACAAGGATTTACTCTTAACGAATGGGCTTATACCTGTGACAAGACTATTAAAGCTTATCGTCTTTCACATATAACCTATGGTGTAATGCAAGCCTTGCGTTTATATCAGCGTGGAGTGTACGACCATCTTTATGACGCCTATTCGCCGCAATTCCGCAATACCCAACTGGCGGTTATGCAGGCTTATATAAAAGGTTATCAAGCACCATTAAGCGATGTTTTAACCGTTAAGAAGAATCGCCGCGAGCTTGATAGCAAATTTCGCGATAACAGTTACACGATTTTAGGTCACCCCATATTTTTTGATTAACCGCCTAACACTATGATTTATCGCAATAAAGTCATTTTTTTCTTGCATTTGCAATATAATTTGCATTATACCGATAACGAATTTTGATTCGATTCGTTTTAATTTAACAACAAAGGATAAACCAATGGCTCGTGTAACAGTTGAAGATTGTATTGATAAAATTCCCAATCGCTATGAATTATTGATGGTAGCAGCGCAACGCGCAAAAGACATTTCTTCGGGAGCTGCCTTGACGGTTAACCGCGACAATGACAAAAACTCGGTTGTTGCTTTGCGCGAAATTGCTGAAGGCACGGTAAACATTGAAGAATTACAACATTCTTTGGTTATGGGCTTACAAAAATACGTTGAAGTTGAAGAACCCGAAGAGGAAGAGTTGGAAATTATGGCTGCCGAACGCGAATTGGCCGATTTGGACGAACAATTTTCCGGTCTTATATCTCCCAGTGAGATTGAAGATGCTATGCAAATTCACAGCAGCGATGATGATATGGCAGCACTTGATGATAATACCGATGTCGACAGCGATTTAGCTATGGATGAAGCTATTGATGATTTTGGCGGCGACGAATTTGCCGGTGATGATTTCGGTGGTGATGACATCGACGAATAATCTATCATAACGATATATATGCCTTCGGTTACGGATTGTCAGCCGAAGGCTTTTTATTTATGAAGAAAAAATACTTGAAAAATAAAAAAATCAGTGTATAAGACTCAAAGTCACATCGGCGACACCCCTGGAGGTTGCCGGTCTGTGTTGTTGTTAATTTTATAAGGAAATTAAAATGATTACGTTTAATGCTGAAAAAAGAGAAAAAGCAGGTAAGGGGGCAGCTAGAGCTTGTCGTCGTGAAGGACGCATTCCTGCAGTCGTTTACGGTGGAAAGCAGGAACCTTTGATGATTTCTTTGCACCCTGTTGAGTTGGAAAAAGCTTTAGATAGTAAAGATTTTTTCTCTGCTGATGTTGAAATAGTCATTGGTGGTAAAAAGATTACTGCTTCTTGCAAAGATGTCCAATTTCATCCTGTTTCTGACAAGCCGATTCACGTCGATTTTATCAGAAAATAATAACAAGAAATTGAGCTATCATTTACGGCAGAGAAATCATCATACTTCTCTGCCGTTTTCATAAAAAGAAGGTAACAAATGTTTTTAATTGTTGGGTTAGGCAACCCCGGAAAAGAATACGAAAACACCCGTCATAATGTCGGATTTATGAGTATTGATGCTTTGGCTGAAAAATATCGATTCGGAGCTTTCAAAGACAAATTTGACGGTTTGCTTGCTCAAGGCAAAATTTCCAAAGAGAAAGTATACCTGCTCAAACCGCACACTTTTATGAATTTATCCGGCAACTCGGTAGTTAAAGCTGCAACTTTTTACAAAATATTACCGCAAAATATTATCGTTATTCACGATGATATGGATTTACCTTTAGGCAAAATCAAAACCAAAATCGGCGGCGGCGCCGGTGGTCATAACGGACTTAAATCCATAGATGCGGCCATCACACCAAATTACAATCGCATTCGCATCGGCATCGGCCGCCCGTCAAGTGAAGCTGTTGATTTTGTATTATCGCGTTTCAGCCGTTCCGATGAAGCAATTTTACGCGAAAAAATTGCTTTAATTTGTCAAACTATTGATATTTTATTAACTCGAGGCGTGAATGAGTATTCATCGTATTTAGGGCAAATAAAATAATTAATTTTTTATGGTGATATAAATGACAAATGAACTGCAAAAAAAACTGGATAACCAAGGACATCGTCAAAGGGTAAAGGAAAAAGTTGTCAAAGACGGCGTTAACAATATGGCCGACTATGAGTTATTGGAAGTTTTGCTTATGCACGCAATACCTCGTCGTGATGTTAAACCTATAGCCAAAGAACTGTTACGTCGTTTCGGCAGTTTTGCCAAGGTCATAAACGCACCTTTATCTGAATTAACCAAAGTAAATTGGGTGAAAAAGAACACTTATATTTTGTTCCAAGTCATAGCTGCAGCGGTACAAAGAATCTGTCGTGAAAATTTAGGTGACAGTAATGAGATTTCCTTTTTAACCGATGAAGCATTGGTAGATTATTGTCGTGCGACGATGGCCTATGCTGAGGTTGAACAGTTACGATTGATTTATTTGGATGCTGATTTAAAAATGATTGATGATGAATTGTTGCAAAAAGGCACCTTATCCAGCGTCAGTGTATTTCCGCGTGAAATAGTAGCTCATGCCTTATCAAAGCAGGCAGCATCAATTATTTTGGTACATAATCACCCTTCGGATAATGTAAAGCCATCAATGGCGGATAAAAATTTAACCGAACAAATTTATCGTGCTTGCAAATTAATGGATATTGAGTTGCAAGAACATATAATCATCGGCAAAACAGACTATTTTTCATTTGCCAAAAGCGGGATTTTAAATGACATCCGTCGAAGATTAGGATGCCGATGGTAATTATTGATGGATACTTAAGCCGCATCGGCACCCGTGCCGCTTCGATACTCTGTTTATCCTACCAATAAAAAAGGGCACCATCAAGGTGCCCTTTTTTATTGGTGCGCTAGGCCGGAATCGAACCGGCACGGTATTGCTACCAACAGATTTTAAGTCTGCAGCGTCTACCAGTTCCGCCACAAGCGCGTAAATCTATCCGCTTTATATCCAAAAAAAATTACAAATGCAAGCATATTTTAATTATTTTTTGCATTATTATTACTATAGAATTTTCCTGTTGTAATTTATCACAAATTGTGCTTTGTTATGCAAGTCGAAATAATCAATCAAAATCTTGTATTGCGGCAGATGACAGCGTCACGGCATTGCAAGACTGTTTATATAAAGGATTATCACAATGACTAAAACTTATAATATTTCTTGGAAAGACTATCTGCTCCCCAATATTCATAACGAAGGATGGAGATTCGTCGGGATTTTTGCTGCAGTAACCGCGTTACTGGCAATTATCTGGCAACCATTGGGCTGGATAGGATTGATTTTAACCGTTTGGTGCTACTATTTCTTTCGTGATCCCACACGTATCACCCCGAAAATTGACAACGTTGTGGTATCTCCGGCTGACGGCGTAGTACAAATGATTTCACAAGTTGAAGCACCGGAAGAACTTAATATGGGTAAAAAGAAATTCACTCGTGTCAGCATTTTTATGAGTGTATTTAATGTTCACGTTAATCGCGCTCCGGCGGAAGGCAAAATTATCAATGCTGTATACATTCCCGGCAAATTCTTAAATGCTACTTTGGATAAAGCCAGCAAAGATAATGAACGCCAACTTTTGGCTATGAAAACCAAAAGCGGTAAAGAAATTTGTTTTGTTCAAATTGCCGGATTGGTTGCCCGTCGCATTGTTTGCAATGCCCAAATCGGTCAAGAATATAAAGCCGGTGAACGTTTCGGAATGATTCGTTTCGGTTCGCGCTTAGATGTTTATCTCCCTGAAGGTGTCAACCCTCGAGTTGTTTTAGGGCAAACTATGGTTGCCGGCGAAACAATTATCGCCAACCTCGCCGATGAAACGAAAGCTGTTGAAGGAGTAGCACGCTAATGGAAAATATTAATCAAAGAATTGCTCTCTCCCGACAAAAATTAACTTCCCTGCCATTTCGCAAAATTGCTCCCAATATTGTGACGATGTTGGCGCTTTGCGCGGGCGTCACCTCGATTCGTTACTCTATACAACAAGACTGGATAAAGGCAGTAATTTATATTTTCATCGCCGCTTTGTTTGACGGACTTGATGGTCGCGTTGCCCGTTTTTTAAAAGGCTCTACCAAATTCGGCGCTGAACTGGATTCCTTATCCGATTTTGTGAGCTTTGGCGTAGCTCCGGCGATTCTGCTCTATCAATGGTCAATGAGCTCTTTACCGAAATTCGGCTGGTTTTTCTGTCTGTTGATGGTTATTGCACAAGCTATGCGTTTGGCTCGTTTTAACACTATGTTAGAAGCTGAACCGCAACCGGAATATTGGCATAATTTCTTTGTCGGAGTTCCGGCACCTGCTGCCGCGGCAATTGCCTTAATGCCGGTAATGATTTCCTTTGATTTTCCCGAACTTAATTATATTGTGCGTTCGCATACTTTTGACGCTGTTATATTGTGTTTGGTATCATTCTTAATGGTAAGTCGCATCCCCACTATTTCCACCAAAAGGATGAAGGTGCCTTCTTACCTGATTATGCCTTTAATGCTTGTAGTGGCATTATTCGCTTCATTCATTATTACTCAGCCTTGGTTAACCTTAGGCTTGATGGTAATTTTTTATATCTTCTCCATTCCCTTGGGAATTGTGATATTTTTCAAAGCCAAACACTTGGCGGAAAAATAATTTTACTCTAAAAAAAAAGCCCGCTCTTTATTATATGAACGGGCTTTTTATTTTTTTACAATTTTATTAACTCAATCCGGTAATTGCCTCATCAATCATTCTATCCTGCAACTTATCATCAATATTTTCCCGCAAAACCTTCCTTACCGTATCCATAGTTAAATTTGCCGTCATCATAGCAATATCACGCGAGGCCTCTTCTCCGGCTAATTCCAAATGTGCCCTCACCTCCATCTCACGCTTATTCATATCCGCTTCCAATTTAGCTAACGTATCCTTTTTTAAGGTTTCGACTTCACGCTCCGAACGCGCTAACATTTCAGAAGCTTCCTTTTCCGCACCGCGGAATTTACGCTCATATTCAGCCAGCATCTTCTGTGCATCCTCTTTAAGCGCAACGGCATCATTTATACGTTTGGCAATATCTTCGCCACGTTTACGTAACAAACCCCAAACCGCCTTCCCGACCGGTCGAGCTAAAGCCAAAACGACTAAAACAAATGCTGCACCTACCCAAAACTCAGCTTCTAAATAAAAAGGCTCTGCCGTATGTCCGCTCAGCTCCGCAGCGGTATTACCCAAAGCGTCAGCCACACTTGATGCCGCATTCAAAACTGCATCTTGCGTCGCATCCAAAATATCCTTATTAGGCATAGTTTCACTCATAGGTTATTCCTTTTTTAAACTCTTCAAAGCATCTTCAACAGCATTGCGTTTAATATCGTTAAAGCCGATTTTAGCTAAAACATCAACTGCCAATCCGGATGCCACCTCTTCAACTTTTTGCATAGCTTTAACTTTGGCGGTTGCAATCTTCTTCTCGCCTTCAGCTATTTCAACATTCAACCGTGCCGCTAAATCCGACTGTTTACGATTAACCGTATCATTCAGCTCATCTTTAGTTTTCTGCAAAGCGGCGGCAGCTCTCAAATTAGCCTCGCGCAAAGCTTGCTCATAACGCGCAATCCCTGCTTCGACTTGCTCTTTTAACTCTGCAGCTTTATTTAATTCGCTGTCAATTTTAGCTTTGCGCAAATCAATCATCTCTCCGGTCTTCGGGATAATAAATTTACTCATAATAAACAACAGGCTGAAAAAACAAATCGTCAACCAAAAAAATTGCGACGGGAAAACACTAAAATCTAACTGTGGCATAATTTCTGCTCCGCCTAAACTTTTCTTTACCGCTCCTTTATGGCGGCGGCACGTACAAAAACTACATACCGCCGCATATAAAAGGATAAAACATTTTTCTATATGATTAGTTGCCGGTCAGCATAACCAAAGCGATAACCAAAGCGTACAATGCAATGGCTTCAACTGCAGCAAATCCGGCCCATCCGTAAATATCAACATCTTTTTTAACTTGCGGATTGCGACCTACGGTCGAAATAATAGTCGTCCAAACTTGCGACACACCCCAAGCAGCAACAGTCATTGATAAAGCGCACAAACCGGCGCCGATATAAGCTAATGGTTCCATAATTTTAATCCTTTCATAAGTTGTTCAATTTAATTCATAATTATATTAGTGCTCGTGAATAGCATCACCGAGATAAATGCAACTCAGCACTGTATAAATAAAGGCTTGCAGCAATGAGATAAAAATCTCAAAACAGATAATCGCACTGTCAAATAACAGCGGAACCGCCCCTAATACCCCCAGCCCGACAATGAAGCCGGCGATAATCTTCAACATAATATGACCTACCGTCATATTAGCAACCAAACGCACTGTCAAACTAAACGGCTTTGACAGAAACGAAATCATCTCAATCGGTACAATCAAAGGCGCCAACGCCAAAGGAATCCCTCTCGGCAAAAAAGTTCTTAACCAGCCGATCTTTTTCTTTTTCATCCCGATACCGATATTAAATAACAAAGCAATAATCGACAGACATCCGACCGCCGTTAAATGAGAAGTAAAAGTAAATGCATAAGGGAACAAACCTAATACATTACCAAATGCAACAAAACTAAAAACCGTAAATATAAACGGGAAATACCTCAAGCCCTCTACACCCACATTTTCTTTCAACAAATTATGCACGAATTCATACATTCCTTCCGCTAAGGACTGCGCGGCATTCGGCACCAACGTGCGCTTGCGCAAACATAAGGCAAAAAAGCAAGTGCAGGCAAAAACCGCAATTACCATAAATAACGCCGAATTGGTAAAAGAAATATCAACGCCCCCGACTTTAATCGGAATAATCGGCTCAATTACGAACTGCTCCATAGGATTCGACATAAGTGCAAAATCTCCTAATCTTTATCCTCTTCCTGTTTAGCTAAACGGTAGACATTTAACACACCGGCCGCCCCGCCAAACAACAAAAAAACTATTAAACACCAAGGCTTAGAATGCAAAACCTCATCCAGAACATACCCTAAAGCTACTCCCACAATCACCGCAGAAAGCAAATCCGCACAAACTCGCAAACCGATTCGCGACGCTCGAGAAGCAGGTTCCATCACCTCACTGTTATGACGCAACTTAGCCTCTTTTGCTCTGGCCTTTTGCAATCTCTCGTCTAAAAGCTTCACATCTTCCGGCGTTCTGTTCATATCTTGTGAACCTACAACACTAATGGTTAAACAGTTATTAAAATTTTTAATTATTCCACAGAGGAATTGTAGATTTTTCCCAAATGGCGATCAATAACCGCAGCTAAATCCTCATAAGATTGCGCGCCTGATAGCATCTCATTATGACCGTTTGACGACACGACTAAGCTGGGAGTTCCTTGAATTCCCAGTTCACTCAATCCGGCTTTACGATCGCCCAAAATACGCGCCGCGGTTTTGTCGTTTTTCAGACACGCATCAGCCTGCGCGTCACTAACACCGCTTAACTTGGCATATTGACGCAACACCTTCAGCGGCGTAAAGGAAATTGCCCAATCACGTTGATGCTTAAACAATACATTGGCAAAATCAAAATATTTATCTTTTTTAACACATTCGGCTAACAATGCCGCATCCATTGAATTTTTATCCAACGGCAAAGGAACGAACACCATTTTTACCAAACCGGCACTAACATACTTCTTAATAATTTCCGGCATAACTTCAAGATGCATATCTGCACAATGCGTACAAGCAAAAGATGAATATTCATAAACCGTAACTTTAGCATCGCTTTTCCCCAAAACGTGATCCTGCGGAAAAGCAAAATTAGCCGGAATTTCTTTTTTAGCTGATTGTTCATCGGCGGCATAAGCCTTACGGAGAACCAAAAAATCTTTTTCATCACGCTCAAACCCTTTTAATTGCAGATAAATTGACGCCGATAACAAAAACAATATTACCAAAGCAATCGTTGCACTAATTTTTCTTATAAACTGTTCCACTTTCTTCTTCCTTTTTTGTTTTCGCCCAAACAGCACGTCCCAACTTTTGCAAAGTTTCTGCCAATTGAGCATTTTCTATACCGTTAACTTGTTGCTTAATATAATTTTCTTGTTCTTCGGTAACAAGTATTTTTTCCGAGTTATCAGTAGGTTGTTTTACATTTTTGGGTAAAGAGGTATCTTGCATAATTCTGATACGCGAAACCGCTTCATAACCGAAATAAGCATTCACCTTAGCGATAAGCTGTTTTTCTTTTAACTGTAATTCCAAAGCCATAGCTCCGCCCGCGACTTGCAAAATCAACACTCCGTTTTTGCGTTCGCCCCGCTTAAAATCAATTCTCATCGGCGTGGTAAAACCTGCCAAATTCTCACCGACAATATCTTCCCAGTTACACATTATATCAGCCTCGATAAAAGCCTTATCACCTAACATTTTTCTGGCCAGAGGAGTTAAAACATCACTCATCGGCTTCAAATCATAAAGCCGACGTTCATCACTGATAATATTTGCTTTTTCCTTTTTCATACAACGGAGCATAACAAACTCTGTCAACAAGCGCAAGGCTTTTATTGACTCAACGTGACTAACTCCTCTATACTGCTCTTAGTTTTTTAATTTTTTGAGCGATAGTATTAATGGAATTAGGACAAATTTTCACAGCCGTACTTAGTCTGATTTTTGTACTGGGATTACTGTTTTTGACCATCTGGGGATTAAAATGGTTGCAAAATAAAAGTTGCAATCTCAGTTTTTGCGGACACTTAAAGTCTGCTCGTCACATTAAGATCATTGAACAACATCGTCTTGATGCTAAAAATCAAATAGTTTTACTTGAAGCTGACAAAGTACGCTATTTAATGCTGATAGGCGCAGAAAATAATTTATTACTTAATCAGTCCCCTGCAAAAGGAGGCAAACGTGATTAAAAAATTATGTTTGCTGTTTTTGATTGTATGCGGAGTACTGTTTTACACTGATATGGCATTTGCTCAAAGCATTTCGCTTAATATTGATGACGCCTCAACCGGATCAACTACCGCACGCATTTTCAGTGTGTTGGCCTTAATCACCATATTATCGCTGGCTCCATCCATCGTCATAATGATGACTTCTTTCACCAGACTGATTGTGGTATTTTCACTCACACGTTCAGCTTTGGCAACCAATGCCACGCCGCCTAATATGGTGCTGATATCGCTGGCCTTTTTTATGACCATATTTATTATGTCACCGACGATAGAAAAAAGTTGGGAAGAAGGTATAAAACCGATTATTGATGAAAAAATTGAGCTGACCGAAGGGTTGGAAAAAGCGGCCCTCCCCTTAAAAGAATTTATGCTCAATAATACGCGGGAAAAAGATTTGCAACTTTTTACCGATCTCTCCCAAGATGAAAAACCTGGCGAACTTATACAAACTCCGCTTAAAGTTGCGATTCCGTCCTTTATGATAAGTGAATTACGCCGTGCTTTTGAAATCGGATTTTTGATTTATCTGCCGTTCTTGATTATTGATATGGTAGTTGCCTCGTTTTTAATGTCTATGGGTATGATGATGTTGCCTCCCAGTGTTATCTCTCTGCCATTCAAGGTAATATTTTTTGTGCTGATTGACGGTTGGTATATGCTTGCCGGCTCGCTGATAAACAGTTTCAATTAAAAATTTATATATTTTTCTGTTTGACAAAAAAATATTTTTTGGCTATATTGTTTTCAATTACAAATTTTTAATATTATCATTATGGCAGACATTATGTTAATCATTGCCGCAATCACAGCACTTATTGTGGCAATCACCTCGAGCTTTTTTGTTAAAAGCAAACCGGACTTTGGTTATTTTAGCTGGACGACCTCAGCAATTGAGCCAAAATTCATCCACTTTATCAACAGAGTATGCCAATTGATAACTGTTATCAGTTTTCTGGCATACTGTTTAATCGCAACAACCGGAAGACACGTTATCTTAGGCATTTTAGCCTCTTTGATTGTAACTTTCTGTTGGTACCTGCTGATTAGCCTAGTATGCTGGATTATCTATGGCATTACCCAATCAATCGCAAAGCGCGACTATCTATGGAATGCTTTTGTAAAATGGTTCAAAGGTAACTAACAAAATCAAAAAAATATGGCAAAGATTAACGCTATGGTCATAGACCACAACATCGTAGGCAACCTCGCCGCCTACAAATTAAGAGTTGGCGAGGCTGAGGTATATTGCGAACTTATTGTTCGTGAAAACCCCGCCCAATGTGGAGGTATTGATGAGCGCGATGCTCTCAAGATTATGAACGGCGATGCGGTGGAAATTACCGTGGAGCCGACAGGATTCGAAGGCGCTCTTGAGATCCTTGACATCAAGCTTCTGAAAGATCGCCCGCCACAAAGGCGCAACCTTTGGGTGCCGACGATATAATTTAAAAAAAATCCGCAAATTTGCTCTTGGCAAAAAATGCGGATTTTTTTAATTTTAAATTCTTTATTTGTAAGGCGGTTTGTCTAATCCTTTAGGCGAAAGCGTAAATATTTCCGCACCATTTGATGTCACTGCTAACGAGTGTTCAAACTGGGCTGATAATGAGCGATCTTTAGTCACCGCTGTCCACTCATTAGCTAAAATCGTGGCATCTTTTTTACCAAAGTTAATCATCGGTTCAATGGTGAAAAACATCCCTTCTTCGATTCTTGGTCCGGTGCCTTTTTTGCCGCAATGCATAACATTAGGTTCATCGTGAAACACCTTACCCAATCCGTGTCCGCAAAACATATCCACCACCGAATAACCATAGTGGTGAGCAATTTCTTCAATCACCGCACCAATATCGCCGAAATATGCCCCCGGTTTAACTGCCTCAATGCCGCGCATCAAGCACTCGTAAGTCACCTCACACAAACGCTTGGCTTTAACCGATGGTTTGCCGGCATAATACATTCTTGACGTGTCACCGTGCCAACCATCAACTATTGCCGTCACATCAATATTTAAGATTTCACCATCAAGTAATTTACGTTCCGCTGACGGTATTCCGTGACATATCTCGTGATTAATTGAAATGCAGGTATATTTAGGATACCCGTGATAACCGATGCAAGCCGAAACTCCGCCATGCTCGGTAATATATTGATTGCACAAATTATCCAAATACTCGGTTGTAACCCCTACTTTAACATAAGGTGCGATAAAATCCAAACAACCTGCGGCTAAGGCACCGGCCTTACGCATTCCCTCAAAATCTTTTTTATCGGTATGAATAACAATTCCATCTTTATTTCTGTTTACCAATTTTTTTACCTCTTTTTAATATTCAATATGCATTTTTTTATCCAAACTTATACCGTTTTCTTCAATTTTACAACTATACCCGACAAACTTCACTCCATTCTGCACGGCATCATAAACCACCGCCGCTGCTTGCGGATTAATATCCCAAGCAAACTTGATACTATCGCAATCATCGCGGGGAACAATCAACACTACATAAGCTTTAATACCATTAGCCGCCTGTCGTCGCATCTCCTCCAGCATTCGCACTTCAAAAAAATCAATATTATGCGGGAAAAGCGTTGTACGACCTTTTTTACGATAAATTGAAGTAACATATACCAAATACTTTTCACCTTCAGCATCAACCAATTCAAAATCAGCTCCTTGTGCCTCGGACGTCTTAAGGTGGCGACAATTGCGGCAACTCAAAAAATCCGGCATTTTTTTCTCAACTAATGCCTCTACAAACAAGCGACGATTATATTTAGGATTAACCATCACCCAACCGGAATTAGTTTTTATAAAATGAACATTATATTTAACAATTCTCTCCGGTGCATTTACCTGCAAAAGGACTAAAGCGTCTTCCTTGCAAATTTCTGCCGTTTCAACCGCACCGCAAAAAGCCGCCTCTATTTTTCCATCCGGCATCTCAATATCAACCAAAAAATTATTGTAAACCGCTTTAATTTTGCCGGCAGCAAGTTCTTGTTCGTATTTCAAATTATTACAGCCTTTATAAGATTTCACTTTCTTTTCAATTTATATATCAAGATATTTTTTTTGACAAGGCGATATTTATTAACTGCACGTATTTTATAATCAGTATTTCCCTCTAGGGTTCAAATCCCAACTCTCCTCATCATTTATAATAAAGCCCACATATGAACTGTATCCCGAAATTTGGACAGTAAAAAAAGTCCCGAAGATAGCGATAG
>ERZ842401.2003-NODE-2003-length-27857-cov-4.610208_pt1 | contig 27857 bp, 21 predicted proteins | sample MGYA00521270_ERZ842401 | MGnify/ENA primary metagenome ERZ842401 (study PRJEB31892, sample SAMEA3878208) | bioreactor metagenome | biome: Moose rumen | place: Sweden | collected 2011-10 | study: EMG produced TPA metagenomics assembly of the PRJEB12797 data set... | reverse complement strand
ATCATTATGGTCACTTCTCAAGCAAGATCGATACCAACACGCTGGTCACTAAGCTCATATGATTATGATGAGGCCGTCCTCCTGGCAAGCAATATCATCATGGATTATGGTGACGGACTGACAGTATCCAAGGCCACTGGGGCCTGGAGGGATGACGATGGATCTATAGATTCCGAGACATCCATGGTCATCGATCTCGCAGGATTCGACCTCGATAGCGTCCACAAGATCTGCGACAAGCTCAAGAAGGAACTCGAGCAGAAGAGCATCATGATTGTCACGTTCGAGGAGACTGTAGACTTCTACTGAAAGCCGAAATAATGCGCGGGCAGATGCCCGCCTGTTTACCTTTTCACCAACGCATACCTTTGCTTTCTTTGGGTATGAATCCGTCGAACCTCGGTTTGTAGAAATCCTCATCGTCCGATTCGATCGGGATGTTGTGATACTTGAACGTCTCTGTGTGTCCGTTCGCCCATGCCACGAGTTCCGACAGGAACAGAACGGGCATACCGTCGGGCTGTGCATCGTATTTGGTGAAGCATTTGGGACAGGCGACAATGATCATGCATCCGTTGCCGCATTCCTTCTCCCTGTCGGCCATCATCTCCTCTGCCAGAGGAGATTCCTTTCCGCAGCAGCCCATGCCGTTGTTCACGAACTCCAGACCCATTGCTTCCACAATGGCGATCATCTGTTTCTTGATGGGCATACACGAGCATCCCGGTTCCAGAGCGATCTTGAACTTCCTGTCGAATTTCGGGAGCTTGTCGATGTTGGCGTAGAGGAACTCGATCATGTTCGTCGTATCGAGACCGTTCCTGACGATGGCATCGGTGCATCCTCCGCACAGGGTGATGACCTCTTTGCCGTTGGCATTGCTCATCATCTTCACGATCTTGTCATGCCTCTCGGTCTCCTGCATCTCCCTGAACTGCGGAGGGCGGAGACAGCATCCGGAATCCTTCAGTTCGGAGCATGTCTTACCTACCGCCTTCACAGCTAGCATCGCCGCGTATTCGAGATAGGGCGCTTTGCACTGAACCACACATCCGGGCATGATGTATGCATCGTCGCCGTCCCAATCGTAGTTGAGATCGGTGCGGGATGGATGGTCCGCCTGAGGCATCGCCAATCCCGTGGACTTGTACGTCTCCGAAACATGAAGGTCCTTGGCGAGAGCCCTGAGATCCCTCATCACGGTGAACGGGTCAGTCCTTCTGCAGACCTGTGAGCAAGTACCGCATAGGATGCATGTGGAGATATCATCGTCGCCTCCGATCATGATCTCGTGAGGATCCACTCCTCCGTATTTGTTCGCAGGACAGTTCGGTGTGCATTTTCCGCAGCTGATGCACTTCTGCATCAGTCTTGCGATCTCGTCCTCTATGATTCCCATTCCGTGATCACCTGGTCATAGGTATTTCCATAGGGGTACCCTTGGCGACCCCTGCTTCCATGCGTACCCCTTCGGATCCGCTCCTGATAATGTATGGGGTCCCGCCCCTTGATTCTATGATCTCCGCGACCTTCTCGGGTCTGTCGGTGAGTGCGACCATGCATCCTCCTCCGCCGGAACCGGTGAGCTTGGCACCGTATGAGTAGGGTAGCGAAGCATTGACTAGTGTGTTCAGCTCCTTGCATGAGACTCCGAGGATGGAGAGCAGTTTGTGGTCGTGCGTCATGAGACGGCCGAGTCTTTCGCAGTCCCCTTTCCTGAGGGCGTCGTATCCCTCCATGGTGACATCGCCCATCTCATCAATTATGTCGGCTGCGAACCCGTTCCTGTTCATGTACCTCCTGACCTTGTCGACCTGAGGTCCGGTAGGAGCCTTGATTCCGGTGTTACCGATGACGAAAGACAGCTTCGGGACATCGATGTCGGTGACCTTCCATGTCCTGTTGTTGCGGGATATGGTCCACAGTTCCTTCCCGCCATCGTCCACGTTGATCGCGATACCTCCGCCGTGCACGCATGCCGAGGCATCCATGGGGGAACCATTACCTTGAGCATGCAGTTCCGCCCCGTAAGCCTCCTCTACCAAGAATAGTTCCGTAGGGAATTCGCCTCTCTCGGAACGTATGGCCAAGGCTAATGCAGCTGACAGGGCTGCCGAGGATCCCATTCCGGAACCGGAGGGGATCTCACTGACGGTGAGGAAATCGAGACAATGGTTCATGTCCCTCGTGAGGTAGTTGAAGTGGGGTTGCCTGCTGAAATCCAGATAGTCCCCGTTGAGGGTGTTCCTTCTGCTCCTGCGTACGCTGCATGTTATCCTGCGATCCGTCGCAAGGACCACGGCAGGTTTACCGTAGACGACCGAATGCTCTCCGAGCACCACGAATTTCCCGGGAGCAGAAGCTGTGAACCATTCTCCAGACATCACTGATTCAATCCGTATTTTCCCATCTCTTCCCTGATAGCGTCGTTGGGGTTGCGACCGTTCAGGATCGGCTGGGGTATCTCCCACCAGCCCTCTTCCATGGCCATGAGCCTCTCCTCGAAGTTCTCATCGGACTCCTCGGGGTCCTGCTGCACCTTCTGGAGCTCCTCCATGACAGCGTTGACCAGATCGACCTTGAACCTGTGGTTTACCAGATTCAATCCTATGAAGGAATCGAGACTCGTAGCGACCTCCTCCCTGTACTCGGGCTGGAGGCATTCCATTATCATGTCCAATACGCCATGCGCCGTTGCTTTGAAGATGAACGACATCTTCCCCTCGATTGGTAACTTGTCGTCCGCCAGGGTGTCGGCCATGAGCCTCTTTCCGAAGAGCTCCTCCATGGCGACCGCCCTGTTGGGGTTCTTGCCGAAGGCGTACTCGTTCAGAAGCTCTTCCGGGCTCTTCTCCTCTTCGGGCTCGCCGAAGAGACTTGCGTTGGGATCCAATTCTCCTGCCATGCTATCATCTCAGTTTCTTCATTGTGGATTCAAGGATATTCATACCCTTGTCGATCTTGGTCTCGTCCGCGGCGTATGAGAACCTCAGGTGTCCTTCGCCGTATTTACCGAAGGCCGATCCCGGGGTGCATATCAATCCTGCCTTCACAAGTTCTCCCGCTAGTTCCTGCGACTTCATGTCAAGGTCGAAGGAGGGGAAGGCGTAGAACGCCCCCTTCGGAGGCTGTATGCTCATCCCGGGTATGTCGTTGATCCTCTTGCAGATCAGGTCCCTCCTGGCCTTGTAGACCTTCCTGGCGTTCTCCAGGTAGGGGTCGATGCTAGAGAGGGCGTCGAGTATACCGTACATGGCCGGCATGTTGGGGCTGGCGCATACGTGGTACTGCATCTTGATCAGGTATTCCATCATCTCCTCGCTGGCGCAAAGGAAGCCCATCCTCCATCCGGTCACGGCCATCATCTTTGAGAATCCGCTGGCGACGATAGCCTTGTCGAGCTGGTTCATGAAGGAGTAGTGCTTGCCTTCGTAGATGAACGACTCATATACCTCGTCTGCAAGGATCGTGATATCCTTGTCCTCCGCTATGTCGCAGAGCGCCTTGTAGCTCTGCTCGTTGAGAACTCCTCCCGTAGGATTGGAGGGATTGGTGACCACCAGCATCTTCGTTTTGGAGGTGATCTTGGACTGGATGTCGTCGATGTCCGGCTGGAAGTCCCCGTCGGTGAGCTTGTATTCCGTGAATGTCCCTCCTGCCAACTGGGCATGGGGGCCGTAGATGACGAATCCGGGGCTGGGGACCAGCACATCGTCTCCGGGATTCACCACGCTCATGGTGATCTCCAGAAGGGCCGATGAGCCGCTGGGCGTGATCATGATGTTGGATCCGCTGATGTCGCCGTACTTCCTGAACCTGTCGGCCACTGCCTGTCTGAGCTCAGGGATACCTGCGGTGGGACCGTATTTGTTGCGTCCGGCGGATGCTGCCCTGTTCATTCCTTCGATAGCTTCCTTCGGCGGTGCGAGATCCGGCTCTCCAAGACCTAGGTTGATGGAGTCCGGACCTGCGAGGTCGAACATCTTTCTGATACCCGACATGGGAATGTCGTTTATCCTTTTGGAAACCTGCATGCGTCACGTGAAGACTTCATTTATAATAAGGCGTTCGTGGGACCTGTTCCGGTCCCGTTGCATGTGACAGGGTATCCTGGACCTATGATTCAGAGTTCCAGTTCGGTATCCAGCCTGTCGGCGATGTATTCCCTCACCATGAGTGATTCCGGGACGTACTTGTCATACTTGCCGAACTTGATGAGATCGTCGTCATATACCAAGGCTGCAAGGTCCCTGTGCTCCAGATAGTCGTACACCCTGTCGATGATCTGGTCCTCGGAGAGTTTGGTGCGGATATCGATGTAGTACGGCTGATATGCACGGATAGAATCGGTCCCGATGACCTTCTGCAGCACTTTTCTCAACGTGTCGAACTGCTTGGTTCCCAACCAGGGATACATCCTGTATCCGCCCTTCCTCTCGGAGAACATAACAGTCATGCCGTTAGTCCTTGCTATGGATCTGCTCTCCTCCAGACGCTGTCTCGCTGGCTCATCAAGATAAGGATAGTCGTCATCGCTTTCTAGGACCTCAAGCATCTTCTTCATGATCCTGGTGTGGGTCGGAGGGGTACCCGACTTCCATGGGTTCGCCGCATCCCCGTCGCATTCCTCCACCTCGACAGTGGATTTCTCCTTGGATGCCTTGATGACCCTCCATACGCGTCCGGCCAACTGGATGAGGTCATCCTCCTGGGGCATGTTCTGGATGGAACCCACGGTGCGTCCGTTGTACTTCACGAGCACCTCCTTCTTGGTGGTGAACACCGAACAGAAATCGCGGTTGAAGACGACCTTCTCCGCTTTGCTGCCGATGAGGATGGTCTGATCGCTCATGATTTCAAGATGATCCAGATTCACCAGATGCCTCACCATGAGCCTGTATTGTTCCTTGGAGATGTCCCTGAACGGATACATGGAAAGGACATCGGAGACCAGGGTGGAGAACTTGCATCCGATCCCGGAGCGAAGGTACTCCATCGTCTGGTGGTACAGGAGTCCGAAGGGAAGCGTGTGTCCCTCTGGAGGTTCGGTCCATCCTTCGTTGAGCACGAGCTCAGACATGGCTATCGCCTTGATCAGGCTCATAGATACGCCGTCCAAGGTCGCCCACCATTCCTGTGCATCCTCGTTGCACATCAGGATAAGGTTCTGTCCGTTCCCTCTCCTTCCGGAACGTCCCATCCTCTGTACCAGACCGGAGCAGGTGTAGGGCGCATCGATCTGTATGATCCTGTCCAGGTCCCCGACATCAATACCGAGTTCCAACGTGACCGTGGAAACGGTTGTGGTCTTCCTTGTAGGGTCCTTGAGCCTGTCCTCTGCGATCTTCCTGTATTCCTTCGATATGCTTCCGTGATGGATCGTTACCTCGTCCGGATATCCTTTCCTATCGCCGACTATCCTCAGGGATTTCGCTGCCATCTCGGCACTGTGCCTGCTGTTGGTGAAGACGATGCAGTTGTATCCGTGGGTCTCCCTGAACAGATCCAGATAGTATGATGTGATCGCCTTCTTCCTGTCGACGCTGTCGGTCTCCTGATCAGGCATCGGGAAGGCGTTGTACTTGATGCGTATGTTGCGCTTGTTCCCTTCCTTGTCGTAGACGATGCTCACATGTCTTCCGGTATCGGCCTTCAGCCATTCCGCTGCGGCATCCCTGTCCGATATGGTGGCGGACAGACCGATCCTCCTGGGTTCGCAGTGTGCCAGCATTTCAAGTCTCTGAAGGCAGCATAGAAGATGAAGTCCCCTGTCGGAGTCCATGAACGCATGGACCTCGTCGATGATGATGAACCTGAGGTCCTTGAACAGTCTCTCCACCTCTTCGGGATTGTAGGAGAGGATGTTCTGAAGTGATTCGGGGGTGATCTGTAGGATTCCTTGCGGATCGTTCACCAGCCTATCCTTCGATGATTTGTTTATGTCCCCGTGCCATCCTATGATCCTCAGTTCGGATTCTCCGAGCACAGGCCCCATCCTCTCGAACTGATCGTTGATGAGGGCTTTCAGCGGTCCGATGTAGAGTGCACCGACGCTCTCTGGCGGGTTGTTGTAAAGCGAACCGATGACCGGGAACATCGCAGCTTCGGTCTTTCCCGAGGATGTACCGGCAGAGACCAGGATATGATCGTCCGTGGAATAGAATGCCTCGAAGGTCTGGTTCTGGATCTCCCTGAACCCTGACCATCTGCAGTTATGGATGTACTCTTTTACGAACCACGGCAGCTTATCGAAGTAGTCGGTCATACGTCGAGGTCCTCGATGATCTCGTCGTCGGGGTTGGAATCCGCATTGATGACCCTTCCTTCCACCAGGTCAAGGAACTCCAGGTCGGGGTTCTGATGCATGGTGTCGAGGAGACTGATCAGGTCCCTGGTTATCTCCCTGGGAGTCAGCATGGTGGAGGATACGACACTGGCCATGACCGTTTTCAGATAGGTCTCCAGCATGTCATCCGTTATTCCGGATTCGTATTCGTATCTCTGCTCGTGAAAGTCCTTGATCGTACCGAGAAGGACGAAGACCTCCTCGTTGGTCAGAGGTTTGAGATTGATTATGGGCCCGAGGTAGTTGTCGAAACCGTTCTCGTAACGTCCGGCAACGAGCCTTGATCTGAGTGCCTCATAGCTGTACAGCCCCCTGTTGGGGTCCTCGATGAACTCCGGCGTACCGCAGACGTAGACGGACAGGTACTGTGTCTTTCCCTGCATGATGTCGTTGAACATCGTCAGGAGACGCTCGTAGTTGTTCGACCTGGATACCTTGTTCTGCAGTTTGTACAGCACGACACCCTCATCGATGAATACTATCATTCCCTTGAACCCGAGGCATCTCACGACACCTGTCCAGATCTTGATGATGTCGTACCAGTTGCTGTCGTCGATGACGAGGTTGGTTCCGAGGCTCTTCCTGGATTCCTTCTTCAGGTCCAGCTCTCCTTTTAACCACCTCAGCGCCGTGATATCGTCCTTCTCGTCAAGGAAGTCGTTCATGTAGCACACGACGACCCTCATGAAATCCTGGAAGTTCTGGAGACTTGACAGGTCTGCAACATCGGCACGCATGGCCTTGGCGATGTCCTCTCTCGTTGCGGAATCGCCGAGCTTCTCCTTGGTGTCCATCACCCATCCCTGGAGGATGGGTTCCATGGCGCCCCCGTCGGGCCTTGCCTTGTAGGCCATGTTCTTGACTAGTTCCATGTAGGTGTTGAGACCTTCCTTCTTGGAACCGGTGAGCCTCCTGTTGATGGCAAGATCGGCATCCATGACGACGAATCCCTGATCCATAGCGTAATTGCGGATCATCTGCGTCATGAAGCTCTTACCGTTACCGAAACGTCCGGAGATGAATCTGAATGCGCCTCCGCCCTGAGAAGTGTCTTCGAGATCGTTGACGAACGTCTCCGTCTCCTTCTTCCTTCCTACTGCGATGTATTCCAACCCTCTCCTGGGTACAACTCCCGAGGAGAGTGCGTTCATCATGGTAATAAGGGTCCTTTTCGGTACGGTCGTAGTCATCAAGGCAGGCTCCTAATAAAAAAGGAGATAGCGAACGCGCATATACCGTTATCGTTGTTTGAGCGATCAGGATGCTGCTTTAATTCATTTCAGAGCGGCCTTCAATTCCCCTGCGTATTCCTCGAAGACGGTACCGTCCTCGACGATGTTGTCGCCGATGTGATCCATGGCCAATGCGTTGATGGAATCCTCGACTCTGGATGCTACCAATCCATTGTCCTTCAGGAACTGCTTGCCCTTGCCTTCTAGAGTGGCCACGAGATATCCTCTTTGCTTGTCATCGAACATTCCGACGAGATCAGCCCAGGTGCCTGTGATCTTTTCGGTGACCTTCAGAGGCGATTCAGCGGGTTCCGGCTTCTTTTCCACGATCTCCTCATTGGATCTCATCATCTGGGTGACATCCCTCAGTGCGGCCTGTGCTCCGGACACGGCATCGCGGTCTAGGACCAGGTTGTTCGCCCTTTCCTTGATCTCAGCGATTTCCTTGTTCTCGTACCATGCGGATACGGTCTTCGTCAGGAGGTCCTTGCAGTCCATTCCGAAGGCGGTGAACTTGGTGACTTTGACGGGTTTGCCGGTCCTCTTCATACGGACGGCTGAGAAAGTGCTCTTGACGATGTCCTTGAGTGAATTGTCGAACGCTGCACAGTAGATATAGTTGCGATAGGTGAAGCGGGCCTTCCTAATCTCCTTGAAGTACTTCAGACCGTTGAAGACGGTCATCGCCACAGGGACCTTCTCGGCGTCGCAGTACTCCTCTATTGTCGTGCCTTCAGATTCCATCTTCTTCTCGATGGCTTCAAGGGTCATGCAGACTATTCCGACGCAGTCGTCATCGAACTCCCTGGCCAGGGTCTTGTCGTTGATCCCGGAGAGGAACATGAGCAGGTTCCTATCCATCCTGGTGGGCATCCCCTTCAGGAACTGCTCCACGACCAGACAGGCGGTTATGTTCGACTCGTATACTGAAGGTTCGGGTATGGCCAGTTTGTGAACTATGGCGTATTCGAAGCAGGTCTTACCGGTGAGGTTCTCTTCATCAGCACCGCCGTATGCCTTGTGTAGCGCATAGATCTGAGCAAGCATCTCCTGGGGCTCGCCTTTCATGTTGATCAGTTCGCAGAGGTACAGCCACAGGTATCCCCAGTCGGTCTCCCCGTAGTTGCCCTTCCTGGTCTGGTCCCTCCAATAGATGTAGAATTTGCGCTGAGGCTCTGAGAACGACCTGTAATCGGGGTTGGTGAATCCTGACGGGACGTATTCCATCCTGTCCTTGGCCTCGACGTTCCAATTCCTCTCGATATCGGTCTTGAGATGCGGGCTGACATGCTGCTTTATGGCATTGGGGTCGATGTTCAGTACGGGTTTGGGCTTCTCCGCCGTACCGTATTGGGCCTCAAGTTTGGTGCCCATGTCGACCAATGCTCTCTCCTTCGAGGACATCTGTGTCCTGGTGGTACCGCGCCATTCCTTCGGGATCCTCTCGTATTCCTCGGCACCATCCTTCAGGATCCTGTCGACGATCCCTCTGAACTCCTTGTTGAACGAGCTCGGGGTCGAAGGTCCCTTCTCTCCGATCTCCTTGCACAGGACCTTCCTAGTGTACGAGAACAGTCCGAGCATGAATTCTCCGAAGACACCGTCGGTGCGGAGCTTCTCGTAAGTGATCTGATAGTCCTTGTCCCCGCCGTAAGGCAGGTACAGGAATACCTTATACAATTCGGTGACCATCCCTTCTGAATAGGTCTTCGCCACACCCTTCCCGGTGTTCTCCATGAGGAAACGGTCTATCGCTATCAGGCAGTCGTTGAACAATGATACGTGACGGATATTGTCCACACCGTCCGCATGGACCTTCGGTCCTCCGGACAGGTACCACATCAGCTCCTTGCCGATGCGCCTGGTCGGGAACGACATTATCTCGGATGTGACCATGAAGGATCTGACCGATCCTTTCCCCATCCACATGATGGGAAGATCCAGATCATGAATGATGGCGTAGTCGAACATGACGTTCGCAATGTCTGTTTGGGGCATGCCGTGCATCCTGATGTTGTCGTACAGCAGTCTGAGTTCCTTCATACCGTCCCTGGGGTCCATGTCGCTGTTGATGAGTTCGCAGAGACGGAGCTTCGCATATCCTCTGTCGGCCTTCAGGCAGTTCCCGCGGGAGAGCTCGTCCCTCCAGTACAGGTAGTATGCCCTCTGATGGCGGTCCATGACCGAGTAGTCGGCGTTCCTGTGATCGCACTTGACGTATTCGCATTCCTCTCCGTGGACGTTCCTGTATTCCTCTATCTGTGACAGAAGTTCATCGACGTTGTAGTCGCGTCTTTCCTCGTACGGAGACAATGCCATTCAAAACAACCCTGAGTCCTGATGGCGAATGGATAATAAAAATCCTGTTGGGTCGCACCTGTTTTATAGAAATGAGTGGTTCTTATTTCGCATGAAGGTCGGATTCGACAACGACATGTACCTGAAGACCCAGTCTGAGCACATCAGGGAACGCATCAAGCATTTCGGCGGAAAACTGTATCTGGAGTTCGGAGGGAAGCTTTTCGATGACTATCACGCATCACGTGTACTTCCCGGATTCATGCCGGACAGTAAGATCAGGATGCTGATGGAGTTCGGACAGGATGCCGAGGCAATCATAGTGATCAACGCCGAGGACATCGTCAAGAAGAAGATACGCAAGGACTTCAGCGTGGGATACGATCTCGAGGTCCTGAGGCTCGTGGACATGTTCACCGACAGGGGAATCAGTGTCTGCGGACTGGTCATAACGCACTTCAACGGACAGTCCGAGGCGGAGGCGTTCCAGAAGAAGGCCGAGTCCAACGGTCTGAAGGTGTACAGGCACTATCTAATCGAGGGATACCCTTCCAACGTGGACCTGATTGCATCGGATGACGGATTCGGAAAGGACGAGTTCGTACCCACAACGAAACCTCTGGTCGTGGTCACCGCTCCCGGACCCGGAAGCGGAAAGATGGCGGTATGCCTTTCGCAGCTGTACAACGAGAAGAAGAGAGGAGTCTCCGCAGGATACGCCAAGTTCGAGACGTTCCCCATCTGGAACATCCCCCTGAAGCACCCCGTGAACATCGCATACGAGGCAGCGACAGTCGATCTGGCCGATGTGAACATGATCGATCCGTATCATCTGGATGCGTACGGTGTCACCACTGTGAATTATAACAGGGACATCGAGATCTTCCCTGTGGTCAATGCGATCCTTGAAGGAGTCCTTGGAGAGTCCCCTTACAAGTCACCTACCGACATGGGTGTGAATATGGCGGGGAACTGCATCATCGATGACGATTATGTGAGGAAGGCCGCCAACTACGAGATCATCAGGCGTTACTATTCCACATTGAGGGACCGCAGGGAGGGAAGGGCCACTCCCGAGACTGTTCTGAAGTCGGAGATCTACATGAAGAACGCCGGCATCACGCCTGAGTACCGCAAGACCGTTGAGACTGTGAAGAGGATCATGACTGAGACCGAGAGGCCCGTGGTCGCAGCCGAATTGGATGACGGCAGGGTAGTGACTGGAAAGGCTACGCCGCTGACGACAGCATCATCATCGCTCTTGCTGAACATCCTGAAGGAGCTGGCAGGCATCGACGATTCGGTCATGCTGATCTCCAAGGAGGTCATCGAATCCGTTCACAACCTGAAGGTCAACAACCTCGGATACAAGAACCCCAGGATGCACCTCGATGAGATGCTTATCGCACTGTCCATCATCGCAAGGACTGATGAGAACGCAGCTAAGGCATTCGCGATGCTCCCGAAGCTGAGAGGCGCCGATGTACACTCGTCGGTGATCCTGTCGGCAGTGGACGAAGGTGTCTACAAGAAGCTCGGCATGAGCACCTCTTCGGAACCCGAGCACCAGACGAAGTGCCTCTTCCACGAGAGTTTCTGAAACAACAATAAAAAATGAGGGTAGGGGGAGATCCCCCTTCTCCCTCAGAACAGTTTGAACACGTTCTCCGAGTAACTAAGCATATCCTCTACGGGCATGCCTGCCATCAGGAGTGCCTGGTCGAGCATGATGGATGCCATCGATGCCGCCTTGTCCTTGTCATCCTCGAATGCCTTCTTCAGCGCATCGAAAGCAGGATGGTTGGGGTTGATCTCGAGGACACGCTTCGCCTTCACACCCTGCTCGGGCGATCCCGGGATGTTGGCGAAGTACTTCTCCATCTCGAAGGATACATCACCTTCGGAACTGAGGCACACCGCATGGGTCTTCAGCTTCCTTGAGAGGATGACGTTGTCGACCTTTCCTTTGAGGGATTCCTTGACGAAGTCGATGAGCTCCTTGGACTCCTCCTCTTTGGCCTCGGCCTCCTTCTTCTCCTCTTCGGTGTTCAGGTCCAGGTCGTTGCTGTTGATGTCGCAGAACTCCTTCTCGTTGTAGTTCCTGAGTGTCCTCAGGGTGAATTCATCAAGTTCTTCGGTCAGACAGATGATGTCACATCCCTTGTCGCGGACCTGTTCGGCCTGCGGGAGCTGCTTGGCCCTTGCCACGCTCTCCGCGGATGCGAAGTAAATCTTGTCCTGTCCTTCCTTCATGTCAGCAACATACTCGGCGAGTGTGATCGGCTTGTCCTTCTCCATGGAATGGAACATGATGAGATCCTTCAGGAGGTCCGCCCTCGCTCCCCAGTCCTCGACTATTCCGTACTTGAGCTGGGGTCCGAAGTTCTTGTGGAATTCCTCGTAGGTCTCCCTGTCCTCTTTGAGTATCCTTTCGAGGTCGTTCTTGATCTTCTTCTCGAGGTTGCTCCTGATCATCGACAGCTGACGGTCGTGCTGCAGCATCTCCCTGGAGATGTTCAGCGACAGATCCGGAGAGTCGACGACTCCCTTTACGAACCTGAAGCAGTCCGGGAGGAGGTCCTTGCACTTGTCCATGATCATGACTCCGGAGGAATACAGCTGCAGTCCGGGTTCGAACTCCCTGCTGTAGAAGTTGTATGGTGCGACTTTGGGAATGAACAGCATCGCCTTGTAACTGACGCTTCCTTCCGCATTGACACGTATGACGGAGATGGGATCCTCGTAGTCGTGGAACTTCTCCTTGTAGAAGGCTTTGCAGTCATCGTCAGTGACGGAGGACTTGTCCCTCTGCCAGATGGGTACCATGCTGTTGACAATGGTGTCCTCGATGTGCTCCTTCCATTCCTTCTTGGGAGTACCGTCCTCGTTCATCTCGCCGGTCTCCTCCATGGCACCCTTCTCCAGGTTCATGTGGATAGGCCAGCGGACATAGTCCGAATACTTCTTGATGAGGTCCTCGACGGTGTAATCATCGAGGTACTTGCTGAACGTCTCGTTCTCGTCGTCCTCGCGGATGTGCATGATGACATCCGTTCCGTAGGAGTCCTTCTTGCATTCCTTGATCGTGTAGCCGTCGACGCCCTCGCTGGTCCACTGCCATGCCCGATCCTCTCCGTATTTCTTGGAGATCACGGTAACCTTGTCGGATACAAGGAACGATGAGTAGAAACCGACTCCGAACTGTCCGATGATGTCCACGTCCTTGCCTTCTTCGATTCCCTTCTTGAAATCAAGGGAGCCGCTGTGTGCGATGACTCCGAGGTTTGCGTCCATCTCCTCCTTGTTCATTCCGATACCGTTGTCGGATACTGTGACCGTCCCGGTCTCCCTGTCAACTTTTACGTCGATGCGGAAGTCCTCTCTAGCTACCGGAACGTCGGACTCCGTTATGGACTTGTAATGCAGCTTGTCGATGGCATCCGATGCGTTGGAGATGATCTCCCTGAGGAAGATCTCCCTGTGGGTGTAGATGGAATTGATCATCAGATCCAAAAGCTGTTTCGATTCTGCCTTGAATTGTTTCTTCGCCATTTCAAGAACCTCTGATAATTTGTTACTGAGAAGGATTTAGTGTTAGAACTTCTATAAGAAAGTTTCTAATTTGCATTCGGCCCGACGAATCGGTTATATGATTGGTCAACAATTCCTGCCCATGGCCCTAGGTCTGGGTATAGATACAGGCGGTACATACACCGATTCAGTGGTCATCGATACAGATACGAAGGAGATCGTCTGCCGCTCGAAGGCACTCACAACACGTGATGATCTCATAAAGGGAATCGTAGCATCTCTGAAGGGTCTCTCAAAGACCGACGGCATATCGATCGTATCTCTGTCATCCACCCTGGCCACGAACTCCATCGTAGAGGGGAAGAGCTGCCGTGTAGGACTCATAGTTCTCGGAAAGAAGTTCGGTCACACTGTGAATGTTGCAAACTACGCATACATCGACGCACAGCTTGATCTCAAGGGAAGGACCGTGAAGAAACTGGATATGGACGAGGCCAAGGCAGCGGTCGAATCGATGCGCGGAAAGGTCGATGTTCTGGCGATCGTCGGTTACATGAGCGTCCGCAACCCCAGTCACGAGGAGACCGTCAGGAACCTTGCCGACAAGATGCTCAGGATACCTATTGTCTGCGCCCACGAGCTCACTTCCAAATTAGGTTTCGAGCAGAGGGCCAACACAGCGATCATCAACGCAGGTCTGATCCCAACGATCATCGACCTTATCAAAGCAGTAACCAAGGCATTGGAGGACCTTGGGATCGAAGCGCCTCTGATGATAGTGAAGGGTGACGGTTCCATAATGAACGCGGCCACCGCTATCAGGAGACCGATCGAGACCATCATGTCCGGTCCGGCATCAAGTCTCACGAGCGCCATGGTGCACACAGGGATACAGGATGCACTCATCTCCGATATCGGAGGAACGACCACCGATCTGGGGATCATCCACGGAGGATTCGTACGCACATTGGACACTGGGGCTCTTGTCGGAGGTCACAGGACCAGGGTCAGAGCAGCCGATGTCAGCACATACGGTATGGGCGGGGACAGCCGCATATCCGTGGAGAAGGGCAAGATAGTCCTCTCCACCATCAGGATCATACCAGTATGCATAGCCGCATCGAGATGGCCCGAGGTCAAGCAGTGGATCACCGGATTGGAGTCGCTGAAGGATTCGCCTTCAGATACCGTCGCCGATTGCGAATTCTACACTAGGGCATCCAACATGGAGATGTCCTATCTAACTGAGAGTGACAAGAGGTTCCTGAAGCTCATAGAGCAGAGACCTTACGCAGTGAGGGAGGCCTCCGAGGCCACTGATATACCCTACGACAGGTTCTGCCTGAAGGATCTGGAATCCGAAGGATACGTCACCAGGATAGGTGTGACCCCGACCGACATCCTTGCGGCTGAGGGTTCGTACAAGGAGTACGATACCGATGCATCGAGGAAGGCCGTGGGACTCTTGGCCAAGAAGTCCGAGATGGATGTAGGCACGTTCATCGCAAAGACCAAGGAGGCCATCGTCCAGAAGATCTGCAGATGCATCATGGACCACATCATCAGGTCCGAGACCGGAAAGGATGAGCTGTCCAAATCCGACGAGGCGATGATCGAGGAGATCCTCTGCGACAGGAAGGAATACGATGTCGGTTTCAGACTCAAGATGCCCATTGTCGGTATCGGAGCCCCGGTCGGAGCATGGCTCCCTAAGGTGGCGGAAAAGCTGAACACGGAACTAATCCTTCCGAAGAACTACGATGTCGGGAACGCCATCGGAGCGATCTCCAGTTCGGTGACGGAAATGGTCGAGCTATCCGTACGTGCAGCGTTCCAGGACTTCTCGGATGATCCGGAGTGCACCGTGTACAACGGAGAGGAGGCATTCGACTTCTCGGACAAGGACGAGGCATTGGAGTTCGCCGTGGAAGAGGCAACGAGGATTGCTACCGCAAGGGCGATAGAATCCGGTGCTGCAGAGGTGAACATCGAGAAGAAGGTCGATCAAATGCTCATAGACGTGGAAGGCAACGGGAAGAAGGTGTTCCGCGGTGCCACGATCATAGTCAGGGCCTCGGGAAAACCCATGATGCACTGGTTCGACTGACGAACATCTTATCTACAATGACTCTTTCGAAGACCTAGTGATTGAATGAGGTTATCGGACGGGATGTTGGTCGTTCTGATCGTCATGTTGAGTATGTTCGCTCCGCTTGCGACCGATATGTTCCTGCCCGCACTCGATGAGATGGTCGTCTATTTCGATACGGACGAGTCCACCTTCAGCATGACCCTGTACATGTTCATGCTGTTCCTCGCTATCGGTGTTCTCCTGCTCGGACCTGTCAGCGACAAGTACGGCAGGAAACCTGTACTTCTCGGTTCACTTGCCCTTTTCATCATAGCGAGTTTCCTCTGCAGCATCGTGAGCACGATCGAGCTCATGGTCATCTGCAGGATCCTTCAGGCGATAGGTGCCGGAGGTGCCATGGCTGTTTCTGTAGCATTGATCAGGGATTGTTTCGACGGTGCGAGGAGGAGCAAGGTCCTCACGATTGTAGCGGTCATCGGTGTACTAGGTCCAGTCATCGCGCCCGTATTGGGTCAGGCATTGATCTGGATGGCCGACTGGAGAGCAACATTCTGGGCACCTGCCATCGTGGCTCTGATATGTGTTCTGATGTCGATGATGCTGCCGTCCGATATCCCCAAGGAGAGATACACCGGGACCATCGTCGATTCCATACGCACGATGGTGCCCATAATCAAGAACGGGGATTTCAGAAGATTCGCCGTCATGATGAACATGGTCGCGTTCTGTATCCTCGCATATGTGTCCGTATCGGAATACATCTACAAGGAGAAGGGATTCGATGTCGGCGATGCATATTCGCTGTATCTTGCAGGTGCGATGATCTCCGGTGTCCTGATCATGCTGATCATCGAGAGGTTCGATCTCAGCAACAAGGCCCACATCGCAGTGATGTTCACGTTGACCCTAATCGCAGTGGTCATCCTGTGGTTCTTCGGAGGAGAAGGACCTTTGATATTCTTCGCAGGTGTCGTTCCTATCGTGGCCACATCATCGGTCGCACGTTCGTTCGGTTTCAACATCCTTCTCGCTCAGGATGTCGGGAATTCAGGTGCGATCTCATCAGTTCTCAATTTCATACACTTCATGTTCGCGACCGCGGGAATGATAGTTGTCGTCAACCTTCCGTTCGACAATTACATCCAGAGCGTTGCGTTCTGTTTCACGCTGTTCCTGATCGTTTACGGTGTCCTCTGGGCATACATGTCGATAAAGGGAACATCGCTGAAAGGATTGGAATGAGAACCTCGTCTCACCATCATGCCGTTCTTTCGAAGTATCGGCCAGAACAACGGACATTCAAGATCGATCTTTATCATAATCGGACCCGAGGCCCAGAAGTCCCAGGTCCTTATTGTTTGGTGAGGAAAGGACTGGAATCGGATCATTACGATCCTTCTCAATGTCGTACCAAACTCATATCGTTATCACTTCCCTGTTCTCAGGAGGCATGGGTATTATCAGCATATCTCTGGATCAGATCTTGGCGAAGGCCTGCTCCAGGTCGGCAAGGATGTCGTTGATGTGTTCGGTTCCGATTGACAGTCTTATCGTGGAGGGCGATATTCCCTGTTCCGAGAGTTCTGCTTCGGTGAGCTGCGAGTGAGTTGTGGAGGCTGGGTGGATCACCAGGGATTTGACATCCGCCACGTTCGCCAACAGTGAGAAGAGCTCGAGGCTGTCGATGAATCTCTTCGCTTCCTCCTCTCCGCCTTTGATATCGAATGTGAAGATGGATCCTGCTCCGTTGGGGAAGTATTTCTTGTATAGCGCATTGGTGGGCTGGTCGGGAAGCGACGGGTGGCTGATGCTCTTGACCTTGGGGTTGCTCTTCAGGTAGTCGATGACCTTCAGCGTGTTCTCCACATGTCTGTCTACCCTGAGTGACAGTGTTTCCAATCCCTGCAGGAGGACGAATGCCGTCACAGGGGAGATGGATGCTCCGGTATCACGCAGGAGGATGGCCCTTATCCTTGTCACGAATGCAGCAGGTCCCAGTGCCTTGTAGAAGCTGATGCCATGGTAACTTGGATCGGGTTCAGAGAGTCCGGGGAACTTTCCGTTACCGTAATCGAACTTACCGCCCTCGATGATGATACCTCCGAGGACCGTTCCGTGACCGCCGATGAACTTGGTGGCGGATTCCACTACGATGTCCGCTCCGTGCTCCAAGGGTCTGATCAGATAGGGTGTCGCGAATGTGTTGTCGACAACGAGTGGTATGCCGTTCTTGTGAGCGATCTCGGACAACTTCTCGAAGTCAGCGACGTTGGAGTTGGGGTTACCGAGCGTCTCAACGAAGATGGCCTTCGTTCTGTCATCTATATTCTTTTCTATGTCCGCATAGTCGTCGGGCTCGACGAATTTGGTCTTGATTCCGTACGTGGGCAGTGTGTGTTCGAGCAGATTGTAGGTTCCGCCGTAAATTGTCTTCGATGAGACGATGTTGTCCCCTGCTGCGGCTAGGTTGAGGATTGTGTATGTGATGGCCGCTGCTCCTGAAGCAAGAGCCAATGCTGCGGTTCCTCCCTCGAGTGCGGCAATCCTCTTCTCCAACACATCCTGTGTCGTATTGGTGAGACGACCGTAGATGTTTCCCACATCCCTGAGGCCGAATCTGTCTGCGGCGTGCTGGGAGTTATGGAACACGTAAGAGGTGGTCAGGTAGATCGGGACTGCTCTGGAATCCGTTGTAGGGTCCGCTTGCTCCTGTCCTACGTGGAGCTGTAAGGTCTCGAATCTCTGTTTCTTGCTGTTGTTGGGCCCTGTGGGCACATTTTCCGTTGTCATTTTGAATCTCTCCTTTTGTTCGAGATCGGCCGTCATATTCGTATATGAATATTCGACGGGCGGTCATATTCGAATCTGAATACTAGATACCTCCATCTTGTATTTATACATTTCATATATGAAATTAGGGAAATAAGGAAAAACGGACAAAGTTTGCGTGATGTTTGCTAAAAATGACATAGAATCGGCATTTTTGTGGGTAGGAAGAAGATTCATCGCATATGACCGGATGATTCCGCGACGCGATCGAAAGTTCGGCACTCTGTTTCGTGCTCTTTCTTGTATTCTATATTTGTGGTATATGTTCAGTCATTTTTGATATCGATTATTTATAGTATTTCATATATGAAAATAGTAAAATACTATGTGATACTACACATTAGTATGAACAATGAAAGAACTGGCGAAAGATACTCGCTGAATACCGCGCTGATCCATGGCGGCGATCAGATCGATGGACAAACAGGCGCCGTCAACGTACCGATCTATCAGACATCCACATTCAAGCAGGACGGTCTCGGGAGGAATAGGGGTTTCGAATATTCGCGTACAGGGAACCCGACAAGGAAAGTGCTGGAGGACCTTATCGCGGACCTCGAGGGAGGTGTGGCGGGATTCGCATTTGCTTCAGGCATGGCAGCCATAACCACGGTCCTCTCCCTCTTCAAATCAGGGGACAGGATCCTGATATCCCGTAACGTGTACGGAGGTACCTTCCGTGTGTTGGACAAGGTCTTCAAGAATTTTGGTATCGGATACACGATATTGGACTCGGAGGATCCCGGGGACCTGAAGGCTCAGATCACCGATGATGTGAAGGCATTGCTCCTTGAGAGCCCCGCAAACCCTCTGATGACCGTAACCGATATCAGGGCATTCTCGGAAGTTGCCCATGAGAAGGGGGTCAAGGTAATCGTGGATAACACGTTCATGACGCCCTATCTCCAGCGTCCGTTGGAACTGGGTGCTGATATAGTGGTTCACAGCGGGACAAAATATCTCGGAGGTCACAGCGATCTTGTGGCAGGTCTAGCCGTGGTCAATGATAAGGAGACCGCTGAGAGATTGGCTTTCCTCCAGAATGCGACAGGCGGGGTACTTCAGCCATTCGATTCCTTCCTGCTCATCCGCGGGATAAAGACTCTCTCGGTGAGATTGGACAGGCATGTCGAGAATGCCTACAGGATAGCGAAGTATCTGGAATCCAACTCCGATGTTTCCAAGGTATATTACCCGGGACTCGAGACCGACCCTGGATACGAAATCAATTCCAGACAGGCAAAGAATGGAGGGGCGATGCTCTCATTCGAGCTGAAGGAGGGGCATGACCTTGAGAGGTTCTTCGAATCACTGGAGCTTATCAGTCTCGCAGAGAGTCTGGGTGGGGTGGAATCGTTGGTATGCCATCCGTCCACCATGACACATGCATCGATCCCCGAGGAGATAAGGAAGGCTGTCGGTATCACCGACGGACTCATCCGTCTCTCACCCGGTATCGAGGATGTCGACGACATAATCTCTGACCTCGATCGTGCCATCAAGGAATCAAGAAGATGACCCTGTACGGTTCTGTGGAAGAGATGATTGGAGAGACTCCGCTTCTGGAACTGAAGCACATGGGATACCCGAAAGGAGTCAGGGTGTTCGCCAAGCTGGAGCTTTGCAATCCCGCCGGCAGCGTGAAGGACCGTGTCGGTGCCTATATGATCCGTGATGCCGAGGAGAAAGGGGTACTGAAGAGGGGATCTACCATAGTGGAAGCCACTGCAGGGAACACAGGCATAGGCATCGCTCTGGCCGCGCTCAACAAGGGATACGATGTGATATTCACCGTACCGACCAAGTTCTCCGTGGAGAAACAGATCATAATGAGGTCGCTGGGAGCTAAGATCGTCAACACTCCCAAAGAGAAGGGAATGTTGGGGGCTGTCGCCGAAGCCGAACGCATCATATCCGAAATCCCGGGAGCGATTTCACTGAAGCAATTCGATAATATGAGCAATCCTCGTTGCCACTTCGAGACCACGGGGCCGGAGATCTATCGCGACCTCGAGGGAAAGATCGACTATGCAGTGATGGGAGCCGGGAGCGGAGGGACATTCTCAGGCGTAGTAGGATACCTGAAGCAGCAGGATAGCAGGATACAAGGTGTGCTGGCGGACCCCGTAGGGTCGATAATCGGGGGCGGAGAGAAGGGAGAATACGCGATCGAAGGGATCGGCAACGATTTCATCGCCAAGACCATGGACGTTTCCTTGGTGGACCGTGTCTACAAAATCGCCGACAGGGAGGCATACGACACCTGCCGCGAGCTCGCGAAGGTGGAAGGGATACTGGCCGGACAATCGTCCGGGGCCGCTCTTGCCGCGGTGAGGCACCTAGCTGAGGATGTAGGAGAGGGTAACATAGTGACTGTGCTTCCGGACAGAGGGGACAGGTATCTGAGCAAAGGTCTCTTCGGATGATAGATTACCCCATTGAATATAGGAAAATGGGCGTTAAGAATAAAATGTAAGAATGTGGATTCATGGTCGTGAACGTATCAACCAAGACCAGGTATGCATTGCGCATGTTGGTGGACATAGCCGCTTTCCAGGATTCAGGAAAGGTCAAGATCAAGGACATCTCGGTGAGGCAGGACATATCTATCAAATATCTGGAACAGATCGTCGCCATACTGTCCAAGGCAGACATAGTGAGAGGGGAGAGAGGACCTCAGGGAGGTTACACACTGACCCGTCCCGCTTCGGAGATAACAGTTGCCCAGGTCGTTATGGAGGTCGAAGGAGGTGTAGCACCCGTGCCGTGCATCAAGGGCAGCAATGTGGAATGCGACAGGAAGGACCGTTGCACCACTCTTGATATGTGGCTGAGGATAGAGAAGGCCATCACGGATATCATGAACGAGACGACGATACAGGACCTCCTGGACGATGCCAATTCCAAAGGCATCATAAGGATACAGGACTCCATGCCCGAGTACATCATTTGATCTCTGATTGTCGTCCGTAGGGGCGGCATGTCGTCGAGATTACTGTATCTGTGATACAATGTATGCCGATAAGCTGCAACAACTTTCCGAATACCTCTCATCGTTTGGGAAAGTGGCACTCGCATTCTCTGGAGGGACGGATTCATACTTCCTGTTGTGGGCATGCAGGAGATCCGGCGTGGATGTCAGGCCGTACTTCGTCAAAGGTGCGTTCCAGACAGAGGAAGAATCCATTCATGCTATCTCAGCAGCATCCGGCCTGGGTACGGAACTGACTGTTCTGGAGGTCGACACCCTGTCCTTCGACGAGGTGATCGAGAACACCTTAGACAGATGCTATCTGTGCAAGAGGCGCGTGTTCTCTTTGATCTTAGAAAAGGCCAGTTCAGATGGATACGATATCGTGATAGATGCTACGAACGCATCCGATGATCCATCGGTCAGACCAGGGATGCGCGCCCTTACGGAATTGGGGATCCGTTCGCCCTTGATGGAATGCGGACTTACTAAGCCCATGGTGAGAGAACTTTCCAAGGCCGCCGGTCTGGACAATTGGGACACACCTTCGAACTCCTGTCTGGCGACACGCATACCGACAGGCACCAGGATCACCGCTGAGGATCTTCAGAAGGTCGAATATGTGGAGGGTAGGCTGAAAGCCCTCGGATTGAGGGACTTCCGCCTCCGTCCGTTAGGCGATAGAGCAAGACTCGAGACTGTGCCTGGAGAGGAAAGCTTCGTGGCCGAGAACAAGCCAGTGATAGAGAGTATAATCCTCTCCAGATACAGTCGGATTGAATTCGGGACCAGGGTGCCCGGTCTCTGATGTTTTTGTCAATACACTCTCTTGATGCTGTTGAAACAGACGTCCACCATATCATCGAGATCGATCCTGGCCCCCATTTCGGTGACCTTCTCGACCTTCGCCTCCGTGACAGGACCAATAGGTACGGCGGCACAACCCGAGGTCTTGGTTATGGAGATGTCGAATGTACCGATGCGTTTCGCAATCTCGATGACCTCTAGTTTGTCAAGACCGATGAGTGGTCTGAGCACAGGGAAGTCCAACCCGTTCTGCTCTGCTCTTATGTTCATCAGGGTCTGTGATGCGACCTGTCCCAACGAATCACCCATTACTATTCCGGAAGCCCCTATGGATTCCGCGAATCTCTTCGCAACCCTGTGCATCGTGCGTTTGCACATCACGCACTGGTAATGCGGGTCACAGTTGTCCTGGATCAGTTTCTGGTTCCTTCCGTGGTCCGCCACATATACCGGAAACTCCTTCTTGGTGTAGGATTCCAATTGCTCGGATATCTTCACTACCTTCTCCAGATCCTTCGGGTCACCGTAGTCCCCGTTGCTCATGTGCAGAAGGATCACATTGGCTCCGGCCTCGGACATCAGATACGATGCCACCGGAGAATCTATTCCTCCTGATATCAATGCAACTACCTTCATAGTATCATATCCTATGGTAAACGGGAATTACCGCTGCAATTCGGTCATCTCTTATCTGTGCGAGCAGACCGGTGATCGTCCCATCATGCATCCCTATGGTGGGAACGAAGACCGGGAGGCCTGAGTTGTCCATGGTCTGTATCTTATCCAGGCCGTTCCCCGAAACGTATCCGAGCACCTTGCTGGGAATCTCGCTGTCCACATCTATCTTCTTCAGGTGAGGGTCGTACTTCCTCAGCAGATCGGATCCGTGGTCCCCGCATACGATTACCTTGCATCCTCTCTTCATCATCAACCATGCCGAGACTAAACCGCGATTGTCATCCACGTATGCCAATACTGATCCCTGGCTTCCAAGCGGGAGTCCTGCATGGCACCTGATGTAGGATGTGAACACGTACGCCTTGTTGGATCTCACCTCGATGAATATGGTATGGTCGGGATTGTTCAGTCTTACCTTGATGTTCTTGTCCTTGTTCGCTTCGAGGACGGCGGATCCCGTCTCCCTCTCCAATTCCATGCTGGTGTAACCGTAGTTGCCGCCATCCCTCCTGGCGTCTATTGCGAACGTCTCTCCGGGAAGCAGGAGGTCACGGGAGACTTCCGAGACAAGCGATCTTATGGAGTCAATATCCGCATCGCAGACCGTGGCCACCGAGAGCGAGGCGATGCCGAAGACCTTCTTGAGGGATTTCACCGCTCCTTCAACGTCCTCCGTCTCCACATATAATCTGGCATTCTTCCTGGTCACAACGGCCTCGATAGAATCGTTTCCCAGCATGTCTATTATGTTGCGTTTGAGGATGCCCTCGAACCTGCGTCTAACCGGATCGCTCTTCAGGCCTATCTCACAGTATCTTACCATGATGACTTCCAACTTATCACCAGTTTCCTTCGGAGCCTATTCTGCAATACTACTTTATAATAATTTCCTATATGAAAATAGTATAATAGGTGACGCCATGGTAAACTACGGTAGACATGTATTCGATGCCCTGGGGATGACCAGGGTTATCATCGAGGACGGTAAGGTCGTATTCGTAGGAGAGTCTGAACTGGAGTATTGCCCTCTTTTCAAGAAGTTCAGAGGGATGGAGAGCATAACCCCGGAGATGGTGAGGGAGAACATGGAGTTCCGCATTAAGGACTTCGGTTTCTGTACCGAGAACCGTATCGTAAGGGCGGATGACTACATCACGTTCGGAGTGTCCGAGATAATGAGCACTGCGTTGGAGAAGGGCCAGATAGATGCCGCTGTGATCGCTGCCGACGGTTGCGGGACAGCAGTGATAACCGACCCGCACATCCTCCAGGGGATGTGCGGAAGGATATCGGGGTTGGTGGAGACATCCCCGCTCCAGGTCGTCCTCGATGCCGTAGGAAGGGACAATGTCCTAGACAGGGACACAGTGCCGGTTGATATGGTAAGAGGTGCTGAACTGGCCGATTCCAAGGGTTTCGGGAGATTCTCGGTGACCGTTTGCAAGCCAGAGGATGCAAGGGCCATACGTGAAAGGTTTGGTGACAGGGCGATAATCGCAGGTGTGCATACCAGCCATATCAATCGTTGCGGAGTGGACACCATGTTCGACTGCTGCGACTTCCTGACAGCTTGCGGATCGAGGTGGACCAGGGAGGCGGCCAAGGAACGCGGAGTGCTGGTCGCCGGTAACAAGGTGGAGATATTCGGGATAACGGATGTCGGAAAGGAACTGGTTCTCGGGAAACTCGAATCTATCGGGAAGAGGCCGTACAACGGAGAGGAGCTGGACGAGCCCAGGCCACTCATCGAGTATACGGGCTGATTCGCGCCGTCAGATCGAATCAATCAGTCGAAGTAGATGGAAAGAGGGCCGAAGCCCTGTTTTCAGGTATCACAGGATACCCATGTCCGTGAGCTTCTCGGGAAGATATGTTCCCGTAGCGTACTCCAGACCGTATTTGGCCAACGCCTGCTGTTCAGCCTTCTTTCCCATGTGGAGCATGGCCTGGATCTCGTTGACCCAATACTCGTCCGCGAACCTGGGGTCGGAGAGCTCCGCGTTCAGGGCTCCGATATCCTTGTCCGAGAGCTTGTCGGTAGGCAGGTCGTAGTTCAGGATGTCCGACGGCGTGATACCGATGAACTGTGCCGTGGGCGTTGCCAGGTATTCCGATATGTGCGCTGTCTTGATGGCCCCGTAAGCAACGGAGGCGTAGATCCTGAAGGACCAGGGATCACCGTCGGTGAAGACCGTGACAGGCAGGTTGAACTCCTCGTTCAGTCTCTTGATCAGACGCCTGGTGGACCTTGCAGGCTGTCCTGAGAGGTGCACGAGGGCACAGTTGTACTGTTCCGGGAACCCGTTCTCGATGAGACGGGCGAACATTCCTCCTGTCTCGATCGCCATGATGAACTTCACGTTACCGGGTTTGATCTTGAACGTATCGTCCTCTACCTTGTATGGTACTGCGAATCCCGTCTCGGGGACATCATCGATGCAGTTGTTGGTCTTCCATGTTCCCTTGGTGGTGATCGTTGTGAAGTTCAGATCACCGTAGACGTGCGCTCCGGATTCCTCGGGACGTAGCTTGAAGTCCTCCCTCATGCATCCGGTGATGGTCTCCAGATCCTCGGCCAGGAGGTTACTCTCATCCTGGGTGTGGAACTTGGCGTTGTGCCAACCTTCTGAGATGTAATACATTTCCCTTAAGGTGGATGACTTACCCTCCCTGATCATCTCGTTGATGAAATCCGTGGTGTAAGCGGTCCTGAGCATGGATACCGCTCCCTGCACGGTCTTGGCGGTACGTGCGGTCTTCAGGTCACCGTACGTCCAAACGTTGTGCCTGGAATCGAATGCGATGTTCTTCTTGGACCTCATGGGGAGGTTCATCGAGGGGATGTCACCGTGGTCGAGCTGGTCATAGATGTTGGAGATGACGTCTGTCAGGTTGTCCAACGCAACTTTCTGTCTGTCATTCATCGTCAAGGTCTTCCGCCTCCTGTGTGTCCTCTTCGTCTTCGGGGACGAGATCGTCCTCCGAGGTCTGGACTATCTCCAGACCCTTTATTCCCCAGTCTCCCGGGAGCATCTCGGCACCCATGACGATCACCGGGTTCAGACCCGAGAAGTAGATGTCATCGGCATCGAAAGTATCTGCCATCTCTCCTGTGAGTTCGAAGGATACCTTCGTGGATGTGGAAGGTGCAAGGTTCTTGATCTCCCAGTTTGCCTTTCCCTCATCGTTCATGTCGAGGAAGTAATCGCCTGAGAACAAGGACAGGTTCACCGCTTCCTTCGGGACCTGTGCGTGCAGCCTTATGCTGCGGGGCTGGGTCGTATAGTTGTATACAGTGTATGTGATGTTGCGGAGCTTCTTGCTCTCCTTCTTCACTTCCGGTTCGATCCATACGACGTTCATGATTTTCGTGATGGTCCTGCTGAGGTCGGGCACCGGCTTGTTGAGATGCGTAGCGACCTTGTTGGCCATGTCCGGGAGGATCTCCTGGACGATCTCGAATTTGGCATGGGTCTTGTTCTTCCTCTCCTGCTTGTTCAGGTGGCTCTTGAGGTTCCTGGCGCACAGCCTGAGTGCGAGTCCAATCTCGCTTGCGAGTTCGGGGAAGGAAGCTACGGCCTCCTTACCTTCCGATGTGAACGGTACCTTCGTGGATGCAACGTGGACCAGGATGATGGCGGGACCGTAGGGGATTCCCTTTCCTCCCCTCTGCTCCAGTCCGTACCTCCTCCAGTCCATGTCGGAGATGGCCTTCGTGATCGCACAGTCTCCCTGTTTGAACAGCAGGGGAACACGGTTCGCGAACCTGTAGATCTGGACCTGTCCGTCCGAGGGGATGTCACCTCCGTACACGATACCTGCCTCGACGACGAACGGGTTACCGTTGACCGCCTTGGGTGAACGTGTGACGGGTGTCGCATAGTATTCGGGTCTGAGACCGTCGAGCACGTGCATCAGACCCTTCTTGATCAGTGTGTCACCGATGGGCGAGAGACAGTCCGTAGGGGGCGCCATGATCTTCACCTGCTTGATCGCATCGAGCAGTGCGATGGCATCCTCCCTCGTGAGCTTATCGGGCTTCTTGTTGGGATCCACCTTGGATATCTCGAATATCTCGTTGGCGAGCCTGTCAGTAATCCTGGAGAAGTCGCTCTTGAAGAACGCCTTCAGGGTCTTCTGCTGGGTGTTGCCCGCATACTTGAACAGGTCTCCAATCTCCATTCCCTCCGGGTGGGGCTTGATCTCCTTTGGCCTCGGGGGCATGATGTCGGTGGCCCTCTCGAACACCGTCTTGGTGTTGTCGGGGTCGTAGAATGTGATCTGGGCGTGGGGGTTAACGATAGCGGTCTCCTTCAGGTACTCGAAGATGGACTGCTTTCCGGTGATGTACCTTCCCTTCGTGGTGTACTCGATCTTGGTACCGTGCTCCTTCCCCTCCCAGGTGAAGGCCTTGTCGTTGGTAATGACCGGCCTGTTGGTCTTGGTATCGATGAAGATATCCATCTGCCATGCGACCTCGTCGACGCCCTCGACCTTGGACATGGCATGGGCCGGTTTACCCGTGGTGATGTTACCGTACATGATGGTTGCGGATATTCCGATACCCTGTTGTCCCCTGGATTGCCTGAGGGCGTGGAACCTTGAACCGTACAGAAGCCTTCCGAACACATTGGGCATGGCCTTGTGGGTGATTCCGGTACCGTTATCCTCGATAGACACTCTGTAGTCCTCGTCGTTGAGTCTCTCGATCCTGACGATGACCTCGGGGAGGATATTCGCCTCCTCACAGTTATCCAGCGAGTTATCGACCGCTTCTTTGATACCCATCAATAGGGATTTCGATCTCGAATCGAATCCAAGGATCTGCTTGTTCTTCTCGAAGAACTCTGTGACGGAGATCTCCTGCTGCTTCGATTCCAACTTGTGCGCCGTGACCTTCTTGGCCGCGGACTTTTCCGTAACATCTTTGTCTGAGGGCATCCGCTGGGCTAATGTCGATTTACCTTTTTATTATCTTCCAGCAGGTTTGGCCGATTACAGCTGAGAAGGGTATCGGCCCGCTGTTTCAAAAGGATGTGATGATAGAAGTTAAGGGCCCCCGTCTCCGGGGGC
>ERZ842401.2002-NODE-2002-length-27860-cov-43.315375_pt1 | contig 27860 bp, 20 predicted proteins | sample MGYA00521270_ERZ842401 | MGnify/ENA primary metagenome ERZ842401 (study PRJEB31892, sample SAMEA3878208) | bioreactor metagenome | biome: Moose rumen | place: Sweden | collected 2011-10 | study: EMG produced TPA metagenomics assembly of the PRJEB12797 data set... | reverse complement strand
CTGCATGGCGAGCTGCCCATAGGAAAGCTGGTGGACCATGTCTATACGCTCTGCGCACAGGCTGCCGAGGAGGCCCGTCTGGCCGACGACCTCGTCATAGACTACCTCAGGAAGCGTGCCGTCTTCTACGCCACGTGGTTCACCGTGCCCCGCATCCTGGCACGCCAGTATGACGAGTTCAGAAAGACGGGACAGCTCGACATCAACGCCGACGACCTGAAGTTTGCCACGCTGATGTTCGACACGGTCATCTGGTTCCAGGACTATTTCTTCGGTCAGATGCTGGTGGACTCGTGGGAGAACGCCGCCCGCGAATACGTGCCACGCAGGAAGAACTCGCGGAATGCCGATGCCTTTGAAAAGCTGCCCGAGAATTTTACAGTATCTGATGTGATGAATTTCTTGGGCCTTGATCAAAATCCAGCCAATCAGCAGTGTAAGCGATGGGTGCTACACAACTTCATCAAGCGTGTAAAACAAGGAAAGTACAAGAAACTGGTAAAAGCAATCATTGTTTGAATTAAGAGTTAAGAGTTAAGAATTAAGAATTAAGAAAGTATGAAAAAACGACAGTATTATCGAGCAATTAGACGAGAACTGAAGTATCTGATTCTCTGTTCGACGAGGACGGACGAAGGCGTGGAAAACCTTGCTGAGGTCAACGCAGCTGTCAGGCCGTCGGGTTACCCGGACTGTGGTCACCACCTGGTCATCCGCAAGGATGGCACGGTGGAGGCCTGCCGGACGCTGGACGAGCCGGCACGCTGCTCAAGGGCACACAACGTGGAAGCCATCAGCGTGGCCTACATCGGCGGCATGATGGACGGCACGCCGTTCTTCACCGCCACGCGGGCACAGCTGGACGCCATGAAGGCCGTGGTCACCACCCTGAAGAACTGTTTTCCGATGGTCGAGGTGCATACACGCCAAGAACTTGCGGGCAGCGACCCCGGTAGCGCCAGCCTCAAAGACCTTGTAGTCGTCGACCCCGCCAGCAAGCTTCAGGAACTCATGGATGAGGATCAATAGAACCAAAGATGACGAGCACACAAAGGGTCTGACCCTTTGTGTGCTTTGAAAGAAATGCGATAACGCCTTAGAACTTGTAGGCGATTTCGAACATCAGCCAGCGGCCGCGCTGGGGCACGAGGCATGTCGACATGCCGCCCTGAACGTAGTGGTGATTGAAGAGGTTCTTGATGTTGGCGGTGAGCGTCAGGTTGTGCCATTTGTAGCTGGCACCGAGGTCGACGATGACGCGGGCGGGCACTGTCTTGTTGACGTCGATCATGCTTTCCTCCGTCTTAGCTAATGAACGGAAGTTCTCTATCATGGCCAGCATCTCCTCTGCCTCTTCATGGTCGTAGTCGGGGGAAGATGTATACTCTTCGAATTCCACCACCTTTTCCATCCACCTGGAGACGTAAACCTGGTGGATGGCGTAATGCAAGATGTCTATGTAGGTGTTGTGCTGGCGTCCCTCGAAGCCTATGTGGCTATGCAGCCTCAGGTTGCGCGTTGCCTGCCAAGCTACGATGCCGTTGGCGGTGAACGTGGGGATGTTCAAAGCATGGTCGTAGTCGGAGCCGGCCTGTCGGTTTTTGCTGACGTCCTGCCATGTGGCATTGAGGTGTGCGGAGAGTCTGCGGTGCTGGTAGTTGGCTGACAGTTCCAGACCGTAGGTGTTGATGTTTCCGCTGTTGCTATGCTGTATCATGTATGGGATGATAAGGTCGTTTGCATGGTTGAAGAAGGCGTTCAGCTCGAAGTTGAGTCCGGGCAGCCACTGGTTGGCGCCGAAAGTGAGCTGCCATGAATGCAACGACTCGGGATCCAGGTCTTCTGCATACTCGGTATAGCCCATGAAGGAGGCCAGAAAGAGGTTGACCTTTCGGTATAGGTAGGGTGCGTCGATAAATGCTTTCGAGTAGCTGAGCTTCAGGTTCCACTTTGGCTGTACGTAGATGAGGGCCAGACGTGGCGAGAACTCGCGAATCTTGGTGTCGTTGTAGCGGTTCTTGTAGTCGAAGCGCAGGCCGGCATTGAGGATGAACGACTGCCAGTGGTGCTTCATCTGCACGAATCCGTTCATGTTGCTCTCGTGTCCCTTGCCCAGTATGGGTATGCTGTCGTTCTCGGTGGCCAGCTTGGTGAAGTCGTAGCCGAAGGTATAGCGTACGTCGTCGAGCTGGAAGTAGCTGTATTCAGCACCAAAAGTGAGCAGTCCGCTGTGGGTTCCGTTGTCGATGTAGTTCCAGTCGCCCTGCAACTTGCCGCCGAGGGTGTGCTCTTGTCCGTTCAGGTAGCGCGAGATGCCTGCGTGACCGTTGATCTGCTGCTTAATGACATCCGGCACAGGCAGCACTTCGGCCATGGCCAACACTACGGGTTCGTTGACGACTTGGTAATGGGTGAGGTCGCTATTGTCGTATGTCACGGTGCCTTTCAGCCACACGTTGCCCAGTTTCCCGTTATAGCTCAGATTGGCGTGGTGCGAGAGGGTGGCGAAGCTGGGAGCGAGTCCGTTCTGTGTTCGGTACTTGTCGAGGGTGTAGGGCGAGAAGGCGTAGCTCATGGTGAATGGTGAGATGACCTGCGAGAACTGGGTGTTGTAGAGCAGTTGCAGATTTTTGTACTTCATCTGTAAGCCAATGTCGTACGACGGCTTCCGGCCGATGCCGCCGATGGTGACGTCGCCGTCGATCATCTGCATACCAGTATCTTCCAGAGGAACATACACGCTTTCACCCTTAGCTTTGTATAAGCTACCCCAGATGAGCAGATCGAGGTCGAAGTAACGTTTGCCGAACAGCGCGCCGGCCTTCAGTTGTCCGTAGTTTCCCATACCGAAATGGGTCTCCACGCCTTCGACGTCGGCTCCTTGCTTGGTGATGACGTTGACGACGGCGGTGAGCGACACACCGCCATAGAGCGACGATGCCGGACCGCGCAGCACCTCAATTTGTCGGACTTTGTCGAGCGAGATGCTGAAGTCGGGGGCGGCAATGTTGGTGGCGAAGCTGTTCAGGCGGTGGCCGTTGAGCATGATGAGTATCTTCTCCTGTCCGTTGCTGTAGATGCCGCGCATGGCGACGTTGATGTCGTCGTTGCAGTCGACGATGTTCATGCCCGGCACGTAAGTGGCCAGCACCTCCTGCAGATTGCGGGCGCCGCAGTCCTGAATCATCTCTTGGGTGATGAGCGTGGTGGGCACAGGTACCTCGTTGAGCTGTTCGGCCTGGCTCGACGCGGTGGTGATGGTGGCGGTGCGACCGGCTTTGATGTTCTCCACCATGTCGATGAAGCGCTGTGGGTCGGAGGCCGTCGTGCTGTAGTAGGGGTTCTCGTCCAGCATCAGACGCACGTAGTCCTCGGCTTCAGCATCCTGATCGAGTCCCAGGCAGCACAACGACAGCATGCGGTAGGCACTGATGCGCAGACTGAGGGGAAAGTTGTTGAGGTGGCCTCTGAGTGTCCGTTGTGCCTCTTCCAGACGGCCTATGTTGTAGTCCTGTTCCGCCTGGTCGTAGAGGGTGCGGTAGCGTTCTGTCTCGCTCTGCGCCAGCAGGGATAAGGGTAAAAGTGTAAAAAGGTAAAGAAGTAAAATACTTTTCACCCAAACTTTCACCTTATTATATATATACGTACACATCAGCCTGCGCTTTTTAGTTGTTTTTTCTCTTTTTCCCTTTTTACTTTTTTACCTTTTAACCTTTCTTGATAGGTATGGTGATAGTGAAGGTGGCTCCCTGTCCTGGCTCTGACTGGAAGGTGAGATGCCCCTGGTGCTTCACTTCGACGATGTCGCGTGTGATGCCCATGCCCAGTCCGGTGCCGTAGCCAGCCGGCTTGGTGGTGAAGAAGTTCTCGTAGAGCCGCTGCTTCACTTCATCGCTCATACCTTCGCCGTTGTCGCCGATGGTAATGGTCAACTGTCCGTCTTGGGCTGCCGTGGTGATGGTAATCTGCGGTTTGTAGTCTTCATTCTCGTGCTGGCTGCGCTTGAAGACGCTGTAGCAGGCGTTGTTCATCAGGTTCAGTACAGCGCGGCTGAGGTCTTGCGGGATAACCATCATGCGGGGCAGTGTGTCGTCGTACGTCTCGCGGATGCTGATGTTGAACTGCTTGTTGTTGGCGCGCATGGCGTGGTAGGAGAGCCATACGTACTCGTGGACAATGTGGTTGACGTCGGAGCTGATGAACTCGTTCTCTTTTCCGCGTGACACCAGTAGGATACCCTGTATGATGCTGATGGCACGCTCGCCGTGCTCCACGATTTTCGACATGTTCTCACGCAGGTCGGCAACGATGTCGTCCACATCTTCGCAGTCGGCGGCGGGCAGCTTGTCCTTGTTGTCCTCGACAATCTCCATCAGGTCCCGAAGAAGCTTGTCGGACATCTTGCTGAAGTTGATGACGAAATTCAGCGGGTTTTGTATCTCATGGGCGATGCCGGCACTGAGCAACCCCAGTGAGGCCAACTTTTCCTGCTGTTTCAGCTGTTGCTGTAAGATTTCAACGTTTTGTTCCATAGGGCAATGTAATGATGAATTCTGTATACTGGTTCTTCTCAGACTCGACGGTGATGGTGCCTCCGTGATTCTGGATAATCTCGTGACTCAGGTATAGACCCACGCCCGACGCCTCCGCCGTGGTCTTCGTGGTGAAGAAGGGGTCGAAGATTTTATTGATGATGCCTTGTTCGATGCCGATGCCGTTGTCGCGTACTGTCACCTTCACCTTGCTGCCGTCCACGGTGGTGCGCAGTGCGATTTCGGGCTGATAATGTGTGCCTTGCGGCGTGCGCTGCGACTTCTTGACGACAGCATATACGGCATTGCCCAACAGGTTCATGAAGGTTTTGTTCAGCTGTTCGGCGTTGCCGTTGATATGGATGGGCTGCGACGGGATGTCAAACACGGTGCTGATGCCGTAATTCGAAATCTCGGACTCGAAATATTTGAGTACCATTTCCTCGTTCTGGTGGAGCAGGGGCGTCAGGTTCATGGCGACGATGCCGCCCGAACGGTCTTTCAGCATCTCCTCCATGGTTTTCAGTGTGCGGGTGGTGCTGGCACCGTGTTCGCTGACCTTCTGCAGGTTACCTTTCAGCATGTCCAGCACGTCCAGGGTGTCCTCGTAGTTGTCGGGGACCATGTGTTCCTGTTCATCCTCGATGTTGGCTCGGATGTCCTCCACGAGCCCCTCCGACAGTTTGGCGAAGTTGTTGATGTAGTTCAGCGGGTTCAGGATGCGGTCTATGAGTCCCTGCGTCAGCTTACCCACGGTAGCCATCTTCTCCAGGCGTACCACCTCGGTAGTTCGTTCGCTGACGATGCGCTCCAGACGGTCCTTGTCCCTCTCGAGCCTGCGCAGCCGCAGCTGTACAAGGCAGTAGACGATGATAGCTGCCAGCAGCAGATAGAGCAGTATCATGTACCAGCGCATGTAGTAGGGATAGTCGATGCTGAAACGGATGCCTACGATGTCGGAGACATGTCCGAAGGCGTCGCGGGCCTGTACTTCGAACAGGAAGTTTCCGTAGGGCAGGTTGCTGTACTCCTCCTTGGTGTAAGTCTCCCAGACGCTCCATTGTCCGCCGTTCAGGCGGGTGCGGTACTGTGTCTTCAGCAACAGCGACGGGAAGTCGATGGAGTAGTTGAAGACGATATGCCGTTCGTCGCTCGACAGTTGCGGCAGGCTGGCGGGTTGCGGGCCGTAGCCTCCCCACAGCACACTGTCGCCTCGCAGCAGGATGCTACGCAGCAGCAGTCGTGGCTTCTCCACCCGATAGCGCTCGCGGTGAATGCGGTCGACGATGTTGATACCCTTGTCGCCACCCATCCACAAATACTTCTCGTCGCGCATCATGGCACGTACAGAGTAGTCCATAAGCGGGTAGACGTCAGCTGACAATTGGCTGTCGACGGCACCGTTGTGGAAGGCATAGAGGTGTTTGCCCTTGTTGTCGGTGAGCCATGTGATGCCCTGCTGGTCCAGATAGGAGAACAGCGGATAGCTGATGGGGCGCGTAGTATTGGCACCGATAGGCATCAGGATGTTTCCGAAGTCCACCAGCGTCGATATCTCGTCCTGCTCGCCCTTGCCGAAGAATTCGAAGGCGTCGTTCCCCATACCTTTCCAGAGTCTGCCGTAGAGGTTCTGCAGCCAGATGGCGCCTTGCTTGTCACGTACTATCTTGGTCACCTTCTCGATGTCGTTCACCTTGCGCCGTTCCTGGCCGCTGTAGTAATAGACACCGTCGACCTCGCCGCAGTAGAAGGCGTCGCTGCCGTCGGTGAGCAGCGACAGCGTATGCCCCGTCGTCAACTGCGAGACGCTATGGTTGGCATCGATGCGATAGACGCCACCCGATGTTGCTGCCAGCAGCGAACTGCCCTGCCGTACCAGTTGCCAGCAGGCATGACCGATGGCGGTAATGGGATGGAAGCGCTTGTCGTGCATCTGGAACAGTCCACTCAGCGTGCCGGCGTAGACGCTGCCGCCGAACCGCTCGATGGCCAGCACCTCGCCGTGTAGTCCCTCATGTTCGGTGAAGCGAGTGTAGACGGAAGGGAATGCGATGCAGAAGACGCCATTGTCGGTAGCTCCCCAAAGCAGTCCGTGGCGGTTGTAGTCCATGTGGTTGACATTGTCGGAGCATAGACCGTTCTGCTCGGTAACGCGGAACAGCTCGCGGCCAGTGCTGTCGACGAAGATGACACCGTCGCCATTCGTCGAGAGAGCCTGAAGACCGTCGTCCAGGTCCTCGACCTGCGTAATGTCGGCCTCCACCTGGTAGTTCTTTCTTTCTGACGTGGGACTACCTATGCCGGCTTTCCAGGCGTAGCTGTCGTCGTGGACAGCATATACTTTCTTGTCGCTGGCCAGGAAGTAAATGTTGCCGTCCTTCTCCCAAATCCATTGTACCTCGCCCCGGAGGGGCTGTCCCGACTGACATGGGTGCATGTAGAGGTTGCCTCCGGCATCCGTCTTCAGGTAGCCGAAATAGTTGTAGCCGCCCGTCCACAGCCTTTCCTTCGAGTCCTGGAAGACAGCGGTGATGCGTGTGATGCCCGGGGTGTGGATGATACGCCAGTCGGCATTGTCGTAGTAGAGCAGTCCCTCAAAGTTGGCCACATATACCGAGCCGTCGTTGGCTGCGATGACATCGGAGTTCATGTTGTGGGCCTTGTATTCGGTAGCTGGGAAGTTGCGCAGGTAGGGGACACCCTGTGCCAAGGCAGATAAAGGTAAAAAGGTTAAAAGGTAAAAAGGAAACATCCTTTTCACCCCAGCCTTTAGCTTGTTGTATATACCGTATGGTGCCATTTCCTAACTCCTTTTACTTTTTTTACTTGATGACCTTTTCATAGGGGATGTTACGGCCAACGTAGTAGTTCCATTCCTCGTGTGTCATGTTACGCTTGAGCTTGGCCTGCAGGCGCTCCTGCATCTCGGGAACGGAGATGAGGGCTCGTGTCAGGTTGCCGTTCTGGTCGCCCGACCAGACGAAATATTTCTGCAGGTCGAAGGTGAAGTTGATAATCCACCCTTTGGTGGTGAACAGCGGCATGGGGTCAATCTTGGCACTGTTGGTGAGCCAGAGATTCAGTGTGCCGTCGTAGCTGGCCGAGTAGAGCCTGTGACCATTGACCTTCAGCTTGGAGATGCGCGAGAGGTGACCCACCAGCCGCGTCTTCTGGCCCTTGCTGTTGATGATGTTGATGCTGCCGTCGTTCATGCCGAAGGCCTGCAGGTGTTGGTTCTTGGATTCGGCAAAGGCTGTCACCTGTCCTGGGAAAGGCACCTTGCTGCTCTCAATGTTGTTGAAACTCTTCACGATATGCATGCGCCCCTGCCGGTCGAAGATAACCGGGTAGTTGTCGTAGCGGGTGGCAAACTCTATCTGGAAGGGCAGGCTCTTTTCCTGCACGATGGCACGCTTCTCGGTGTCGAGTAGTGCCATGCCTTCCTCGCCGAAGATGACATACTGCCGGCCCGTAGTGTCCAACTCCTTGAGATTCCGTATGTTGACAGTGATTACATGAACCTTTTTGTCTGGGTCTATGATGATGAGATGGCCCGAACGGCTCAAGGCATAGATGACATTCGTCGGGCGGTCAATGTAGACGTCCCGGAAGTCGTAGCGGGGATTGCTGACCAGCGTCTCGCTGGTCAGATGGTTGCCGCCGTAGTGTGTATGCTTGACGATTTCGCCGTAGGTACTGCAGGTCACCATATATGCCGACTTGTTGTCTGAGAAAGCGATGTCGGTGATGCTGCCTTTGTGCTTGTTCCATACGGTCTCGTTCTGACTGGCCGTAGCCAGCGCCTGGTAGACAGTGGGGTAGTAGATGTCGCCGTGGTAGCGGGTGGTGAACAGGCAGGCTGTCTGGGTTAGCAGGTCGGCTATCTCGTTGTTGCCGGCTTTGAACTGAGTGATGGCAGCCTGTCCGAGGGTACGTGCCAGACTAATGTACGTCAGCGTGTCGGCGACACGCTTCGACTGCTCGGCCTCGCTACGCTGCTGTTCGGCAATACGGCGCTGGCTCTGCGCCACCTCCGATGCTTCCAGGGCACGCTGCTCGGCGACAAGGGCATTCTGGCGCTCGGCCTCGGCCTTGAGGCGCATCTCGTCGGCAACCGTCTTCTGTTCGATGGCTTCCTCGCGCTGTTCATCGCTGATACGGCGCTCCTCGTTGGCTATCTCTTCCATCTGGGCATTGACACGCTGCATCACTGCCGACCGCTCCTCCTCCATGGTGAGCTCCTCCAAACGTTCCTGTAACTGCAGGTTCTGTTCGGCAAGCCGTTGTCGGCTCTGGTGTCCGATAACGACAATGGTTCCCAGCAGCGCGAAAGCTGCCAGGACAGCGGCGGTGATGATCTTGCCAGATGTATTCATGCTTTACGTTTCAGGGCCATGATGGTAATGTCGTCACTTTGCGGCGCATTGCCGGCAAAGGACTTCACGTCGTTCATCTGTGCTTCTATGACGGTGCGGCAGTCCTGTCCTTTCTGTTGCTGCAACAGTTGCTGCATGCGCTCGTCTCCATACTCCTGGAAGTTGCTGTCGAAGGCTTCGTTGACGCCGTCGGTATACATCACCAGCGTGTCGCCGACGCCTAACTGAGCCTTGGAGGTCTGGTAAGTCCACTCCTCGATGGCTCCTATCATGCAGTTGGTGCTGGTAGGCATCATCTCCACCTGTCCGTTGGCTTTCAGGATGTAGGGGGCATTATGTCCGCCGTTGCAGTACTGCAACTCACCGGTGCGGATGTCGTAGATGGCATAGAAAACGGTGACAAACATCGAGTCGACGGACTCCTTGCTCAGCAGTTCGTTCGACTTTGTCATGCAGTCGCCCGGCGTCATGCCCTGCAGGGCAACGGTGCGGATGAGGGTACGGCTGACCGCCATGAAGATGGCGGCAGGGATGCCCTTGCCGCTGACGTCGGCTATGACTACGCCGATGTGGTCGTCGTCGATGCGGAAGAAATCGTAGAAGTCGCCACCGACATCCTTGGCAGGCGTCATGATGGCTGCCAGGTCCAGCTGCGCCTCGTTCTCGGGGAATGGCGGGAAGATGCGTGGCAGTATGGCCTGCTGGATTTCTGCAGCTACTGCCAGGTCGGTCTTCAGCGACTCCAGCTGCGAGTGTTCCTCCTGTGCCTGTTGTATGTACTCTATCTGTTCGACGGCCTTCTGGATGGTGACGCTCAGGTCGTCCAGGTCAATAGGCTTCGTGGCAAAGTCGAAGGCCCCGTTGTTCATGGCCGAGCGGATGTTGCCCATGTCACCGTATGCCGATACCATGATGCACTTCATGGCGGGGTTCTGCATCTCGTTGATTTTCGTCAGCAGCGTCAGTCCGTCCATCTCGGGCATGTTGATGTCGCTCAGGATGATGTTGATGTCTTTTTGGTTCAGCAGGACGGTGAGAGCTTCCAGACCGTTATGGGCAAAGAAGAATTCGTATTCTCCCTTGCGGATTTGCCGGCGGAAGTATTGGGTCAGCAACAGTTCGAGGTCCATCTCGTCGTCTACGCTTAGTATTTTTATTGGTTTCATATATGTGGATTTAAGAATTCTTATTCTATTTCGGTTCTTTACTTAAAAAGGTTCAAAGTGTTCCTTTGGTGGAGGGCAGCTCGTAGTGATAGACATCGCGGCGCACGGCCATCTTCAGCGAACGCGCCAGGGCCTTGAAGATGCCCTCTATCTTGTGGTGCTCGTTCTGGCCCTCGGCACGGATGTTGAGGTTCATCTTGGCGGCATCGCTCAGGCTCTTGAAGAAATGCAGGAACATCTCTGTAGGCATCTCGCCGATGCGCTCGCGGTGGAACTCGGCATCCCATACGAGCCACGGGCGGCCGCCGAAGTCGAGGGCTACCGAGCACAGACAGTCGTCCATGGGCAGGCAGTAGCCATAGCGCTCGATGCCGCGCTTGTCGCCCAATGCCTTGAGCAGGCATTCGCCTAAGGCCAGGGCGGTGTCCTCGATGGTGTGGTGTTCGTCGACGTGCAGGTCACCCTGACAGCGGATGGTGAGGTCAATCATGCCGTGCTTGCCTATCTGTTCGAGCATGTGGTCGAAGAATCCGAGCCCCGTCTGGATGTCGCAGCTGCCGCGTCCGTCAAGGTCGACCTTCACCAGGATGTCGGTCTCCTTGGTCGTCCGGCGTACCTCAGCCTTGCGCTCACCGCCGAAGGCAATGGCGGCAGCCCGCTCCCAGTCGCCAATCTGCAGGAACTTACAACCGATGTTCTCGGCAAACTTCCTGTCCGTTTCGCGGTCTCCGATGACGTAGCTGTTCTGGATGTCATAGTCGGGGTCGTCGATGTATTTCTGCACCAGCCCTGTATTGGGCTTGCGCGTCGGGGCGTTGTCCTCCGGGAAATGGGGGTCGATGAGGATGTCGTCGAACTCGACACCTTCGCCCTTGAGTGTGTCCAGTATGAAGTTGTGGACGGGCCAGAAGGTATCCTCGGGGAATGCCGGGGTTCCCAGACCGTCTTGGTTGCTGACCATGACGAACTCGTAGTCCGTATGCTGGCGCAGGAACGCGAGGCTACTGATGGCTTTGGGCACGAAGTGCAGCTTCTCGAAGGCGTCTATCTGCTCGTCTTCGGGCTCGCGGATGATGGTGCCGTCACGGTCGATGAACAATATCTTTTTCATTACTTTACCTTTTTATTCTTTTACCTTTTTACCTTTTCCTCTTCTTGTGCCTCGATGGAGCCGTAGACATAGTAGTTGTGCACCAGTGCAAGCTGACTGATGTAGAATTCGATGAAGCAGCACAGCGTGAAGGTGAAGAAGGTCAGCGGCGTCATGTAGGACGGCATGCCCAGCGGGTCGCCCAACAGCAGTCCGGTATGTGCCGTCTGGTTGGCGAGGTTCAGGATGTGGGCTGGCATCATCACGACGAGGCTTGCCAGTTCGATGACGAGGATGCTGACGAAGAATACCAGGAACATCATGCCCCAGTGGCGCAGTCCGCTGCCATAGTGCTGCGACAGCGTACGCCAGTAGCCGCAGGGCGCCTCCATGATGTACTTCATGAGCACATGCAGCAGGGGCAGGGCAAAGGCCGCGATGATGAGGGTATAGACGATGCTGATAGCCATGACGGTGATGAGTCGTCCGTGCAGCAGTGCGGGCTGGGTCATGGCGATGGCTGCCATGAGGGCGCCAATGAGCAGTGTGGGCAGCAGGACGACAAGCAGCGTGAGGAAGACACCTTTCAGCGTGCGCCCCATCAGTTTCGGACTGGCTGTCAACCAGTGGGGCGGAGTCGTGATGGCACCCGTCTCGCGGTGTTCCTTCAGCTTGGCCAGGATGGTGGCGGATGCCAAGGCCAGTGTGGCCAATGCCAGCAGCGAGAGTCCGATGAGAGCCAGCAGGCTGGCACCATACTGCAGCAGCGGTTCGATGAAGATGCCTTGGTATGCCGTCAGCTGTTGCAGCAGTACCATGGTGAGTTCGGGAATGCGGATGGCTGCCAGCGTGCCCAGGCCGCCACAGGCGAGGGCGTAGAGCAGGGCCATCTGCCAGGAAGCCTTGAAGAGGCGGCGGAAATTCTCGGTGTATAGTCGGAAGCCGGCAGTCAGCACGCTACGGTAGCTGCGGGCTTTCAGTAGTGACAAGTCTTGTTGTTTTTCCATTCTTTTTATTCTAATACGGTGCAAAGATACGAAATTTCTTTAAACTCTAAGCGTTAAACTCTAAACTTTTTTGTATCTTTGCACGCGAAATATGAAAATTATCCAGTGGGGCTTCATCGGATGCGGTGAGGTGACAGAGAAAAAGAGCGGCCCGGCATTCTCGGAAGTAGAGGGGTCGTGTGTCGTGGCCGTGATGAGCCGCGACGAGAAGAAGGCACGCAGCTATGCTGAGCGTCATGGAGTGCCACGGTACTATACTGATGCCCAGGAACTCATTGACGACCCAGACGTGAATGCCGTCTACATCGCGACGCCGCCGTCGAGTCATGCCACCTTTGCCATCATGGCCATGAAGGCCGGAAAACCAGTGTATGTCGAGAAGCCCCTGGCAGCATCCTACGAGGACTGCGCCCGCATCAACCGCATCTCGGAACAGACGGGGGTGCCGTGCTTTGTGGCCTACTACCGACGCTACCTGCCTTACTTTGAGAAGGTGAAAGAGATTGTAGACCGCGGTGTCATCGGAAAGGTCGTCAACGTGCAGGTGCGTTTCGCCGTGCCGCCACGGGAATTGGACTATGAGAAGGGTGACCAGTTGCCGTGGCGTCTGCAGCCCGACATTGCGGGCGGAGGTTATTTTTACGACCTGGCCCCTCACCAGCTCGACCTGTTGCAACACTTCTTTGGCGTCATCATCGAGGCTCGCGGCATCTGTGCCAACAGGGGCGGACTGTATGATGCCGAGGATTCTGTCAGTGCCTGCTTTGAGTTTGAGAACGGACTGCCGGGCTCCGGGTCATGGTGCTTCGTAGCCCATGAGTCAGCCCGCGAGGACCGCATCGACCTCATTGGCGACCGCGGCTCCGTGTCGTTCTCCGTTTTCGACTACCAACCCATCCGGCTGCATACCCTGTATGGTGAAGAGAGTTTTGCCGTGCCCAATCCGCCCCACGTACAGGCACCGCTCATCAAGAACGTGATAGAACACCTGCAGGGCATAGACCTCTGCCGGTGTACCAGTGTCTCTGCAACGCCCGTCAACTGGGCGCTGGACCGTATCTTAGGAAAATTCTGAGCCGATGCGCAGCAAGTGGGTGGTGATATGGCTGATGATGAGTCTGACGGCAGGGGCCGCCGACAGCTTGCAGACGGTACAACCCGATTGCCAGGAAGGATGGCTGCGACGCGCCCTCCGCAACTTTAGCGAGATAGACACCGCCTATGTCGAGCCGCAGCACTATAACTGGGCACTGATGCTGCAGTCCGTCAATACCTATGACTATTACCGGCTGAGTACGACTGGCAACAACGGACAGTCCATCTCGCTGGCACCTACCATCGGCGTCAGGCTGGGTCCCTACTTCGGATGGCGCTGGGTATTCCTGGGCTATACCATAGACCTTCGCAATTTCAACCTGTTCAGCGGAACGCGTAAACTGGAGATTGACGCCAGCATCTATAGTGCACAGATTGGTGCTGACGTGTTCTACCGCCGTTCTGTTGACGACTACAAGATACGCCGGGTCAGCCTGGGACGCAATATCGACACGGAACCGTTGGAAAGACTGTCCTTCGACGGACTCAGCGCCAGCATCACCGGGTTCAACCTCTACTACATCTTCAACCACAAGCGATTCTCCTATCCGGCGGCCTTTGCCCAGAGCACACGACAGAAGATAAGCTGTGGTTCATGGATGGCAGGCATCGGCTATACACACCACAGCGTGACCTTCGACTATACCAAGATGGAGTCGGCCATCAGGCAACGGCTGGGCGAGGAGGTGAAACTGGACAGCGGCCTGATGTTCAACAGCATCAAGTACCGGGACATCAGCGCCTCTGTGGGCTATGCCTACAACTGGGTGTTTGCCCGCAACTGCCTGCTATGCTCCAGTCTGGCGCTGGCATTGGGCTACAAGTCGTCGACTGGTGAGACGGCGACGGTACGGGACCAGGGCTTCGACTTTGGCAACTTCAACGTCGACGGCATCGGACGCCTGGCGGTGGTATGGAACAACGACCGATGGTATGCCGGTACCTCGGCAGTGCTCCGCGCCTACAACTATCGCAAGTCGCGCTTTGCTGCCAACAACATCTTTGGCGACTTGTGTATCTACGTGGGATTAAACTTCGGCGCCCGAAAAGCGTATAAGAAGATAAGAGGTAATCAATGAAAGATGAAACTGTGAGTATGAAGATATGGAACAACCGGGCAATGCATGCCTATATATATAATAAGGTGGGAGCAGGGGTGAGAGTCCTTCTACTCGTCTGCCTGTTTGCCATGATGCCTTCGGCGGCTGCGTCGCAGGTCACCTATGAGAAAAGCGACAGCATCAACATCTGCAGACTGTTGCAGAAGGCCCACCGGCAGAGCGACGTGCTCTGGATAGCACGCGAGTTCCTGGGCGTGCCATACGTGGCACACACGCTGGAGGTCAGCGACCGCGAACAACTGGTGGTGAACACCCGTCAGCTGGACTGCACCACGCTGGTGGAGACGGTGACAGCACTGAAAATCTGTGCCCAGCAAGGACGCAAGACCTTTGCTGACTACGTGAACACACTCCGCAACCTGCGCTACCGACAGGGCATCATCGACGGCTATCCCTCGCGGCTGCACTATTTCTCGGACTGGATACTCGACAAGGTGCGCATGAAGATGGTCACCGACATACAGTCGCCTAATCCGCCGTTCACTGCGCAGCAGCATATCGCCGTCAGCTACATGAGCACGCACCCCAATGCCTATCGGGCGCTGAAGGCGCATCCCGAACTGGTGCCCGTCATCCGACAGCAGGAAGAGGCGCTGACAGGTCGTACGGCACGCTATATCCCCAAGGAGGACATCCGCAATACCACCTTGCTGCGCCAGACGGTCAAGGATGGCGACATCATTGCCATCACCTGCAACAAGGAAGGCCTTGACATCGCCCATCTGGGCTTTGCCGTATGGCGTAGTGACGGACTGCACCTGCTGAACGCCTCGCAGATTCACGGCAAGGTGGTCGAGGAACCCATGACGCTACGCTACTATCTGTCGAAGCACAAGACCTTCACCGGCATCCGCATCATCAGGATCAAATGACGTCGTCACGAGACATCGAAGCATCGAAACATCGAAATGTCGAAACATCGAATCATCGAAATAACAACAAGAAAAAATGAAATTAATAAAAACAATAAACTATGGAATTGCCTGATTTTATGAATTATAGCAACAAATTCTCGAAGCGAGACTTTGTTGAGAAGATTGCCCGCATTGCCAAGGGGGCAGGTGCAAAACTCGTCTATGCAGCGTTGATTCTCTACTATACGCTGCAGAGCGACAAGGTCAGTGCCACCAACAAGGCCATGATTATCGGCGCCTTGGGCTACCTGATCAGTCCGCTGGACGTAGTGCCCGATGCCATTCCCATTGCCGGACTGGCCGATGACTTGGGCGTGCTCGTCTTCGTACTGAAGAAGGTGTGGACAGACATCGACCCCGACATCCAGGTGAAGGCCCGCCAGCGTCTGTCCAAGTGGTTCGACGAGGATGAGATAGAGGAAATCAACGACCTCTTCAAGAGCGAATGATACAGGAGTATCAGATTCGGGTGCAACCCCATGTGGCAGCCAACGAACAGGCGTTGCGCAGCTACCTGGCCGACATGTATGGCTTCGACGTCCGCACGCTGACGTCGCTACGCATCCTGCGCCGTAGTATTGATGCTCGCCAGCGTACCATCTTCGTCAACCTGAAGGTGCGCTGTTACATCAACGAGCAGCCTGCCCAGGACGAGTATGTGGTGACGCACTATCCCGACGTCGCCGAGGCACCGCAGGTCATCGTTGTAGGTGCTGGGCCGGGTGGCTTGTTTGCGGCCCTGCGGCTGATAGAATTGGGGCTGCGTCCTGTCGTGCTGGAACGCGGCAAGGATGTCCACGAACGAAAAAAGGACCTGGCGCAGATAGCGAAGATGCAGCAGGTGGACGCCGAGAGCAACTACTGTTTTGGCGAGGGTGGGGCAGGAGCCTACTCCGACGGCAAGCTCTATACGCGCAGCAAGAAGCGCGGCTCCATAGAAAAGATTCTCAACGTCTTCTGCCAGCATGGTGCCTCGACAAACATCCTTGCCGATGCCCATCCCCATATCGGCACCGACAAGTTGCCCCGTGTCATTGAGAACATGCGTAACACCATCCTCCGCTGTGGCGGCGAGGTCCACTTCCAGACCAAGATGACACAGCTGTTGGTGGAAGGCGACCGCGTGGTCGGCTGCACGGCAGCCGACAGGGAGTTCCGCGGTCCTGTCATCCTGGCTACAGGGCACTCTGCCCGTGATGTCTATCGCTATCTGGCGGATGCCAGGATTGAGATTGAGGCCAAGGGTATCGCCGTCGGTGTGCGTCTGGAGCATCCCTCGGCACTCATCGACCAGATACAGTATCACTCCAAGCAGGGGCGTGGAAAATACCTGCCTGCCGCCGAATACTCCTTTGTGACGCAGGTTGACGGTCGTGGCGTCTATTCGTTCTGCATGTGTCCCGGTGGTTTCGTCATCCCTGCCGCCACCGACAGGGAACAGATTGTCGTCAATGGCATGAGCCCCTCGAACCGTGGAGGTCAGTGGTCTAATTCGGGGATGGTGGTCGAGATTCGCCCGGAAGACATCAACGACCAGGACTATCCGAGCACCACTCACCCCTCATCCCACATCTCCCCAGCACTGAAGGTGCTTGCCCTGCAGGAACAGATAGAGCGTGACTGCTGGCAGCAGGGTAACCGTAAACAGACGGCTCCTGCCCAGCGCATGGCAGACTTCGTCAACGGACGGCTGAGCTACGACCTGCCCCGTTCGTCCTATGCCCCTGGCCTGCTGTCTTCGCCGCTGCACTTCTGGCTGCCCAAGCCCATCAGCCACCGGCTGCAGGAGGGCTTTAAGGCGTTCGGTCGCCAGAGTCATGGCTTCCTCACCAACGAGGCGGTGATGATTGGTGTCGAGACGCGTACCAGCAGTCCTGTCCGCATCCTCCGCGATGCTGAAACGCTGATGCATGTCCGCTTACAGGGACTGTTTCCTTGTGGCGAGGGTGCTGGCTATGCCGGTGGCATCGTCTCCGCCGGTGTCGACGGCGAGCGTTGCGCCGACATGTGCGCCCAATGGCTCCAGGAGCAGTCGCGCTAAAAAATCTTACTTGTTTTTGTTTTTCTTCTTGCGGTGTGTGCTGAACAAGTCACGCCAGCCGTTGAAGTCCTTTTTCATGATGAGGCCGATGCCTTGGGTGTTGAGCGACGACTTGGTGAAATAGCGGTCGTTGGTCTGGTTGTAGACCTTCAGGGCGAGGTTGCCGCTGGGGTAGAGCAGGTAGCGGACGTCGAAGTCGCCGATGAACGAGGGGTTGGCGGTGGTGGCGTTGTCGCGGTAGCCGAACTGTCCGTTGATGAGCAGGCGGTTGTTGAGCAGTCGCCCGTTGATGATGCCCTCGTATTCGGCATTGTTCCACCCTTCGTCGCCCGTCGAGATGTTGGCGCCGAAGTTCCAGTTGTTGCTCTTGATGACCTGCGACAGCATGGAGTTGAGCTGTCCACTGAGCGTTCCCGACAGCAGGCTCTGCATGGCCAGCGATGTGCTGTTCTGCTGTTCGCTCTGGTTGGCATTGTTGGTGCCCTGCGGATAGAAGCGTCCCACGGCCAGCAGGTAGATGACCTGTTGCTTCATCTCCTCCTGTCCGTTGATGAGCGAGCGCACCATCTGCTTCTCGTCGCTGTTGACGTTGAGCATGTCGAGGTCGAAGTCGACAATCGGAGCCTTGGGCTGGCCGGTGATGTTCATCAGACAGTTGACGCGTATGCTGTTCGAGAACGACCGTCCGACGTTCAGCTCGCTGAGCGACACGCCGCTGACGATATGCTGTGCCTGCAGGTTCAGACTGGCATCGTAGGGGTCGCCGCTGAAGACGATGGAGCCGCCCTCGCTGAAGGTGAAGTTCTTCTTGATGATGTTCTGGATGGTTACCTCATAGGTGCCGTTGTCCACCTCGTAGTTGCCGAACATGGTAAAACCGCCTTTGTTGTAGTAGTTGGCTTGCAGGTCGCCATGTCCGTGTAGGGTGATGTAGTCGTTGGTGTTGGCATCCATGAGTATCTTCAGCGTCGACTCCGCAGTCGTGGCCACTTTTAGGCGCAGGTTGATGTCGGAGCGGTAGTTGGGCGATGTGGGCAGGATATTGGATGTTGAGCGCTGGCCGGCGTTGCCCCACTGGATGAACTCCTGGTTGGTGATGGTTTCGGGCGTGGCGGCATTGACTACAAGGAAGGAGTTGTTGACGGGTGTCACGTCGGCCTCAATCAGCACACCCTCGTTGCGGCCGTGGATGGCGGCATTGCCCTGGACGAAGGCGGTACCATAGAATATCTCGCTGCCGAAATCGGGGAAGTCGTAGGCCAGCAGCCTGTCAGCGGTGACGTAGATGTCGTAGGTCAGATTGGTGAGTTCCTGATGGTGGATGCCGCCAGTCATGATGCCCTCGTTGCCGTGAATGTCGTAGACGGGGCAGTTGGCGAAGATAATCTCGTTGGGCACCATTCGCAGCGTATCGTTGCGCATCTCGTAGGTGCAGCCTAATGGCTTGACGTGGGCTCGCCCGTTGAGTATCAGTTCGCCCGTGAGGTTGATGGCGTCCAAGGGACCGATGAGCCGCACGGCACCGCTACTATGTCCGTCGATATGACTGATGAACGAACTGGTGAACGACTGTGCGAAGTCGAGGTAAGTGCCGTCGGCGCGGATGTCCAGGTCGATGAATCCCGGTCCCGGACCCGGTGCCACAAACCCGTTGATATAGGTCTTGGCGTCAGGACCATCGTCGGCAATGGCACGGATGTCTATCTGTTCCTTCTCCTTGTTCCAGTCCACGTTGGCGTGCAGGGTACCCATGCGACCGTCCTGGAACTTGAACTGTTCGACTGTCAGCTCTCCGCTGGCCTGCAGTTCGCCAAAGAGTCCCTTCAGGCAACCCTCGCCCGTGGCCAGACCGCTGAAGTCGACGGCATGGAAATTAACGAGGTCGAGGATGTAGGCTGTCTCCACGCCGCGCATGCTGACCTTCAGCGAGTCGCCGGCGTCAGCCGACGCGATGCCGTTGAGCAGCAGGTGCTGGTCGTCGTGGCGGATGTTGAAGTTGTTAATCTCCAGTCGGTTGTCGCTATAGCGGATGTGACTGGGCAGGATGTCCCATTCCGTCTCCTTCATGGTCAGCTTCGACGGACTGAAGGTGACGGTGACTATCTCTTTGCCGTCGAGCGACGTGTCGAACTCGGCCATGGCGGTAAGCTTGCCGTATAGTGGGTCGGTGGTGTGGTTGTTCCACGTCAGCGAGTTTGTCAGCTGGTTGTTGTGGGCGCTGCCTTGCAGCTGCAGCTCAAAGAAGTCGCCGTCGTCGGTGAACTTGTTGGTGGTGACGTTATAGACGAGTGTACCCATCGGCGACAGCACGCTGAGGCTGGTGTGCTCGTAGAGGCTGCCGTTCCAGCGGAACTGAGGGATGTCGCACGCTACGTCCAGTTGGCGTATGCGGTCGTTGACGGTACCTGTCAGCGTCATCGGCTTGCCCAGCTCCAAGGGGATGTCGAGCAGTTTCTGCAACCAGTCCGACTTGCTGACGGTGGCCTTGATGGCAAAGTTGTTGTTGACGTCGGGGTTCACCTTGGGCAGTCCCGGCAGGGTGGGGAGTTTTTCTGCGATGAGGTTAGTGATGCTCTGCGGCAGCGTCTCCAGGTTGAAGTTACCTGTGATGCTGGCCTCAGCGAAGTCGCTGGTGAGTGTCAGCCGGCGGATGTCCTCGTTGACGTCCGATGCGATGTGGAGGTTGTCCAGGTGGTAGTCGTTTTCTGGCGCTGTCATGGTGAAGTTGCTGAGGGTCACCGCCCCAATGGCGTCGCGCAGGCTGGTGGCCTGTACGTCAGCCTCGACATGGGTGGAGAAGCGTGTGTTGGACCATTTGTCGGTCAGCCGCATGGCATGGGGTGAGAAGTTGTCGATGCTGGCGGTGAGCTTGACGTTCTGCTGTCCGCCCTGCTTCTGGGCAAAGCCGTCGATGCTCAGTTTCAGGTTGGGGTCGTCGATGGCCAGCTGGCCTTTGATGCCGTCGGCTTTATAGCTGCCGTCGATGTTGATGTTCTGGTAGTGGTAGCCGTTGTAGTCGAACATGCTGACCTGTCCGTCTGCTTCGATGGCGGGTGCCTGGCCGTTGCCGGGCAGTGTGCCGCTAAGCATAATCTGGGTGCTGATGCGCCCGAAGTGGTCGTTGGCTAACAGATGGCGCAGGTCGATGTTCTCGGCATGCACCTTGCCGTTGAACTCATGTTGGCCATTCATCACCAGGCTGCAGCTGATGTTGCCGGCATCGGTGTTCAGCTGGCTGTTGGTGACGATGTCCCGCAGGCCTGTGCCTTTGGCAAAGCCTTTCAGGTGGATGTTTCCCAGTCGGGTGACGATGTCGGGCACTTCCACGTGCTGACCGTTCAGATTCTCGGAAATGAAGTTGACAGTCTTGTCCGACAACCTTAGGTCGTTGATGTCGGCAAACCAGTTAGGTGCGTCCTGCGTCATGTTCTTCACCCAGCCGTCGGCATCGATGTCGATGTCGCCTGTTGTCGAGCTGACGTACAGGCTGGTAACCTCGAGGTCTTCGCTCTCGCCGATAAATGTCGACTCTAAGGATAGCGTGGTGTTGAAAGTCTTGAGCGACGGAAGTAAACAGGCTAAGTCAGAGGGCGTTATCGTTGATGGTTCAACGCTTCCCCTGTAGTTGAGGGAAGGCATGACGAAGTGGTTGCCTCGGAATCGGTAGCTGGCGTAGCAGTCGCCCAGGCGGATGTTGGTGTCGGGCATCTTCAGCACGAAGTCCTGTAATAGGGAGTACTGGCGACCGCCCTCAAACTTCATGGACAGCTCTTCGATGTTGAGGCCTGAGTGCTCCTTGAACGTCAGTCGCTTGATGTTGGCATTCAGCGAGTCGGGGGTCAGCGTCTTCAGAATGACATGAGCGCTGATGTCCGTTAGATGCAGATGGTTCATGTTCAGCTCGCCAGGCGTGGGCGGCAGGTCATAACGGTCGTAGCTGACGCTGGAGTGCCGCATGATAAGCGAGTTGATGTGTAGGTCGATGGGTTTGCTCTCGGTGGTGTCTTTCGAGGCCAGCGAGTCAAGCACAAACTGGAAGTTAGGCTTGCTCAGCGAGTCGTGCTGGTAGAGCTTGGCATGGGTGCTGAAGAGTTGTGCCGTGGCAATAGAAATCCTCCCCTCGGTCAGCGGCAGCAGGTCGATGCGTGCCGACAGGCGTCGTGCCTTCAGCATGTCGGTGCCCTGCTGGTCGCGGATGATGACGTCGTAGAGCGTCAGCCGGTTGGGAAAACTATAGTCGGCGCGTCCGACATCCACGCTGGTGCCCAGCGTCTGGGCTGTCAGCTTGGCCAGTCGCTGGCCGATATAAGCCTGCATGGTGGGCGTCTTGAAGGTCATAAAATACAAGAGGTACAGACCGAGGATGGTCCATACGATGATATAGAATATGTATTTCAATAACTTCAAATCTGCCAATTTGGGATGACAAAACACGTAGTCTGCCACGAAATTTGGCACAAAATTACATTAAAAAGTTGTGATTGGCTACATTTTCACTTATTTTTTCTTCACTTTCTATTGTTTTTTTGTAATTTTGCACCATTCTTAAGAAAACTATTCAAATAATCATTTCTATACAATGGCAAATGTAATCAAGTTATGCAAAGGCTTGGACATTCACCTGCAGGGACGTGCTGAGGAGAAACTCATCCGCCTAAAGTCGAACGGACGGTATGCATTGGTACCCGACGACTTCGAGGGTGTGACTCCGAAAGTGGTTGTCAAGGAGGGTGACCATGTCAAGGCTGGGGATGCCTTGTTCGTCAACAAGCAGTATCCCGAAGTGAGGTTTGCCTCCCCCGTCAGCGGCACGGTCCGCGAGGTGGTGCGTGGTGAACGTAGGAAAGTGCTCTGTGTGCGTGTCGATGCCGACGAGCAGCAGGAGTCTGTGGATTTCGGCAAGAAGGATGTCGGTACGCTGACAGGCGAGCAAATTATCAATTTTCTGTTAGAGGCCGGTATCTTTGGGTATATCAATCAGTTGCCTTATGCTGTCTCAACAAATCCTTCGACGACGCCTAAGGCTATTTTTGTGTCTGCCCTGCGCGACAAACCGCTGGCTGCCGACTTCGAGTACGAGGTGCAAGGTCAGGAGCAGGACTTCCAGGCTGGTATCACGGCGCTGTCGAAGATTGCCAAGACTTATCTTGGAGTAGGCGTTGGTTCCAAGCTGGAGGGTGTGAAGGATGCCGAGGTCACCGTGTTCAATGGCAAGTGCCCGGCAGGAAACGTCGGCGTACAGGTCAATCACATCGCCCCGGTGAACAAGGGCGAAGTGGTATGGACCATCGGCGACCCGACGGTGGTGCTGTTCATCGGCCGTCTCTTCAATACGGGTAAGGTAAACCTGACCCGTCGCGTTGCGCTCTGCGGAAGTGAGGTGACCAGTCCTGCCTACGTAGACATGTTGGTAGGCGAGGAGCTCTCAACGCTTCTGAGCAACAGCTACGATGCCTCGAAGAGCGTTCGTATTATCAACGGTAACGTGCTGACAGGCCGCCCAACCACAAAGGATGGATTCCTTGGCGCACACACTTCCGAAATCACTGTGATTCCAGAAGGTAACGATGCCGACGAGATGCTGGGTTGGATTCTGCCGCGCTTCAAGCAGTTCTCCGTCAACCGCAGCTATTTTTCTTGGCTGTGTGGCAAGAAAGATTATGCGCTGGATGCCCGTGTGAAGGGTGGCGAGCGTCACATCATCATGAGCGGCGAGTACGACAAGGTGCTGCCGATGGACATCTATGGCGAATACCTCATCAAGGCCATCATTGCTGGCGACATCGACCGTCAGGAGGCATTAGGTATTTATGAGGTTAGTCCTGAGGACTTTGCACTCGCAGAGTTCGTGGATTCATCGAAACTGGAATTGCAGCGTATAGTCCGTGAAGGTCTTAACATCCTCCGCAAGGAAAATGCTTAATGTTCAATGGTCAATGTTCAATGTTTAATCAAATATGAAAGCATTACGAAATTATCTCAATAAGGTTAAGCCGAACTTCGAGGAGGGTGGCAAGCTGCATGCTTTCCGTTCGGTGTTCGACGGCTTCGAGACCTTCCTTTACGTGCCCAACGACACAGCGAAGGCTGGTGGCGTGAATATTCACGACGCCATCGACTCGAAGCGTATTATGAGTATGGTGGTCATCGCCCTGATGCCTGCCATGCTGTTCGGTATGTATAATATCGGCTATCAGAACTATCTCGCTGCCGGGACACTGGCAACAGCCGGCTTCTTCGAGATTTTCTGCTATGGTTTCCTCGCAGTACTTCCTAAGATTCTTGTTTCCTATATCGTTGGTCTCGGCATCGAGTTTGCCTGGGCACAGTGGAAGGGTGAGGAGATTCAGGAGGGTTATCTCGTCTCGGGTATCATCATCCCGTTGATTATTCCTATCGGCTGTCCGCTGTGGATGCTGGCTCTGGCCTGTGCCTTCTCAGTCATCTTCTGTAAGGAGATCTTCGGTGGTACGGGTATGAACATCTTCAACCCCGCCATCGCAGCCCGTATGTTCCTGTTCTTTGCCTATCCTTCCAAGATGACGGGTGACACCGTATGGGTGGCTCAGGACAGTATCTTTGGACTCGGCAACACACTGCCCGACGGTTTTACTGCCGCCACGCCATTAGGAAAGATAGCACAGGGCGTCGACCCTAATACTTGTGTCTGCGACTATATCTTCGGCTTTATCCCTGGTTCCATCGGTGAGACATCACTTATTGCCATCGCCATCGGTGCTGTCATCCTGTTGTGGACGGGCATCGCTTCTTGGCGTACGATGCTCAGCGTGTTCGTAGGCGGTGCTGTCTTGGCATGCATCTTCGAGCAGACCGGTCAGTCGATGACGTGGTGGCACCACTTCATTCTTGGTGGCTTCGCATTCGGTGCTGTATTCATGGCTACTGACCCTGTTACCTCTTGCCGCACCACGACGGGTCAGTACATCTACGGCTTCCTCATCGGTGCAATGGCCATCATCATCCGTGTGATGAATGCCGGTTATCCTGAGGGTATGATGCTCGCCATCTTCTTTGGTAATATGTTTGCTCCCACCATCGACCACTTCGTTGTGGAGCGCAATATCTCGAAACGTTTAAAGAGAGGAGGTACCAAATGAAACTGAATACTAATAGCAACGCGTACATTATATTATATAGCGCGATACTCGTGGTCATCGTGGCTTTCCTGCTGGCATTCGTCTATCAGGCGCTGAAGCCTATGCAGGATGCTAACGTAGCCCTCGATGTGAAGAAGCAAATTCTCTACTCGCTCAACATTCGCAATCTGGATGGTGCTGAGGCTGAAGCCAAATATGCTGAGGTGGTGAAAGACGAGGGTGAGATTGATGGTCAGAAATATTATTCTTGCGAAATCAATGGTGAGGATATTCTTGTTGTCTCATTGAAGGGTATGGGCCTTTGGGGCGGCATCAGCGGCTACATCTCTATTCACGGTGATACAGAGCCTGTTGTCTATGGTGCATATTTCAACCATGAGAGTGAGACGGCCGGCCTCGGTGCTGAGATTAAGGACTCTCAGAAATGGCAGGAGAAGTTCATTGGCAAGAAAGTCTTTGTTGACCCTGCTGATGGCAGTGAAGTAGCGCTCGCCGTGGTCAAGAACGTTGATGACCCCACGACGCAGGTTGACTGTGTGACGGGTGCCACCTTGACTTCAAACGGTGTAAACGATATGATTAAGGCTGGTTTGAAGGATGCAGGAAAGCGCTATGTACAACTGTTTGTTAAGATGCAGTGCTACAAGGATGCTCCTGCTGACTCCACAACCACAGTAGAATCTAAAGCAGAGGAGGAGTAAACTATGGCATTATTCAGTAAACAAAATAAGGAGGTTTTCACTAATCCGTTGAACCTCGACCACCCGATCCTCGGACAGGTATTGGGTATCTGCTCGGCACTTGCCGTCACCTCGCAGCTGAAGCCTGCCATCGTGATGGGTCTCGCCGTGACAGTGATTACAGCGTTCTCTAACGTCATCATCTCTATCATCCGCAACACCATTCCTAACCGCATCCGTATCGTGGTGCAGTTGGTGGTCGTTGCTGCTCTCGTAACTATCGTCTCTCAGATTCTGAAGGCTTTCGCCTACGACGTGAGCGTTCAGCTGAGCGTGTATGTCGGTCTGATTATCACCAACTGTATCCTGATGGGTCGCTTGGAGGCTTTCGCCATGCAGAACAAGCCCTGGCCTTCTTTCCTCGACGGTGTGGGCAATGGACTTGGCTATGCTATGATTCTGGTCATCGTGGGTGCCGTTCGTGAGTTGCTCGGACGTGGTACTCTTCTGGGCTTCCAGATTATCCCTGATGCCTGCTACGACTTCGGCTATGTGAACAACGGTATGATGACGATGCCTGCTATGGCACTCATCCTCGTTGGCTGTGTGATTTGGGTACATCGTGCATATTTTTATAAGGAGAAGTAAGATATGGAACACGCAATAAGTCTTTTATTCAGGTCGATATTCGTCGACAATATGATTTTTGCCTTCTTCCTCGGCATGTGTTCCTACCTTGCTGTGTCGAAGACGGTGAAGACCTCTATGGGACTCGGACTGGCAGTGACCTTCGTGTTGACAGTAACCGTTCCCGTCAACTATCTGTTGCAGACCAAGGTGCTGGGTCCCGACTGCCTCGTAGAGGGCGTCGATTTGAGCTACCTGTCGTTTATCCTCTTTATCGCTGTGATTGCCGGTATGGTGCAGCTGGTTGAGATGACCGTCGAGAAGTACTCGCCATCGCTCTATGCTGCCCTGGGTATCTTCCTGCCGCTGATCGCCGTGAACTGCGCCATTATGGGTGCCTCGCTGTTCATGCAGCAGCGCATCCTCATGGAGCCCACCAACTCGCAGGCCATCACCAACATCGGCGATGCCGTTGTCTATGGCTTTGGCTCCGGATTAGGTTGGACGCTGGCTATCGTGGCTATGGGTGCCATTCGTGAAAAAATGCAGTACTCCGACGTTCCCAAGCCCCTGCAGGGTCTTGGCATCGTCTTTATTACTGTCGGTCTGATGGCTATGGCAATGATGTGTTTCTCTGGACTGAATATTTAACGACCACGAATTAAACTAATTAACACGAATTAATGTCATGCGCAGCCAATTAGTGCAATTCGTAAAATTCGTGGTAGAAAAAAAGAAAAGAATATGATACAGTTCATTTCATATAGTATTGGAGTTTTCCTTTTAGTGATACTCCTTTTGGTGATTATCCTGCTCGTAGCGAAGAAGTATCTTTCGCCCTCGGGCAATGTGAATATCGAGATTAACGGCGACCGTACCATCAACGTGCCTCAGGGCAACAACCTGATGGCGACGCTCAATCAGAATGGCATTTTCCTGCCTTCTGCCTGCGGCGGTAAGGCATCGTGCGGACAGTGTAAAGTCCAGGTGCTTGAGGGTGGGGGAGAAATCCTCGATAGTGAAAAGCCTCACTTCACCCGTAAGCAGATCAAGGAGCACTGGCGCCTCGGCTGTCAGTGCAAGGTGAAGGGCGACCTGAAGATTCATGTCGACGAGTCGATTCTTGGCGTTAAGGAGTACGAGTGTACCGTTATCAGCAACAAGAACGTGGCTACGTTCATCAAGGAGTTCAAGGTGCAACTGCCTCCAGGTGAACACATGGATTTCCTGCCTGGTTCGTACGCTCAGATCAAGATTCCCAAGTTCGATTGCATCGACTACGATAAGGACTTCGACAAGAGCCTCATTGGCGACGAGTATCTGCCTTCATGGGAGAAGTTCGGGTTGTTCCCACTTAAGTGTAAGAACCCCGAAGACACCATCCGTGCCTACTCAATGGCCAACTATCCAGCCGAGGGTGATGTCTTCATGCTGACAGTACGTATCGCTACACCTCCATTCAAGCCCGATCGCAGTGGCTTCATGGATGTGAACCCAGGTATCGCTTCATCATATATTTTCTCGCTAAAACCAGGCGACAAGGTCATCATGAGCGGACCGTTTGGCGACTTCCACCCACACTTCGACTCGAAGAAGGAGATGATCTGGGTTGGTGGTGGTGCCGGTATGGCTCCGCTGCGCGCACAGATTATGCACATGACGAAGACACTGCATACCAAGGACCGCGAGATGCACTACTTCTATGGTGCCCGCGCCCTGAACGAGGTCTTCTATCTCGACGACTTCCTGGGCTTGGAGAAGGAGTACCCCAACTTCCACTTCCATCTGGCCCTCGACCGTCCCGACCCCGCAGCCGATGCCGCTGGCGTGAAGTATACTCCGGGCTTTGTCCATCAGGTCATGCTCAACACCTACCTGAAGGACCACGAGGCGCCCGAGGACATCGAGTACTACATGTGCGGCCCCGGCCCCATGTCAAAGGCCGTCGTCTCGATGCTCGACTCCCTCGGCGTCGACCCGGAAAGCATCATGTACGACAACTTCGGAGGCTAAAGGAAGAAACCTTGTTGAATCATGGGGACAGATACTGTCTTAAAAACCAAATTTTGAAGAGTACAAATAGGACATTTTAA
>ERZ842401.2001-NODE-2001-length-27867-cov-4.671185_pt1 | contig 27867 bp, 22 predicted proteins | sample MGYA00521270_ERZ842401 | MGnify/ENA primary metagenome ERZ842401 (study PRJEB31892, sample SAMEA3878208) | bioreactor metagenome | biome: Moose rumen | place: Sweden | collected 2011-10 | study: EMG produced TPA metagenomics assembly of the PRJEB12797 data set... | reverse complement strand
AAGTCTGAAAAGAGGACTCTTGCTTCTTGCCTCTTGCTTCTTGCTTCTAGAGGCATAGGCGGGGGAATTACCCCGTGCGGCGAGCACATTATAGATTTGAATAAATGTATTCCTCCGCAGGTTCAAAGTCTACCTTGCCCGAGTTTACATTTGCGCCCATGACCTTTACTTTTATGCGCTGACCTACTCTGTATTCATCGCCGCTGCTGAAATTTTTAAGGTAGGTCATTCCGTCCGACTCGTAGTAGCCTTCGTCAAGCTGGTCTATGTGCAAAAGACCCTCGCAGGTGTTTTCAAGCTCAATGAACATTCCGAAATCTGTCACCGAGGTTATAACTCCCTCGAATACCTCGCCCACCTTGGACAGCATGAACTCAGCCTTGTATCTGTCCTCACAGTCACGCTCTGTCTGCATGGCTGTCAGCTCTGTTGCCGAGGACTGGTCGGCGGCGGCATAGGCAAATTTGTTGAACCTTGTGCGGCATTCCTCTGCTGTCGAACCGTCCAAAAAAGCGGACATTATCCTGTGGATAGCAAGGTCGGGATAGCGCCTTATGGGAGAGGTGAAATGTGCGTAATCATCAAGCACCAGACCGTAGTGACCTATCGGCTCGGTATCATACTTCGCCTTTGACATACTTCTGAGCACGGCGTTGTTCACTATTCTTTCAGCGTCCGTATTTTTGGACAGTTTGAGAATATCGTCCATATTTTTCGGCTTTGGGTCGTCGCCCAGAACATACTGTATGTTGAGCCCTGCCAGCAGCTCCTTCAAGCCTTCCACCTTCTCGGCAGAGGGCGGCTGGTGAACTCTGTAAACAAAGGGCAGACCGTTTTCGGTGCCGAACCTTGCGGCGCACTCGTTGGCGGTCAGCATAAAGTCCTCTATCATCTCCTGACTAAAGCCCCTTGTTCTTGGCACAACATCAACGCATATATCCTGCTCGTTTATGATAAGTGCGCTCTCCGAGGTCTCAAGCTCGGGCGCACCTCTTGAACGTCTTTTGCGCTTCAGTATCTCCGCCAGCTCCTTCATTAGTGGCAGGCAGTCTGCTACCTCGGCATATTTTTTGGCAATGTCCCTTGAGGTATAGCCGTCATAGATATCGTTAATCTCCGAATACACGCCCTTTACTCTGGAACGTATAACGCTCTTTGCAAATTTATAGTCCAAAATATTACCCTGTTTATCAAGCTCGCACAGGCATGAGAAAGCAAGCCTGTCCTCCTCGGGATTAAGTGAGCATATGCCGTTTGAAAGCTCCTTTGGCAGCATGGGTATCACACGGTTTGCGTAATAAACGCTGGTGCCCCTTTTAAAAGCCTCGTTATCAAGGGCGGACTTAGGCTTCACATAGTGTGATACATCGGCAATGTGGACGCCCAGTATATAGCCCTTATCTGTCCTCTCCACCGACACGGCGTCGTCTATATCCTTGGTATCAGCGCCGTCTATGGTGAAAATGGGCTTGTCACTCAGGTCCAGCCTGCCCTCGGTATCCTCAGCCCTTATCCTGCCGTCCGAAAGGGTCTTGGCTTCATATATCACCTCAGAGGGGAACACGGGGGTAAGACCGTTTACCTCCAGTATACCCAGGGCGCATACCGCCGCTCTCAGTGAGCTGCCAAGGCAGGATACTATCTCACACTTATGCTCACTGTGGCGCTCTCCCCTTTCGGTGATGACAGCAATGGCTTTGTCGCCCTCGTTAAGCTCCAGCCCCATTGGGTTTTCAAAGCTGAGGGCATACTTCGATATAACATCGGGCATTATTTTCAGCTCACCGAACTCGCTGACTATCTCCCCCGTGAATTTATTGAAATTTTCCTCAGCGATAGATACGACCTCGCCCTCGGGTGACTCTCCCCTGCTCTCGGTGAGCTTTACCATAACTATATCCCTGGGCATAGCTCCCATCAGCCTTTTGCCGGGAATGAATATCTCCTCACCCGTATCAACATTTTTAACAAAGCCAAAGCTTTTGTGCAGCCTTACGACCTCGCACTTTTTGAGCTTTTTGGGGTCCGTCAGGGTAAAGCCGTATTTGCCCTCGGTTATCTCACCTTTGGCTTTCATTTTATCCACCGTTCTGGCGAATTTATCAAAATCAAAATTACCTTTTTTAAAGGTCTTTACCAGCTGCTTAAAGGTAACAGGCTTTTTGCCCGACGCTTTAAGCTTGTTATATATCATTTTTTTATAGTCCTGCTTCATTTAATTTCCTTTCTTTTACTCTTTGAATTTTACCACGCTGTATTTTTCCTTAAAAACAAATCCCAGCTTTTTTGCTATCTTTAGCGATATCTCATTTGCTGCGTCCCAGTGTGGGCGGAGTCCTCTGTTTACACATTCTAAAATAAACGCCGCCCCTGCTATGGTCGCCAGCCCCTGTCTGCGGTAGTCGGGGTGGGCGGCTATCTCCACCTCAGCTCCCCTGCTGTATACCGAGTAGGTGGAAGCGGCGCATATAAGCCTGCCGCCGTGGGTAACAGCACAGCCGAAGCCCCTGTTTTGGTAGTCCTCACAGCTTTTGAAATTAAAAACAAAAGCCTGCGACCACTCACTTTCCAGCGACTGCTGATAAAGCTTTTCGTCAAGGGGAACAAGCTCATACTCGCTGTACTCGTTTATCCTGTCTCTGAGCTTAGCCAGAGCTGCCCTGTCAAAGCCGCTGTCAGGGGGCGATGTTCTGTAACGCTCTGATACTTCAAGCCTGTTATCCAGCCTCAGCAAAGCCTTTACCCAGTCGTCGGTGGCAGGCATGAACACCACATTTTTATTATCTTTTGCTATGGCAAAAATATCCTCGGCAAAGCTGATATCTCCGCTGACGAAATAAAAATCGCCGCAAACCACCGCCACCGTGGGCTTATCCTCGTTATCGCAAAAGCCGCTGCCGCACAGCCCCTCAAAATAGCTGTAGAGCACCGAGTCATCAAACCCCTCAAACAGCGGTTTTATTTTATTCGGGTCTGAACATTTTTTAAGCATACTGCTCTCCCTCACCGTCAGTCTCAGACTTTTCACATCTAAAAATACAAGCCCTGCGGTGGGCAGGGCTTGAACTCACTTGTAATTATTTCATCACCTGGTGGATTATGCTTACTGCAAGCGTTACAACAAACAGTATGATAGCACTGTTTCTTGTGAGCCTGTTGAGCTTGGCGTCACGGGTGTTGCCCGTATTCTTTCCGTAGAAAGAGTCGTTGTAGCCGCCGCCGATAGCAGATGTAAGACCCTGCTCCTTCGACTCCTGCACCAGCACCACAAGAATGATGATTATGCTGACGATAGCAAGCAAAATACCTGCGCCTATCTCGATCTTTGACATGATTTTCACCCCTTATATGCACCCGAGCGGCTCAACAGCCGACCTGATGTGAATGTATATGAACTCAACGCATTTTCCGCAAATTCAGACAACGGCACCATATATCCATTATCTGACCTATATATCATAACATACTTTTTTACAAATTGCAAGTGTTTTGAGAAAAAAATTTTGCTCCCCGTGGATTTTTTTGCAAAAAGCTATTGACAAAACTGCAAAAGTGTGATAAAATAATTAAGTCGCTGAGATACAAAGGCGGCAGTCCAGCTTATATGGACAGGTGTCCGAGTGGTTTAAGGAGCCGGTCTTGAAAACCGGTGATACGGCAACGTACCGTGGGTTCGAATCCCACCCTGTCCGTTTTATATTTTTTTACACCAGCATTTGCGGATTTACCCAAGTGGTGAAGGGGCTCCCCTGCTAAGGGAGTAGGTCGGGAAACTGGCGCGAGGGTTCAAATCCCTCAATCCGCGTATAAACCTCGTAAACAGGTCGTTTGCGAGGTTTTTTGTTTTTGCCGTGCAGATCAGAGAATACAAGTTAAGGCACCTTGTCATAATAACAAAGTGCCTTTTTGTCTAATAAAGCGTTATCATTCAGCTGCTGCGGCAGTTTTACCTGTTGCGTCTATCAGCATTTCGGCGCCGTCGCCTGCTACAACGTCGGGGTATTCGCCGTTCCACTTTTCTATCGCCTTGTTGTTGAGCACCTCTGTGGTCAGGGACTTGGCGATCTTTTCGTTGGCTTCTGCTTCGGCGTCGGCTTTAAGCTTTATAGCTTCCGCTTCGCCCTCTGCTTTGAGCTTGGCGGCGTCTGCCTCTGCCTGGGCTGCTATGGTCTTTTCGCTGGCAGCTGCCTCGGCTTCGATGACCTTCTGCTCCTTCTCGGTCTCAGCTTTAAGCTTGTTCTGCTCAGCCACCTGCTTAGCCTCGATAGCGGCGTCAAACTCGGCTGAGAACTCAAAATTAGTGATATTAAGGCTGTCTATGAGTATGCCGTAGTTCTGCACCTTGCTCTGTATAAGCTCCTCGATCTCCACAGAAACAGTACCTCTCTGGGTGATCAGACCCTCGGCTCTGTAGTTAGCCATTATAGCCTTGGTGCTCTCCTGCACGGCAGGGAGAAGTATCTTATCCATATAGCCCTCGCCCACGTTTTTATACATATCGGCAGAGCTGTCGGCAGCCAGGTGATAGTTGACGGCGATAACGGTGGATACAGTTTGCAGGTCCTTAGAGACCGCATTGCACTCTACCTCCTCCTTCTGCACCTGATTGTTCATCTTGACCACCTTAACGATGAAAGGCGCTTTAAAGTGCAGACCGTCGCCGTATGTACTGCCCGTTACCTTGCCCAGCCTTACGACCACTCCCGTATGTCCCGAGGGCACGGTCGTCATGCTCGAAAACAGCACTATAGCTCCCACGATCAATACTAATATAAATACGACCAGACCCTTTGCTTTCTTCTCTTTCACGTTATCATATCCTTTCTTTTACTGTATCGAGCCCCTGCGCCTGCATGGGGTGTGGTTTTATTATAGCATATGGGCGAGAGATTTTCAATAGGTATCTTCAGTTAATTATTTGTAGGGAGTCTTAACATCGGTGAGACCGAGTATATGATCGGTGCTGGTGCCATAGAGCTTTGCAAGTCCGATTATTACTGCGACAGGGACTTCACGGACTCCCCTTTCGTATTTTGAATACAGTGACTGGTCACAGGATAAATATGCTGCGACCTCCTTCTGAGTCTTTTTGCTTTCTTCTCTGAGAGCTCTTATGCGTTCAAACATTGTCGTCACCTGCTGCTTTCTCGGGAGGGATATATTTCAGAATGTCCGAGAGGTCACACTGTAAAAAATCACATATGCGTGTTAGCACATCAAGGTCTACTCTTGAAAGCTTGTTATTGCAATATGAGTTGAGCTGTGTCTGCTGCAAATTGCAGGCACGGCATATTTTATATTTTGATATATTCCTGCTTTTTCTGTAATCGTCCAAAGTAATGATTATTTTTCCCGACATAGCAAATCACCTGAATATATATAAGTTTATACATATTATATAGGAGCTATGCAGATATTCAAAGATGTATTTATTTGCAATGTAGGAAAATGCATATATTTTTTAAACAGCTTGACTTTTAGAAGATGGTACAATGGGTGAATTATTTGGATTATTCGGAAGTCTTATAGGTCTGGCTGTCTGGGGGTGGAATGGAATCTCGCAGCAATAGAAAAGCCGAAGAAGATTTTAATTATTATTTTAAAAACACAAATACAGCAAGGTCATATGATTTGTTTAGATTATTTGCCGGAACAAGAAAAAGGTTAGATGGTACTCCAATACCGAGAGACTTCAACTTAACTGAATTGTGGAATGAAGTTGATAAACAGTTACGCAAGGAAGGATTAAGATTGAGCCCGGCAATTAGAGACCTGAGTAAAATCAAATTTGACGAAAACGGATATATGGTTTCGAGACATCACAAATGACACGGTTAAATGTACTGCTAAATTCAGGGCAACATGATAACAGGAGTATCGTAGAATAGATACTCCTGTTATTTTTAAAATGTAATCATACCCACAAAACTCAGCTCACAAAAATTAAAATGACTTTCAAGAAATCGAGAGAAATAAAGGAAAACGCAGAGAATTAAAGAGAATGTGGGGTATAAATTAAAAATTCGGGATTTTAACTATTGACAAGCCTTGGATAATAGTGTATAATAGCTAATGTTGCGAGTCCCGAGAAAGCGGTGTTTCGGTGTGTGAACGGGCTTTTAAGGGCTAATTAACGGTCTGAGGCTCTTACAACTTACCTCTGACCTCTTACATCTAAAAGGAGGAAATAATATGTCAACTTATATGCCTAAGGCAGCGGACATTAACCGCACATGGTATATTCTCGACGCAGAGGGTCAGTCCCTCGGCAGAGTTGCAGCTAAGGCAGCTCACATTCTCTGCGGCAAGCATAAGCCAACTTATGCACCTCACGCAGATTGCGGAGATCACGTTATCATCATCAACACTGACAAGGCAGTGCTCACAGGCAAAAAACTGGAGCAGAAGGCTTACAGGTGGCACACAGGCTGGATAGGCGGCCTTAAAGAGATCAAGTACGACAAGCTCATGGCTGAGCAGTCTGACAGAGCAATGACCATTGCTGTTGAGGGTATGCTGCCCAACAACACTCTGGGCAGAGCTGCTGCTAAGAGACTGAGAGTTTACAAGGGCGCTGAGCACAACAATGCAGCACAGAAGCCCGTAAAGTACGAACTGTAAGAAAGGAGCAATTCAGATGTATGAATCAAAGCAGCCATATTTCTATGGCACAGGCAGAAGAAAGCACTCTGTTGCCCGTGTTCGTGTTTACGAGGGTACAGGTAAGGTAACTATCAACGGCAGAGATATCGACGACTATTTCGGTCTTGAGACTCTCAAGCTCATCGTTCGCCAGCCCTTTGGCGTAACAGATACTGTTGACAAGTATGACATTGTCTGCACAGTTGCAGGCGGCGGTGTTACAGGTCAGGCAGGCGCTATCAGACACGGTCTTTCAAGAGCTCTCCTTCAGGCTAATGAAGAGTTCAGACCTCTCCTCAAAAAGGAAGGCTTCCTCACTCGTGACCCAAGAATGAAGGAAAGAAAGAAGTACGGTCTCAAAGCCGCAAGACGTGCTCCGCAGTTCTCAAAGAGATAATAAGACACCAAAATTACCTTTGCCCCGCAAAGGTAATTTTTTTATTCCCTAATATCTCCCCCACTCCCCTGCCTCCTCTCTAGCCTTGTCCAGTTCACATAGCTGTAAATATCATTCACAAGAAACATTATTAAGCAGATCGTCACACTAATGCAGCTCCTGCTTTCAAGTGACGCCAGTGCCCAGAGGATTATCAGCACTATGTCGTTGACGGCGTAGGCAAGGGTGAAAAATCTGCTTCTTCTGAAGGTCAGGTACACCGCCAGAAAGCTGGTGGTCACTGACAAGGTGCTCGGCAGCAGCCTTGCCGTGCCAAAATATCTGAGTATAAAGTAAAATGCGGCTGTCACTGCGGCAATCAGCAGTATCATAAACAGCACCTCTCCCCTGCCTATGCGGTTTATCTTAACCTGCGACCTGTCGCCGTTGTAGGGGTTTCTCAGCCATGCTATCAGCGAAAGCACCGCCATTGGGGTGCTCATTCCCAGGTAGGTTATCATCTCGCCGTAATATGCAAAGGTGTAGGATATGACCCCGTAAAACACGCTGAATATCACCAGCAGCACCTGCCCCGCAGGGTTGCCCTTTGCGTTGAAAATAAGATAGGTAGCACCAATGACCGATGCGGCAAGCATCATTTGGTTCTCCCTGTCAAAGATCATGAAGGCTGCCACTGTAAGTATCACCGAGCTGCACCACAGCCCTATCTCAAATTTTGAAAAATACGACGTCAGCTTGCTCTTTTTCAATCCTTTTTTCTCCTTCCCTTAAAGCAAGAGGTAATAATTCCCCAAACCGCCATAATTATGGATTATTAATTAAAAAAGCACTCGTCTCACATCTTCAAAGACCTAACGATGTGAGGCGAATGCTCATGCATTCAGCTACCCGGTGGCAGCTGCCATATTTTATTTTAGCCCTGTGAGATATATCTCTTCAGGTCGTTGGCGTTTACGCACTTTTCAAGAGCTACTTCCATAGCGATAGTTCTTGACTTAACAAGCTTTGCAAGCTCCTGGTCCATGGTCTGCATTCCCACAGCTCTACCTGTCTGCATTGCCGAACCGATAAGGTGTACCTTGTCGTCACGGATCATAGCCTTGATAGAGTCGGTAGCGTTGAGTATCTCGCAGCAAGCCACACGGCTTGTGCCGTCAAAGGTACGGCAGAGGGTCTGTGTGCAGATACCTACAAGTACCGACGCCAGCTGTGTTCTGATCTGGTGCTGCTGGTGTGCAGGGAATACGTCGATGATACGGTCGATGGTTGAAGCAGCGTCTGTGGTATGCAGGGTCGACATAACAAGGTGTCCGGTCTCGGCTGCGGTAACAGCGGCTTCGATAGTCTCAAAGTCTCTCATTTCTCCGACGAGTATGATATCGGGGTCCTCACGGAGAGCCGCACGAAGTGCCATTGAGAAGCTGGGTACATCGGGTCCGATCTCTCTCTGGTTTATCATACATCTCTTATGCTGGTGAACATACTCGATAGGGTCCTCAACAGTGATGATGTGTGAGGATTTATGTATATTAACGTGGTCGATCATAGCTGCCAGTGTGGTTGACTTACCTGAACCGGTAGGTCCTGTTACAAGCACCAGTCCACGGGGTCTCATAACAAACTCAGCCAGAACAGGGGGCAGGTCCAGGTCTGTAAGTGTAGGTATATCATTTCTCAGCAGACGAAGAGCGATAGCTGTGTTGCCTCTCTGGTGATAAACGTTAACTCTGTGACGGAAGCCTCTTGTTGAAACGTATGTAAAGTCGGTGTCTATCTTATCTTTTATCTGCTGTCTCTGCTTATCGGTACACATAGCCTCGCAGATCTTCAGTATTTCGATCTGTGTCATATCGGGGTATGATGAAAGCTTTCTCAGGTTACCGCCCTGTCTTACGATGGGGGGGATACCTACGGTGAAGTGCAGGTCCGAACAGCCCAGCGCTCTTGATTCGTCAAGTATCTTGTTAATATCTACTGCCATTTGTTTTTACCTCCAAACAATATATTTACAGTCGGCTGCATTGCTTTTAAATGTAAGCACCGTCACAGCCGGCTGATATTTACATGATCTGTTTATACTGCGTATGTTACACGCACGAGCTCTTCCATAGTGGTCTTGCCCTGGCGCACCAGCTCAGAAACGTTATCTCTCAGCAGGCGGCAGCCCTCTTCTCTTGCCAGCTCCTGTATCTGCTCGCTCTTAGCGCCTGCAGCGATGATCTCCTTCATCTTTGGAGTAGCCAGCAAGATCTCATGGATAGCGGTTCTTCCTGTATAGCCTGTGTTCTTGCACTTAGGGCAGCCCACTGGGTCATATATCTGCACGGGAGTATCAAGGTCAATCTCCATAAGCTCATTATCATCTCTGTTAGACATTCTGGGCTTTCTGCACTCAGTGCAGACTACCTTTGTAAGACGCTGTGCCACGACGCCGATAAGCGAGGTAGCAACCATGTATGCGTCAACGCCCATATCAACAAGTCTTGTTACGGTGGACGAAGCATCGTTGGTATGCAGTGTTGAAAGCACTAAGTGTCCTGTGATAGCGGCTCTGATACCGATCTCAGCTGTCTCGGTATCACGCATCTCACCGATCATTATGATGTCAGGGTCCTGACGGAGGATAGAACGCAGGGCAGCCGCAAAGGTCATACCTGCCTTCTCATTGATCTGACACTGGTTGATATTATCTATCTTTTTCTCGACAGGGTCTTCTACCGTGATAACGTTAAGGTTAGGCTTAGCGATCTCACCAAGAGCCGCATAAAGGGTGGTAGACTTACCTGAACCTGTAGGTCCTGTTACCAGTACCACGCCCTGGGGCACCTTTAGACAGGAGACAAATCTTTCGTAGTTATATGTGGTCATACCAAGGTCCTGTATCCTTCTTACAGAGCTATCGCCTGCGAGGATACGGAGAACGACCTTCTCACCGTATACCATTGGAAGATTAGATACACGGAGGTCAACGGTAGTGCCGTCAATGACCTGTGACATACGTCCGTCCTGAGGTACACGCTTCTCGGCGATGTTCATGCCCGAGAGGATCTTAAATCTTGTTATAAGTGAGGTATGCAGCGCACTGGAAAGGGTCATCATCTCTACCAGGTCACTGTTTACACGGATCCTGATCTTAGTCTGGTTCTTGAAAGGCTCGATATGTATATCGGTACAATCCTGACGGTAAGCGTTCTCAACGATAGCCGTTGCCAGTTTAACGATAGGTGCATTATCAACTCTGTCTGAGGAGAGGTCGATCTCATCGAGATTGATATCCTCCTCCTTCTCCTTGGTAGCCTCGTCAGCCACCTTGTTAACCTCGCCCTCGGAGTACATCTTACCGATAGCACGGTTGATAGCAGCCTTGGTAGCAAGCAGCGCTGTGATATTGCAGCCTGTGATAACTCTCAGGTCCTCAAACACATAAAAGTTGATAGGGTCGTTGGTAGCCACCATCATACGCTTGCCTATCTTGTTAACGGCGATAACGTTATACTTTCTGGCTGTTGCCTCGGGTATTCTTCTAACAACATCGGCATTAAGGTCTGTAGAGTCAAGGTCAACATACTGCACGTTGAGTCTTTCGGCAAGGGTCTTTGCAAAATCGACGTCGGTAACATACTTCATTTCGAGTATGACGTCACCGAACATCTTGCCCTTTTCTTCCTTCTGCTTGGCAAGAACCTCCTGCAGCTGCTGCTCGGTTATCAAGCCCTTTTCAACAAGGTATTGTCCTATTGGTCCGTTTCTCATAAAATAAACTCCTGTCCCCGCAAAATTTATGAAGCCTGTTCACCAGCGGAATAAATAATTTTTTGAATAAATTCTTAAAACATTAATATTCTATTGTAATTTTTTATGAACTGTGCTAAAATATAATTACGAAATAATTCGCAATATTCTGAAAGGAGGCTGTATCGTATCAAATGGATAAATTAGAAATATACTACGCCATAATGTATTTGTTCGTATTCCTGTTCGGTGTGTGCATAGGCAGCTTTTTGAATGTCTGCATATACCGCCTGCCCCTTGGTGAGAGCCTGATCAAGCAGAACTCACACTGCATGACCTGCGGCACGCCTATCAGGAAAAGAGACCTTATACCTGTAATAAGCTGGTGTATGCTCAGAGGCAAATGCCACAGCTGCGGCGCTAAAATATCGCCCAGATACACGGTGGTGGAGCTCCTCAACGGTGTGCTTTATCTTCTGGTATTTCTCCACTACGATGTTTCGGTACACACATCCCACTCTGCCATAGTGGCACTGCTATTCTCGGCACTGATAGTTGTATTCTTCATGGACTGGGACACACAGCTGATAAACACCTATGTGGTAATCTTTATAGCTCTGCTGGGTGTGCTCAACTACGTCACCTACGACAGACTTTACACTGATATCTCACTGAGATCGCACATTATCGGTACATTCATAGTCAGCGTACCGCTGCTGATCATCTCGCTCGCATCGCACGAAAGGGCAATGGGCATGGGTGATGTTTACCTGATGGCAGCAGGCGGACTTTTCCTTGGTGTACAGGGCATTCTGGTAGCAATGCTGGTGGCACTGATAACAGGCTCTGTATGCGGTCTTATACTCAAATACATTAACGGCGACTCGAAATTCGCATTCGGTCCGTATCTTTCGATAGGTATTGCAGCTGCAGCGCTTTACAGCGAACAGATCGGCAGCTGGTACATGGACGTCACAGGCCTGAACGAAACTCTTGCAGAAGCAAGCCGCCTGATAACTCTTATCTGACAAATAACACACAAATACCGCTGACAGCTCGGCGGTATTTTTTATATCCACATTTACTCAAAAAATCCTCCGAGGCTCCCTCGGGGGACTTTTTCAGCAAGCGGCTGCGGGAGCCGCTTGTGAATAGTTTGATCAAGAATATGATACGCTGCCCGAAGCATCTACATAGATATCAGCAGATGTCTTACCGATAAAGTTTACGGTATTGATCTGCGGCGAGCAGTACATTGACCAATCCTGATAGATATTCATATTGAATGTAGCAGGATTTTCAGACTTGAACCTGAGTTTGAATGTTGCGCTTGTGCCTGAGCTGCAGTACATATCAGCCCAGTAGCACTGTGAGCTTGGACTTGACACACCTGCGTAAACATCGCCGTTGCTTGCGCCTGTGCCTGTGAAGTGGTTGAAGTTGTTCACATAGTGAAGTGTAACTGTCAGCTCTGTCCACTCAGCAGGTATCGGCTGGAAGCAGGCACCGAATACTGTGTCAGATGTGAGGTTATCGAATGCAGACAATTCTGTATTAGCCATATTGCCGTCAACGAACCAGCCAACGAATTTCTCTGTAGCAGTGTCAGCGGGATTACCGGGCTTGTCGAAAACTACGCCTGTTTCGCTGAGCTTACCGCCTGTATATTCCTTAGTAAAGCCCGAGATCTCGTTGCCGTCCTTATCCAGGAACTTGACCTCATACTTAGGTCTTCTCTGGTAGCAAGCATAGTAGTTCTTATTGCCTGAGAATGTTGTAGTGCTGAGATCAGCCTCTGTCAGCGGTGAGCCCGGAGGTGTTGCGCCAACAGCGTAGAAGCCCCAGCTCTCATACCAGCCAAGGAACATATACTCATCATTACCCGAAGGCTCATTTGGCAGAGCACCCAGAGTATTGGTATACTGCGGATAGAGTGGGTTAGGAGTATAAACGAAGGTATGTGATACCTCTCTGCCCCAGCTGCCCAGTGCACTGCCGTCAGTATCGAAGCAGTCGTAGAAGGATACCTTGCCGTTTGGCGTCATTATCGCCGTACCTACGTTATAGTTGGGCGAGAAGTCCATGCTCTGGTCGAAGCCGTTGGTGGTATAGTAGTCGATCTCCTTACCTGTTGTGCTTATCAGGTTATCAAAGGTGTATTCATAAAGTGTACCTGTAGAAGCATCAGCTCTTGTTATAGAAGCGCCGACCATAGCCTTCCATGAGCTTACCTTGCCTGCGTCGATAGTTGTACCCGAGGTAATGTTTCTCATCTGGTCCAGTACAGAACCGCTGTTGTCGAGCAGTCTGATATTGACCTTTGATGTAGTAGCAGATGAAGGAACTACCTTTGTGTAGAAGATATAGGTATAGTTTTCGGCTGTGCTGAAAAGCTTCGCCTGTCCCTCGGTAAGACCGCCGGGTGCCGAAGCAGTGCCGAAGCGGTTGCCGATCTCTGTACCGTAAGGAGTACCGTGCTCATCAACTCTGTTAGAGTAGTAGCTTACAGACATCTGGATGCCCTGTGCAGCTTTTCTTGATGACAGCAGGTTGATATTTACAAGCTCCAAGTCTCTGGTCTGCTTGTAAGAGGTCTTTCGGAAAGTGTACCTGCCTCTTGCATAGTCATACTCAGGCTTGCGGACTCTCATGCCGACTGAAAGACAGTTGTTGCTATCAGCTGTTGAAAGGCGGCAGTCGAAGGTGACCGAGTAATCGTTGTAGAGCTCCTCATTAAGAGGAACAACAGCCTTTGAGATATTGATGCCTGTGGAATCCAAAGGCGCTTTGAGTATAACGCCTGTTGCGCCCTTTCTGTGAGCAGGACTGTCGGTAGCGTCATAATCCTTCAGCTGTGAGCCTCTTGGGTTTGCGTTGTCGATAATAAGAACGTCTGTGAACAGGGTGTTCATAGCCTTGTTGCCTGCAGGGTTGAGCAGGTAGCCGTCCTTAGTGAGAGGCACTCCGGGGAAATCCTCCAGGACCACCATGTTAGTCGAGTATCTTACCTCGTTCTCGATGTAGTCCATAACGCTGTTGCCGATATCGTTTGAATCGGCAGTTGTATGGGTCGAAGTAAACAGATTATTGATAGGTCTGATAAAATTGAGTATAGCGCCCATTATCATGACCATCAGCGTTGATACGACTACAAGCTCAACGAGGGTAAAACCTTTATTGTTTTTCTTCAATGACGTTACCCCCTTATGATCTTGCGTCATATTCTTCCTGAGTCAGGAAGCCTGAGCCGTCGTAGTAGATGTTGCAGTAACGCTCGCTGTCGGCATAGGTAGTGAGGTCGAGGACCGCAACTACGTCGCCTGTGTTAGCATCGTGTATCTCCAGAGCCTGAGAAAGATCTCCGCCCGAAACGTCTCTTATGCCTATCTTCTTTACCGCACCTGTATCAAAGATACGGGACTCGGTCTGAGAAGGAGGATTGAGCTGATCCTTCTGGTTGTTGAAGAACACGAAGCCCGAAACTGTTGTGAAATACCAGGCTGTCTGAGAAGTGGACACATTGTTCATGTTGATCCAATACTCATTTGCATCAAGGCTGACTCTCTCGATAGGCGAGAAGAAGCCCAGCTGGAACACCTCATCGCTTGTCTGTGAGATATAGCCCGATACCTTATCGTTCTTGATATCATAGCCCGGGAAATTGTAGACCATAGTCCACAGATTTGTACCTGTCTCCATAAATTCCAGATTATACTCACCGGGGTCGATGACTGAGGAGTAGTTACTGAAATGCTCGAGATTGGTAGTCTGCTGGTTAGTTTCCTTCAGGTTGCGGTTAGCCTTGGTCTGTGCCCTGTAGCAGTAGGTAGCGGCTGTAACAAAGCCTGTTGTTACAATTCCGAACACTGCCATAGCAATGATGACCTCGACCAGAGTAAAACCTTTTTTATTCTTATTTTTCATGGTATTACCTCCTTACCGCATCAGCTGTGAGCGTAATGGTCGATATCGAAGCCCGATTCAGCTATATCCTTAGAACCCTTTGCCTTAGGCAGCATCGAGTTTTTAGATGTCGGCTGATATGATATACCTGTATTATTACCATCGGTAATAAAGTTATGACACAATACCATACCTATTACTGTAACCCTAGAATTGTCCGGTCCTTCCGGAATACTACACGGTGGAGCGAGCATAATATTTCTGTTGCCGGATAGATTTACCTCAGCACGAGGACCATAGATCGCACCTTGTATAAGCAGATTATCTGTTGAGCCACTAGCAATAAACTTAGTACCCTCAGTCAGCAGGAAAATTATCTGACTATGTTTGAGGTCATATGCGCCAGGATAATCCTTATCTGTAGGGTTGATGTAAGCGCCCGAAACGTTCAGGTTGGAGTGTAGATATGCATCAGCATCCATTATATGCTTCTGAGTACCTCCAAAAGTAATAATTACTTCAGATCTGAATGTACTGTGGTCGTAAGTGTTTTCAGAGGTAGTACTGCTTGCATCAGTATCTCCTACTCCTGCATCACTAACAAAATACACAAATCTCTCATCTTCTCCGTCACTTTCATCTGTATCATTTATAACAAAAATGTTATTATTATTACTCCAGCTAAGTCCGTTTTTCATTATTACAACGATATCATTACGTCCATCTGCATTTCTTTGTGCTGCTCGAGCGTCGATTATTATATTTGCATTACCATAAAAATCGCCTAAAATACAGCTTTCTGTAACGTAATAATTTGCTGTAATAGACTTACCATTATCTGCTGTATAGGTATAGTCTGTCCTAAAATCGTCAGATAAGCCGCTAAGTACCTTTACTCCTGAAGTTTTCAAAGTAGTACCATATCCGCCCTCATAGAATGAAGCATAAGTGTTTTTAATGGTTGACACGCCGTCCGAGCACAGAAAATGTTCAGGATAATATACATACGGATTAGGTGTGGTAAGATCAATTGACGGTCTTACACATCTTACATTCTTTGTTGTCCAGTCTCCGTAAACAGCAGTTACTCCTGCTGGAATGCTGCCGTGAACGTGGCTTGCATCGGAGATGTATAGCTTGATGTTATGATAGTTGTTGGGGTCTGAGGAGTTGAAGTATATATCACCGCCGCAGTAAATATCACCGTAAAAATGATTACTTTGACCAGTTATATAGATATCTCCGTCCAAACCAGAGACATCGGGATAAGTATAGATATTGCTGTAGAAAGTCATACTTTCGCCGTGTTCAAGCTTTTCAAAACCATTGTTATTATAACTTGTAAGTAAGTCAGAATCGATAATTCCATCAAGTATAGCAGTTTTAAACTTGGCTGGAACTCCACTTTTTGGACCAATATATATACCGCTGGCATATATATCTACCATGTTACTGGGAGAAGTGCCGACCTTACTGCTCGACTCACCGCTGAATAGAATTGCTTCTCCAACGTTAAGATAGTTATAATCAGGGTCACTATAATTACCCTCATAATCCATAGTTTTTTCACGATTGCTTGCCATTGTAAATCTGTTTGCAACAAACAGTGATCTTGAAACTGTAAGAGTACAACCGGGCTTTTCACCTGTTTCATCATATGGATTATCTAATACTGAATATCCTGTAAATGTAGAAGCAAGTGAACCATAGATAAGTTTATCTCCACAGAATGTGTTAGCGTTTGTGCCTGTTACATAGAGCGTATGAGCATAATGAGAATCAAGATCAGGTGTAGCTGTGTTACCAAAAACTCTAAGGTTGTTGTAACTCTGTCCGCCGCCGTCTGTACCGATGATCTCAAGAGCGTTATCCATAGTTCCGGGTGAAAGCAGAGGCTTGATGTACAGATATGCTGCAACAGTCTGCTTCTCGCCTGCATACTCTGCGATAGCTGTAGCTTTCAGGTTATTAGAGCTGCCGTTGATCTTCTCTACCTTGATGGTGCAGGTTCCTACACCTCTTGTGAAGTAATCGGTGACCTCGCCTGCATAGCCGCCTCTGGTACCGTTCTTCATTATGTCGATAGAATATTTTTTGCCGTCTGCGATGTCCTGAAGCATTTTGATATTGGCTTCGATCTCAGCCTGTGAGCTTCCCATGGAGGTATTTGTATTGGTAGTTACCTCAACAAAGCTCTCGATACATGATGAAGCGGTGAAATAAGCCTGTTTCTTACGGTATTCTTCATGGCTTCGCCTGTTCGTGTGTCCAACGAATGAAATGGCTGCAGAGATTATGACCATCATCATCATTGACACGATCACAACTGTCAGCAGGACGGCACCCTGCCTCGAGTTTGTCTTCCTCTTCATAAATTACCACCTTTCATAAATCCAAATGTTACCGTTTGCCTTTATTATCGCCATGAGACCAAAATAAAAATTTTAATCATTTCATAGCACTATTTGGCAGGCGGAAAAAATCCGCCTACCAAACGTATACATTATTAAAGTGTGCTTGGGTCGGGGAGCTTCTCGACTACCAGCATCTGCAGGCTCATAGTTCCTGTGATGTGTGAGTCAGATCTTACCTTCTCGGCTTCCCTCTCGCCTTCCTTCTTCTCGCCCTCTTCCTCAACAAACTCATACTCAAGGTCAACAACGATCATTGTCTTCTCGGTATTTGAAGTTCTGAGCTTCTCGCAGAAGGATTTAAGGTCAGATATCTCGCCCTCGAAATCAAAGCTTATGGTATAAGCGCCGATAACTGTAGTAGCTATACCACCCTCACCTGTGGTGTCAGTAGTAGTGGTAGATGCAGCAGCTGAATCCTCCTCGCCGTCATCTGCAGCAACCTTCTGGTTCTTATACTCCTCGATCTGAACGTCCATAGGAGTAACAGCTCTCTGGCTTACAACAGCATAAGGGCTGAGAGAGTATGTAGCATACTGGGAGATAGTCATGTTGCTGTTTACGATGTTATCAGACTTAAGCAGGTTATCTACCTCCTGGGTAGCCAGCTGAGTCTGCTGATATGAATAGAAGCTGTCGGTAAGTGCATTAACTTCCTTATAAGCCTTGTCTATTCTCTTGTCAAGATCCTTATCCTTTTCGATACGGTCCTGAAGGTCGGAAAGTGTAGCCTTTGCGTTATCAAGATTTGTCTGAGCGTCGTTCATATCCTCGATAGAAGGCTTGATGAACAGCATGATACCTGCGACCCACACGAGAACTACAATAACGACAATAAGCATTATTTTATCACGGTAATTAAGTTTCATTTATTATTCAGCCTCCTCTTCATTAGCTACGAGCACCATAGTGATATCATTGATAGTAACTGTGCCGTCGTCCTGATTCTTAACAGTGCTCTCATCGTCCTCTTCAACAGTTACCTGGTCTGTACCAAGTCCTTCGTAACCGCTGTACTCGATGGAGAATACGAAGTCGATGTTTTCCAGCTCATCGATCAGAGGCTGTACCTCATCCTGAGTTCCTACCTTAGCGCCCGAGATAGTGATAGCGGACTCCTTGGTGTTAAGAACATATGTAGCTGACTCAAATGTTGCATTCTTAGAAGAAAATACACTTTCGATCTGCTCGAACTTATTGAGGTTGATAACAGGGAGTGTATCCAGGTTTGAGTTACACTGCTCAACATAAGCCTTATAAGCCTCGATGATCTCCAGTCTGTTATGTCTTACCTCGTTCTCGGCAACTATCTTCTCGCACTTTGCGATATCCTTGTTTACCTTTTCGGTATCAGACTCGATAGAGTTTGTTCTCAGGTGAACAAAGCCCGTAACAGCGCCGATAACGATAGCAGAAGCTGCAGCCAGTATGCCTGCGGTGGTCAGCATCGAAGTAACATCAGAGCTGCCGCCCTTACCTGTTGACTGATCTACCTCCAGCAGGTTGATCCTCTCGGTCTTCTTATCTCTTCTGTAGAGAGCGCCGATAGCGTTAGCGAAAACTGTGAACTCAAAATTCTCATAGCCTGTGATCTGTGAAGGAACTCCCAGTACGGAAGCCTTGATATCCAGACCGTCCAGAGCGTCAACTATCTTGATGTAATCCTCGATATAGCCGTAGAGGATAACATTTTCAAGACCCGTGCCGCCTCTTGCCTTATTGAACTGCTCCATTCTGAAAATGTTCTCATTCAGAGCTTCGAGAACATAGTCCTCAGAGTCATACTCATCAGGCGAGATCGGAACGTATCTTGCGAAAGCCATCTGACCGTTCTCAAAGAGTGTCAGACCCAGGAAGTTGTTATCCAGCTGGCAAACCAGCAGAGGCATCTTCTCGAGGTTGGACTTCTCTGCAAGAACTATTCTTGCGATAGAGTTACAGCCGATGTTAACAGATCTCAGGCTGATGCCCATTACAGCGAACAGCTTTCTGAAGCCGTCAACTACCGAGCTGGGGCAGGCAGTTGCAAGCACCTTAACAGCGCCGGGGTTCTCCTCGCCTGCTTCACCTACTACTGTATATGAAATAGAGTAATCATTTGTGATACCCATCTCCTGGCTCATATGGTTCTGTACCATTGTCAGGAACTCGCTTCCCTTAGCCTTAGGAACAACAAGCTCCTTAAAAACGATGTTGCTGGAAGAGAAGGTAACGATAGCGTCTCTGTCCATCATCTGCTCCGACTTCAGGTTAGTCAGCAGCAGGTCGGAAAGTCCCGAAAGGTTGATGACCTCGCCGTTAGCGATCATATCCTCGGGAACGTCAACTGTGAGCGAGCTCTGGATACGGATCTTGTTGGCTGTGTTATCACCTTTTACAATATTGATTTGCCTATCAGAAAAATCGAATGATAGCATTTATTTCTTCACCTCATCAAATATATTTTTTTGTTTGTATACAGGCACGCTTCGCTCCGCACCTGTATACAGCATATCCCATATGTAATGTAAAAGCTTACGAGTTCTCCATCTGAGCGATACCACCGTAGAGCATCGGGAAGATAGCGGCAAGGATCGTACCGATAGCCACACCCATGATGATGATCATGAGAGGTTCCATAAGTCCTACCAGTCTGCCGACTGCTGCCTCAGCCTCTTCCTCGTAGAAGTCTGCGGTCTTTTCAAGGATATCGTCAAGTGCGCCCGACTCTTCACCAACGTAGATGATCGAGCAGAACATTCCCTCGAAAATCTCAGTCTTGGAAAGAGATGTGGAAACAGGCGAACCCTGCTTTACTTCATCGACTACCTGCAAAAACATTTTATCGACGTAGGAGTTGCCAAGGACCTTTGATGAACGCTCAAGGCACTCTACCATAGGGATACCGCTGGAGTAAAGTGAAGAAAGTGTTCTTGAGAAACGACCCTCATAGATCTTTACCATAAGCGGACCGACCGCAGGCATTTTGATTTTGAAATAGTCATATTTAAGTCTTACTGACTCGATCTTCAGCGCATATATCCACACGCCTGCGATCACGATAACGCCGATCAGCAGCAGATACCATTTAGCCTTGAAGAAGTCACTGAATCCGAACAGTGCCTTCTGCAGACCGTTCAGCTGATCCTCGGGCATCATGTCGGCAAATATAGGCATGATGAAGGTGAACATGGCGATTACCATTACAAGTACCAGTACGCCCAGTACGCAAGGGTAGATCATAGCGCCCTTTACCTTATTGTTCAGCTTGTTTGAGTTTGCGTAGTATTCCTGAAGTCTCTTCATGGTGATATCCAGCGAACCTGAGATCTCACCTGCGTCTACCATTGAAACGAAGAAGTCAGGGAAGCAGCCTCTCTTTGCTTCGAGGGCCTCGGTGAAGCTGTCACCTTTCTGTACGCTTTCGTAAACGTCTCTCCATACAGCCTTTGCACCTTTGTTTTCTTCCTCTTTGTAAAGGATATCCAGAGCCTTGACGATAGTAAGACCTGAGGACATCATAGCAGCAAGCTGTCTGCAGCAGTAAGCAAGCTCAGCCGTCTTGAATTTATGCGCTGTTTTCTTGCTTCCGCCCAGTGCCTCCGCATAGCTGATACAGAACAGTCCCTGTTCGTGGATCTTGTCTAGGACCTCCTGTTCGTTATCACACTCATACGTGCCCTTTATGGTCTTTCCTGAGGTATCCTTTGCAACATAGGTATAAGTTTTCATAATTTGTAGATACACCTCCACTAATTTAATATTTTGCCGCTCCGCTGCCTGACTCCCAAGTGTGAACACTTTCGGCGGCAACAACAAAACATATTTTAATTATTATATCATTTTTTCAGCCTTTTAGCAAGTAAAAATCCGAAAAAATTTGCGATTTAATTCACAAAATAATTAATAACTTTTTATTTAAAATAGACAAAAACGTTTACATGAACAACCTGTTAACAATTAATTAACTATTGAGTGAAATTTCAATCGTTTTCGCTGCTCTCCTCGTCGTCGATCTCGGCAGCCAGCTCAGCCAGTTTTCTCTTCTGCCTTGCCTCCTCACTGAGAGAGGGGTGCTTTTTGACATACCTTTTATAAGCTATAAAATAAGCCATAAACGCCACCGCCAGCATCATGACCGAAGCCGCGGTAACTGCAGGCAGAAAGCTCATACCAAGCTTATCTCTCACCCAGCCCGAGGGGTAATAGAGTACTGCGTAGAACACATCAGCCTTGCCCTCGCTGTGGAAGGAGTCCCTGAAAATTGCAGGCACAAAGTAAACTATCAGCATGAGTATGAGCACCGTGAGGATGTTCACCATGCTCCAGTTCTCATAGGCGGTATGCCGCTTGCCGTCGTCATAAAACACCCACAGGAATATCAGGCAGACGATCACCATGCCTGCTGCCGAGCGCACATTGGGGTCGGTGATAAATTCCTTAAAAGGCAGCGCCGAATAGGGCAGGAATGTGGCTATCGAAGGCACCAGCACCTCGCCGGTAAAAGCCCCGAACAGCACCAGCATCAGCATAAGCCCTATTCTTGACAGGGTATATAACAAGGTATCCAGAAGATCCATACATCGACCGCCTTCCATATCAAACGCAAGAACGCTTTGTTTTCAAAATAAAAACATTTGCAGTTGTCAAGCATTATTTCCTTACACATTTACTTTGCACATCAGTTATCCGAAAGATTTTTCTCAAACAGCAGCTCTGTAAGCTCCCTGAGCCCTGCATTTTCGGGCTTATCAAGGGCAGAGTCGGTGTCAAGTATTTTTCTTGCCGCCTGCTGGGCAGTTCTGAGCACCTCGATATCCTGCGCCATGTCTGCTATTTTGAGCTTTGGCAGACCGTGCTGCCTGCTGCCGAAAAAGTCGCCGGGACCTCTCAGCTTCAGGTCCTCCTGAGATATCTCAAAGCCGTCAGAGGTCTTTGAGAGCACCTTCAGTCTCTGCTTTACCTCCTCGGTGGGGTTATCGGTAATGAGTATGCAGCTGGACTTGAACTGTCCCCTGCCCACTCGTCCTCTCAGCTGGTGAAGCTGTGAAAGCCCGAACCTGTCGGCATTTTCAATAAGCATGATCGCTGCATTGGGCACATCGACCCCCACCTCCACCACAGTGGTGGAAACCAGCAAGTCAAGCTCTTTAGCTTTAAAGCTTTCCATGACCTGTTCTTTTTTTGCAGCCGCCAGCCTGCCGTGAAGCAGTCCTACTTTATAGTCTTTAAACTCACCCTCAGACAGCTTTTTTGCATAGCTTTTTACATTTTGCAGCTCGCTGTCGCTTTCCTCTATCATGGGGCAGACTATATAAGCCTGCCTGCCCTCGTCAAGGTGCTGTCTTACATACCCGTAGGCACGCTCTCTCAGCTTGCCTGTCACCGCATAGGTCTCAACAGGCTGTCTGCCCTTGGGCAGCTCCCTCAGCACCGAGATATCCAGGTCTCCGTATATCATCAGCGCCAGAGTTCTGGGAATGGGCGTTGCGGACATTACCAGCCTGTGGGGGTTATCCCCCTTGCCTGCCAGCAGCCCCCTTTGCTCAACGCCGAAGCGGTGCTGTTCATCGGTTATCACAAGCCCCAGCCTGCAAAACACGGTAGAGCTCTGCACCAGTGCGTGGGTACCCACCACCACCTGATGATCGCCGTTCTCGATACCCTCCTTGGCAAGCCTTTTCTGCTTAGCAGTCATAGAGCCTGTCAGTAAGACCACCTTTACACCCAGCTTTTCAAGAAAGCCGCAAAGCGTATCGTAATGCTGCTTGGCAAGTATCTCGGTAGGTGCCATGAGCGCCGTCTGATAGCCGTTTTTAAAGGCGAAATAAGCAGCTCCTGCCGCCACGGCGGTCTTGCCCGAGCCCACATCGCCCTGAACCAGCCTGTTCATGGGGCAGTCCTTCTGCATATCCGCAACACAGTCCGATATGGCACTTTTCTGTGATGAAGTCAGCTCAAAGGGCAGAGCGCTGTAGTAATCATCAATGTCAAGCTCTTTCATTTTACAGCCGCTTCTCTCACGGCTGCGCTGCTTTAACATCAGCATACCCAGCTGCAAGGTCAGCAGTTCATCAAAAACCAGCCGCCTTTTTGCCAGCTCACAGGTGTGGCTGTCCTGAGGGAAATGTATATTTTTAAGGGCATATTCCAGCGAACAAAGGCTGTTTTCCTTCAATATCTCCTTAGGCACAGGCTCATAGATATATTTATCGAACGCCTGCAAAGCCCCGTGCATATTGTTTCTCAGCATCGCCTGAGTTATCCCCTCGGTGAGGTGATACACAGGCTGCACAGGGTCGGCATCGGCAGCATATATCTGGGGCGAGCTTATCTCACGCCTTATCAGCGTACCCTCAAGCTTGCCTACCAGAAAATACTCTCTGTCTGTCTCCAGCTTGTCAAACTGGAACTCTGCATTATAGATTATCAGCGTAAGGTCGGCGGTATCGTCGGTCATAACCGCTTTAAATACCGTCAGCCCCTTGCGTATCCTGGCGGCAGCCATTTTTTTGACCACCCTGCATTTAACAACACAGCTCTCCCCCGTGGGGGCGTCTTTAATTGACACAGGCCGGGTCAGGTCGATATAATACCTGGGAAAGTGATACAGCAGGTCATAGACGGTATGCACATCTAATTTTGCATACATCTCACTGCGCTTTTCGCCCACTCCTTTAAGGTACTGTATAGGTTTTGCCAGGTCTTTTATCATAGTGAACGCTCACCGCCGTCTGCCATATATCTTCGTAATATATTATACCACACTTTCACAGATTTTGCAAGTGCTTTTTGCATAAAATACACAAAAAAAGCTGTCAAAAGCACCCGGAAATTTTTAACATACACAAAAGAGTAAATATTTGGACAGAATTAAAAACTAACGGGCAAAACTCACGGCAAGCAGTGGGGCGGTCAATAATTTTTGATTTTTTAGCCTGTAAATCATTGACACAAAGGGCAGTATATGCTAAAATATCCATAACGTTATTTTAGGGTCAACACACCCTAACAGAAAAGAGGTATTTAAAATGATCTACCAAAACCCCATAATAAGCGGTTTTTATCCCGACCCCAGCGTGTGCGAGGCTGAGGGAAAGTATTACCTGGTATGCAGCTCATTCCAGTATTTCCCCGGTGTGCCGATATTTGAGAGCGAGGACCTTGTGAACTGGAAGCAGATAGGTCATGCGCTGACCAGAAAAAGTCAGGTGCAGCTTGAAAATGTAAGCAGCTCAGGGGGCGTTTTTGCGCCAACTATCAGGTATCACGAGGGTGTGTTCTACATGGTCACCACCAACGATACCACCCACCAGAACTTTTACGTCTACACCGATGATATCTACGGCGAATGGAGCGAGCCTGTATACATAGACCAGGGCGGCATCGACCCCTCGCTGCTGTTCGACGGCGGCAAGGTGTATTTTATCAGCAACGGTACAGATGACTACGGCGTGGGGGGCATCACCCAGTGTGAGATCGACATTAAAACAGGCAAAAAGCTCACCCCAAGCAAAAACATCTGGCAGGGCTCGGGCGGACGTTATCTGGAGTCACCACATATGTATAAGATAAACGGCAGCTACTACCTTATGGCAGCCGAGGGCGGCACTGAGTACGGTCACATGATAACCTATGCAAGAAGCGACGACCCCTGGGGCGAGTTTAAAGGCTATGAGAAAAACCCTGTGCTCACCAACCGCAATTTAGGCGGTTTTGAGATACAGGGCGTGGGTCACGGCGACCTTATACAGGCTAAAAGCGGCGAGTGGTTCGTTATCCACCTGGGCTTTCGTCAGATAGGTCAGTATGACACCTTCCACCACCTGGGCAGAGAGGTGTTTATGACCCCTATCCACTTCGGCGCGGACGGCAACTTCACCGCAGGCAGCAACGGCACCACCGGGCGCAGCTATGAGATAAGCGGCGATTTTGTCCGGCAGGAGCATAAGCTCTTCACCTTTGAAAACACTGATATCTCCCTTGACTGGGTATATCTGAGACACCCCGACCTTGACAACTACAAGCTGTCGGCACAGGGCTTTGAGCTCACCGCAGGGGAAGCCACCCTTGACGAGCCTAAGTCTCCCACCTTTATCGGCATAAGGCAGAGAGCCTTTGTGGGCGAGCTGAGCTGTGAGGTCACCACCGAGGGCGGCGAAGCAGGCATAACCGTTTACATGGACGAAAACCACCATTACGACATTGCCGTAAGGCAGACAGACGAGGGCTTTGAAGCCATACTCAGGCTGAACATCGGCGATGTGAAGTGCGTGCAGAACAGTGTAAAGCTCCGTGGCAGCACAGCCACGCTGGGCATAGGCATGAACAACTATGCATACACCTTCACCGTCACCGAAAACGGTGCAGCTCTCCACCTGGGCGGCGCTCAGACAAGATATGTCTCCACCGAGGTGGCAGGGGGCTTCACAGGGGTCCTTTTTGGGCTTTACGCACAAAGGGGCGGCAAGGGCAGATTTAAAAAGTTTGAGATAAAATATCAGTAATAACGCTTAAAGACCGCTGTAAAAGAATACAGCGGTCTTTTCAGTCATAAAATCATCAGTAAATCTTCTTAGTCTTTTTAGCCGCAGCCACTATTATCATAGCATCGTTGGTCTCTATTTTGCCGTTTCTGTCAAGGTCGCCGCATTTGAGCTGTCTTTCGGTGGGGGTCCTGGTCTTTTTCGCCATTGCAACTGCTATCATTGCGTCCTGTGAGTTGACATTGCCGTCGTCGTTAAGGTCGCCCAGAATGTAGTCTTTTTTAAGCTCGCCTGCAATGCCCAGTATCACCCTGGCGTCAGATGCGCTGTAGATCTTGTTATTATCTCTGTCAAAGAAATTGCCGGTTGTGTCCCAGAGCACGGGAACAAAGCCGTAGTCTGTTATAAGGCTGAGCATATAGCTGAGCGCTTCGGAGCTGGTGCTGACCTGTGGGTTTCTCGCAAAATTGCTGTTTGGGTATCTCGATGTAGTCTCGCCCACAAATACAGGTATGCCCTTATCGGTGAAAGCCTTTTTAAGCAGTTCGCACTGTGCCACGCTGTAATCCTTCCAGGTCTGTGAGCCTATCTGATTAGACCAGTACATACTGTTGTCAACATAGTGTACCGATACCATCAGCCTGTTTTCCGCAGTGTCGGTGGGCACCTTGAACTCCTTGGCTGTGGTCAGGTCGATATTCGTCCAGTAGCCCGAAGCCACCAGAACTCTGTCGGCATTTCTGCCGCCTGTTGCTCTCACGGCGTCAACAAAGGTCTGGTTCAGGGCATTGGTCAGCTCATAGCCCTCATCACGGTCAAGCTCCACCAGTCTGCCCTTGCTGTTGAACTGGCTGCCGCCAAGATACTCGTTATATCCCTCAAACACCACGTTATAGGGGCAGTCCTTGAAATACTCAGCTATCTGGGTCCACAGATTATTAAATATTTTCTCACAGTCCTCCAGCGAGTTTCTTCTGATTATGAACTCATCAAAATGGTGTATGTTTATCACCGCATAGAGGTCATCGTTGGTGCAATACTGCACTATCTCTGCAACTCTTGCAAGATAATTCTCATTAATAGTATAGGTACCGTCATTTTCCATCATATTTCCCCAGAAAACAGGTATCCTGACGGTGCTGAAGCCTGCTTCCTTCATGCCGTCGATAAGCTCCTGCGTGGTAACAGGTGCGCCCCAGCAGGTCTCATAGTCTGAGGTTTTATTATCCCCCAGCTTGGGTATCCACTCATAGGTTATCTTCTCGCAGTTTGTGGCTTCATAAGCCTCCATTGTATTGCCCAGGTTAAGACCTATGCCCATTTCCTCAGCCACTCTGGCAGCGCTTATGCTTGTCTCAAATTTTCCTCCCTCAGCAGTGGGGGCTTCTGCAAACACTGTGATGGCACAGGCTGCGCTCATCGCTGCGGCTGTCACAAGACTTACCGCTCTTTTAATAGCTTTTCTCATTATTGACCTCCAAATTATTGATTATCCTCCTGCTCGCTCAGCTTGTCGAGCTCGTTGATTATTTCAAGTCTGCGCTCATAGAACATAAGCGACTTGTCATGCTTGTAGTATTCCTCACAGCCGTATGAGGATATATAGCGTGCTGTAGTCGGGTCGGCTGCCAGCTCGGTAACGAGTATCAGCAGCTCCTGACCGCTGCCGAAAGCCTTTTCACAGAAGATGAAAAGATTATCAAAATGCCTGCCCGTCTCAGAAAGGCTGCTCTTGAACTCTGCCACCTCTTTAAGATATTCCTCCCTGACAGCGCCAAAGCCGCCAAGTTTTGCCGCAGGCAGGAATTTTTCAAGCATTGCCCGTCTGTGAACAAGGCTGTTATCCTTATACTGCGAAAGGCTGTTAGACGCCGTAAGTCTTTCACGCTCATTTGCTATATCTTCAAGCTTTTCGGCTAAAATATCCTCCGCCTGCTCACCTTCGCCGCTTCTGTCCCTGAGCTCTTCAAGGGTGTGCTTTATCACCGTCAGGTCCTCATCATCTGCAAGCACCTGTGCGGCTTCTCTGTCAACAGCTTCAAGCAGCAGTCCCAGCAGGGTATATCGCTCGTCAAATCTGGCATTTTCGGCACGCTTTATTATATTCTCCCCTGCATTGCCCGAGAGTATATCGCCTACCTTATAATCGCTCTTATACTTCTTATAAAGCTCATAGTATATGGCAAAATCCCCTGCGGTCTGCTCGTTCTGGATATACTGCTTCACCAGGTCGGCGTCCACCTCGATATCCAGGCGCTCCGCCTCCTGGCGCAGGGTATCGGTGATGGCCTGCATGTAATCCGCCAGTGCGGGCGGG